>Ga0316195_10000441_pt1 | contig 16494 bp, 13 predicted proteins | sample Phised1_MG_FD_204937 | JGI IMG/M metagenome (GOLD analysis project Ga0316195, IMG submission 204937) | Coastal sediment microbial communities from Maine, United States - Phippsburg sediment 1 | ecosystem: Environmental > Aquatic > Marine > Coastal > Sediment | place: USA: Maine | collected...
CGCTGCACCCGTGCAACGATTTCGTCCCGGCGACTTTCCGGGATGGCCACCGTGGTAACCGGCTTTCGTCCCGGCGGACGCTCGTCGATATAAGAGCAATCCAGGTCTGCATAGGCGGTCATGGCGAGAGTCCTGGGAATAGGTGTTGCCGACATGATCAACTGGTGGGGCTGCAATTCGCCGCGCTCGCCTTTTTGCTTCAGGGCCAGGCGCTGATGCACGCCGAAGCGATGTTGCTCATCAATGATGGCCAGCCCCAGGCATGCGAAGTGCACATCGTCCTGGAACAGGGCATGGGTTCCCACCACCAGTTTGCATTCGCCGCTGGCCAGCCGCTCCAGGGTTTTTTCCCGCTCTTTGCCCCGGCTGCGTCCGGAGAGCCAGCCCACTTCCAGGCCCAGGGGCTCCAGCCAGCCACGCAAGGTTGCCAGGTGCTGCTCGGCCAGAAGTTCGGTGGGGGCCATCAGCACCGCCTGGTGACCAGAGCCTACTGCCGCCAGCGCCGCAGCGGTGGCCACCACGGTTTTGCCTGAACCTACATCGCCCTGCACCAGGCGCATCATGGGTTCGCCCCGGGCCATGTCATGCAGAATTTCTCCGACCACCCTGTCCTGGGCGCCGGTCAGGCTGAAGGGCAGGGAAGAAATATAGGCGTCACTCAGGCCCGGGTCAGGTTTCAGCACCGCTGCCTTTCCTCGTCGAACCCGCTCCCTGAGTTTTCGCAAGCTCAGCTGGTGAGCAACCAGTTCCTCAAAAGCCAGTCTTTGCTGACAGGGGTGCGCACCGCTGGCCATCTGGTCCAGCCGCGCATCCGGCGGTGGCCGGTGAAGATAGAGCAGGGCTTCGGCCAGGGTTGGTTGGCTGTGACCGTCCACTTCCAGGGGCGGAAGCAGGTCGGGAAGACCACCTTCCTTGAGCCTGGACAAGGCCTGTTCCACCAGGGCACGCAGGCGAGCCTGCTGCAGACCCTCGGTGGACGGATAGATAGGCGTCAGGCTGTCCTCCATGGGGGCTGCCTCGGGATCCCTGAGCATCTGGTACTCGGGATGAATCATCTCCAGCGTGGAGGGTCCCCGGCGGACCTCGCCGAAGGCCCGGACCAGGGTTCCCGGTTTCAGGGCTGCCTGCTGGCTGCGGCTGAAGTAGAACATGCGCAGGGTCAGCCAGCCGGTTCCATCATGCAGCGAAACCAGTAGCGAGCGGCGACGGCGATAGGCTACCTCGGTGAGTTGTACTTCTGCCTGGATGACCGCGTGGTCTCCGGAGCGCAGGGAGCCCAGGGGCGTGATGCGGGTGCGGTCCTCGTAACGCAGGGGTAGCAGGAACAAAAGGTCCTGCACTTTTTCGATACCCAGTTTCTGCAAGCGTTGAGCCAGTGAAGGACCCACGCCCCGCAGTGCGGTGGCCGGCGCCTTGAATGGGTCGTTACTGGAACGCGTGTCCTGCTTTGGCACCTGGTACTCCGGGGTCCCGGGGTTTTAGTCTCCCGCGGGGAGCATCATGATGGCGTCGATTTCCACGTCGGCGCCCTTGGGCAGTTCTCTTACAGCTATCGCTGCGCGGGCCGGGTAGGGCTCGGTGAAGTACTGGACCATGACATCGTTGATTCTCGGAAACTTCGACATGTCGGTGAGATAGACAGTGAGTTTGACCATGTCGCCCATATCGCCGCCACTTGCCCTGGCCACGGCCTTCAGGTTTTTGAATACCTGGTGGGCACCAGCTTCGAAATCGCCCTCAACCAACTCCATGGTTACTGGATTCAGCGGAACCTGTCCTGACAGAAACACCAGGTTGCCTGCCTGTACGGCCTGGGAATATGGGCCAATGGCTGCCGGAGCCTGGTCGGTATGGATAGTCTTTCTCATGGGTGCCCCCGGAATGTTGGTCTTGAAGGTATCAGGCAGTCTTTCTGGCCACCCGGTACACGTCGTTCATTTTTCTCGTGCTGCGCAACACCTTTGCGAGGTGGGCGCGGTTCTTTACCTGGATCTGGAAATGCAGTGTAGATGTGTTGCCGTCGCGTTCATCAATGGAAACGCTTTCGATGTTGGAATTGCAGTCGGAAATGGTTGCTGCCACGGCGGCAAGTACGCCCACCCGGTTGACCACTTCCACGCGTATCTCGACGTTGAAATCGCGTTCGATTCGGGGTTTCCAGTTAACGCTGATCCAGCGTTCAGGCTGCTTCCGGTATTCGACCAGGTTGCCGCAGTCGTCACGGTGAATCACTATCCCGCGGCCGGTGCTCAGGTAGCCCATGATGGTGTCGCCGGGTATCGGTGAACAGCATTTCGCGTAAGTAACGACCATGCCTTCAGTGCCGGTAATCGCCAGGGGTTCGCTATTTGGCAGCGGTTGCATGTCATCGTCAGGAATCAGTCGCCGGGCTACCAGGGGCGCCAGCCGTTCGCCCAGACCGAGTTGGGCGTACAAGTCTTCGGGTCCGGCCAGTCCCAGTTCCTCGGCCAGGAGTTTGATCTTGCTATTGCCGACCTTGCGAATTGTAAGCTTGTAGTCGCGAAGCGATATTTCCAGCATGCGTTTACCCAGGCCTACGGCTTCATGCTGCTGCATTTTCTTCAGGAAATGACGTATCGCGGTTCGCGCCTTGGCGCTGGCCACGAAGTTCACCCAGGAAGGATTGGGCTTGCCGCCCTTGGCAGTGATGATTTCTATGGTCTCACCATTGCGTAGCTGGGTGCGCAGGGGAACCAGTCGGCGGTTGATCTTGGCTGCCACGCAGCGATCACCCACCCCGGTGTGAACCGCGTAGGCAAAGTCGACACAGGTAGAGCCCCGGGGAAGCCTGAGAATTTCACCCTTGGGTGTGAATACGTACACCTTGTCCGGGAACAGGTCGACCTTCACCGACTCCAGGAATTCTTCGGAATTGGCGCCGTCCTGCATTTCCTTCAGGTTGGTCAGCCATTCCCGTGCACGCGTGTGCGGGGCAGACTGGCCGCTCTCGCCCAGCTTGTATTGCCAATGGGCGGCGATGCCTGATTCAGCGACCCGGTCCATGTCCTCGGTGCGGATTTGCACCTCGATAGGCATGCTATCGGGGCCAAACAAAGTGGTATGCAGTGACTGGTAGCCGTTTATCCGGGGAATCGCGATGTAGTCCTTGAATCGACCAGGCATGGGCTTGTGGAGACTGTGCACAACGCCCAGGGCGCGGTAGCAGGTGTCTACCTTGTCCACGATGATACGGAAGCCGAACATATCCACGATTTCATTCAGGTGGCGGCTCTTGCTGCGCATCTTGCGGTAGATGCTGTACAGGTGCTTTTCCCTGCCCATGACCTTGGCCTCGATGCCTTGCTCGGCAAGGCTGCGCTCAAGGTTCTGCAGGATGTGCTTCATGAACGTCTTTTGATTGCCCCTGGCTTTTTTCAGGGCTCGCTCGATGACCCGGTAACGGTGCGGGTGCAAGTGCCGGAAGCCCTGGTCCTGCAGCTCCAGCCGAATAGTGTTGATGCCCAGCCGGTTGGCGATAGGGGCATAGATTTCCAGGGTTTCTTTCGCGATGCGGCGGCGCTTGGCCGGAGACAGGGCATCCAGGGTCTGCATGTTGTGGCAACGGTCAGCCAGTTTCACCAGGATGACCCGGATATCTTCTACCATCGCCAGGATCATTTTCCTGAAGCTGGCGGCCTGTGCTTCTTCCTGGCTACGGAAGGTCAGCTTGTCCAGCTTGCTGACGCCGTCAACGATCGCCGCCACTTCCGTGCCGAACCGTGCAGCAATTTCTTCCTTGGCCGCCGGGGTGTCCTCGATCACATCGTGCAGCAACGCTGCCTTGATGGTCTGGGGATCCAGTTGCAAGTCAGCCAGCAGGGCTGCCACGGCAACCGGATGTGTGATGTAGGCCTGACCGCTTTGTCGTTGTTGGCCCTTGTGGGCCTCATCGGCAAAATCGAAGGCCGCAACAATGGACTCTACCTCCCCGGGGGGGAGGTAGGTCTCTAGTTTGGATATGAGCTTGGGTAGGCCCGTTGAGCGTTTGCCCGTGGGCAGCCGGCCTAGAATGGCTGCGGCGTAATCAATGGGCACGGCAGGCTCGCGGATCAGCCCCCTAGCGTCGGAGTTGCGCTAGGTGCCAGGTTATCGAAGGAAGCCCGGGCCTCTTCTTCCAGCATGTCCTGCATGGACTGGTCGGATTCCTTGAGGATTTCGCGGTCCACCAGGCCAGCGGCCACTTCACGCAGGGCAATCACGGTGGGCTTGTCGTTTTCCCATTCAACCATGGGTTCTGCGCCATTGGCCACGCGACGAGCGCGCTTGGATGCGACCAGAACCAGATCAAAAAGATTGGGGATCTTTTCTAGACAGTCTTCTACGGTGATGCGAGCCATCGCATAACTCCTGATATCAGTGTGCGGGCCTCGATTGTTCGAGGCGAAACGAACAGTCTACCTCAAGCGGTCGGACTGAATCCATATTTTACGCGGGTTTCAGCCTTGCAGGGAGTCGGCGAATGCCTTCAGCCCGGGCCGCTTGCCACGGCTTGCATCGCCCTGACCCGATATAACCTGTGCTAATTCCTCAAGGGCGAGGCCCAATTGGTCGTTCACAATGACGTAATCAAATTCCGTCCAGTGGGAGATATCCGAGCGGGATTCGGCCAGGCGGCGGGCGATAACCTCGTCGGAATCCGTACCGCGACCCCGCAATCTCCGCTCAAGTTCCGGTCCGCTGGGGGGCAGGATGAAGATGCTCCGGCAGCCGGGCATGCGTTGACGAACCTGCTGGGCGCCCTGCCAGTCAATCTCCAGGATCACGTTGTATCCCTGGTCCAACAGGGACTGGACGGCCTCACGGCTGGTGCCATAGCAATTGCCGAACACGTCCGCATGTTCCAGGAAGGCGCCTTTTTCCACCAGGTCCTGGAACTGGTCCCGGCTCACAAAGTGGTAGTGACGGCCGTCCACCTCGTTCTCCCGCTTCTGGCGGGTGGTGTGGGAGACCGACAGCCGAACGCTGTCCATTTGCTCGACGATGGCGTTCACCAGGGTGGTCTTGCCCGCCCCGCTGGGTGCCGATACCACAAATAGCCTTCCTTTCTCGTTACTCACGTCTTATTCACTCGATATTGTTGTTTTGCTTGCGTGCTGAAATGACAAACTATTGATATAGATGGATATTCCAATAAAAATATTATAGAAGCTACCTATATCAGCTACCTAAAATATGACAACTGGACGATGCCTGGGCGTTTCGGAAAAGACGTGCTTCGCCTGTCCTGGGTTCGCCGTGGACCTGGTTTGGTCAAGGGCTCTATGGTCGCCCAGATTGAGGTGGAAGCCAACCCGGTAATTTGCCGGCAGTGGATTTCTTCAGGTTCTGGAATGGTTAGTGAGACGGCGTCCGGTCACGGTGAATCATTCTGCGTTGTCCCGGCGCTCCGGAATGCCGGGTTGGGCCTCACAGTTGGGGCATGAGTATGAGCCCCTTATCTTCCAGGCTGATTCAGTTAGACTGTGTCCGTTCGTTTCAGCTGAGCAGGATGCCATGAGCTTCATTGATGAACTAAAACGTCGCAACGTATTCCGTGTGGGCATTGCCTACGCGCTGTCTGCGTGGGTGGTGTTGCAGGTGGTTGACCTGATCCTGGACAACACGGACACGCCCGATTGGGTGATGGACGTCATCATGACATTGGCGCTGCTGGGCTTTTTTGTCGCGCTGGTAATCAGTTGGGCTTATGAGCTGACGCCGGAAGGGGTCAAGCGCGACCGGGGTTCGGAGCGTCACGAAGGCCTTACACAGCATGCAGCCAGGAAGTTGAACTATATAACCCTGGCCGCAGTCGGGTTGGTGGTGATGCTTTTTGTGTTTGACCGGGTTGTGCTCGAAGCCCCGGTAGCAACGGTTCCTGTGGCCGATACTGTACAAAGCCTTGGCGGCTCCAGTTCCTCGCCGTCGCTTGACGCGGCGCCGGAAAGCTCAGGTGAACCGGACCGGGGTGTTGCGGTATTGCCCTTCGACAACCTGTCTGAAGATCCCGCCAATGCTTTTTTCGCCGGCGGCGTGCATGAAGACGTCCTGACTCACCTGTCACGCATTGGCGGTCTGCGTGTCATCTCGCGTACCTCGATGATCAAGATCGCCGAGCGTGGACTGGACGTGCCCGAGATAGGCAGGCAGTTGGGGGTCTCCCATGTGCTGGAGGGTAGTGTTCGGCGCGCTGGTGACCAGGTCCGCGTCACCGTGCAGTTGATCGAGGCGGCCACCGACAATCACCTGTGGGCCGAGAATTTTGACCGCAAGCTGGATGATATTTTCGCCATCCAGAGCGAGATCGCCCAGAGTATTGCGGCTCAATTGAAAACAGAGTTGTCACCCGAGCAAATCAGCCGCATAGCCCAGGCGCCCACGGATAACCTGGAAGCCTATGACCTGTACCTGAAGGCTCGCGAGCTCAACCGTTCCTGGCTGGGTTCCGATGGATTCGACAGGCAACGGGTGTTGCTGGAACAAGCGGTCGCCATGGCGCCGGATTTTCTCGATGCCCAGGCATTGTTGTTAGAGGCCTATGGACGATTGGTCTGGACTGGCTCGGATCCGGAAGGCATTTACCGCAAGAAAGCCAAGGACCTGGTTCTTTACATTGAACAGACCTGGCCGGATCGGCCCGAGGCGCAGTATGCCCGAGCCCTCTATGCGTATACCGTCGAGCGTGACTATGAAACAGCGTTGGCTGGATTCTTGGCTGTGCTGCCGCACCTGCCCAATAACGTGGAACTGTTGCTGTCTATTGCCGCCAGCCATAAACGGCTAGCTCAATTTGACCAGGGCCTGGTCATAGTCAGCCGGGCTGAATCTCTGGACCCGGAGCACGCATCGATTGCCGGCGAAAAGGCCTTTCACCTGATCGGAAGCGGCAAAATTGACCAAGGCATTGAACACCTCAGGGCGTCTACGGAACGGTTCCCCGAGGACGTGTCACTCCTGGCGGCGCTGGCGGGTTTCCAGTTGGGCCTGAAGGGTGATATGAAAACTTACCTCGCACTGAATGAGCGCGCTGAGGCATTAAACCCAATGACGGCGGTGGTTGATATCAATGATGGTGCTGATAACAAATGGTTGAGGATACGCATGGACGGGAAAGACCTGGATTCAACGATTCAATCCCTGGACGCCTTGCGGACGGATGATGCCTGGTTAAATAGTCGTATTGACGTCCAGGTTGCTGAATTGCTGAACCTGGCGGGTCGTGAAAACGAATCAACCCAGCGGGCCCGGCGCGCACTAAGTGCAGTGGAGACCCGCCTTTCCAGCGGCTTACCTCTGCCCGGGAACACACCCAAATTCTATTACTCTGACTTCGCGTATTGGGCGTGCCTGGCCGGTGACAGGAGCGCATTCAACCGTTATCGCGCGATCGCCGATGCCATGAGACCGACTGAAATCTCCATGGAAAGATATGCCAATGCACGCATGGGGCTTGCCCTGGCCGAATGCGGCGATGCGAAGGGTGGCTGGATAAAAGCGCAAGATTCCCTGTCCGATGCTTTGGGCCTGACTGAATGGGAAATGGTGCTGGATCCCATTTACCCGCACTACTTTTCGGACCTGCCTGAGTACCAGTCCTGGGTGGCTGCGAAAAGAGCGCGAAGCGAGCAGGCTACTCAATAGGCGTCATAATTGTCCGGACGCCTGCCAGTAAAGTGGATGGCCATAAGCAGAAAAGGAAAGTCCACCGAAGTGTCGTTCCCGGAACCTTCGGTTGGAACTTATTGGCGAGCCGTCCTTGTTCTGGGAAAATAAGAAATTCATATAAATAGGCCGTCAGTCGCGGCTATAAAATGGAGCCGCCATGAGTAAAAAGTCCCAAGCCAGGCAAGCAAACCCCGAGAGCAGCAGCAGTCAGTTCGGTCTTATCGCGGCAGTCGTCGGGGTGCTGGCGCTGGTCGTGGTGTCGGCGGTATTCCTGTATCAGCGTGAAGCGCCAGTGCCTTTGCAGGATGAGGCTGCCGCACGCCAGGCAGCCCTGGCCAGCGAACATTCGCCTTCAATGGGTAATCCAGATGCCAAGGTGCAAATCGTCGAATTCCTCGATCCGGCCTGTGAAACCTGCGCGCTGTTTTTCCCCATGGTTAAGCAGTGGATGGCCCAGGTCCCAGGCCAGATCCACCTGAAAGTCCGCCACCTTGCCTTTCATAAAGGTTCCGACTATGCATTGAAAGTTCTTGAGGCCAGCCGCAACCAAGACAAATATTGGCAAACTCTCGAGGTGATGCTGGCATCCCAGGACCGCTGGGTGCAGAACCACGTGGTCCAGCCCGAACAAATCGTATCGGTCATTGCGGGAGTGGGCTTGAATATGGAACAGCTCATGGCCGACATGAATACAGAGGAAATTGCCCAGCGTATTGCAAAGGACAAGCAGGACTCGGTAGTTCTGCTAGTCAGTGCCACACCGGAATACTTCGTCAATGGTCGGCCGCTGCCAAGCTTTGGTCAGCAGCAACTGGCGAACTTGATCCGGGAAGAGTTGAGCAAATAAGGATCGTGAAAAGGACTGCGGATTGGAGTTTAGAATCCGGCCGCAGTTCTTGTACGCCTGGTTCCAAAAGCGAGAATTCTTAGAATCTCAAGCTCGAACGCTCCACGGCGGACCTGAATTCCATCACCGCGCCCAGTCGGTAGGCCTGCCTTGCAGCCTCCAGCCCCTGGCTATCGAGTTTCTCGATCACGCTGGCCCAGCGCGCCAGGGCAGCGCGCCGTTCTTGCAGGAAATCCTGCTGATCGAACACGCCCAGAACCCCTCGCAATCTATTGTTCAGGCAGCGCTCGCTAACTTCAGGGCGCACGCCCAATGCGCTGAGATTGCTGCGCAGGGTTCGGCGTAAATCCTGGATCACAAAGTCGTCGATGCCGTGGGCCAGCCTCTTCAGGGCGCTATTCAGGGTATCCGGTCCGATATGTCCGGGTTTGCGTTTGCTGAGCCGTCGGGCGGGCAGGACCCACTCGCTGCCTTCGGAGAGTTCCTGCAGTTCTTTCAGGTGTTGGACGGCGAGTTTGGGCAGGGGGATGATCAGGCCGCGCCCGGTCTTGTTGCCCCGCACGGGCAGTTGCCACCTGGGGGCGGACAGGGTGAGTTCACTCCAGCGCGCGCGGGTCAGTTCCTGCTTTCTGACTCCAAGCAACAGCAGCAGTCGGATCGCCAGTTCGTTGCCGCGGCCAAACCGGTCCCGGCTATCGGCCATGGATCGTAGCAGGGTGTCCACCTCTTCCAGGGACAGGGCGCGGTCACGGGCGTTTTCCACAACGCCTGCATCCTGAGTGGACAGGGTGGCGGCAGGGTTGCCGGGAATGAGTCCGAGGGTCACGCCGTAATCCAGGACCTTGCGAATGTAGCGCCGGGCGTCATTGGCCACGGTGGGGGCTCCGCCTGAGGTGATGGCCTCCAGGCACTCAACGATATGAACGGCCTGGATATCATCGACGGGCATTTTGCCCAGGCGGGGATTAATCCAGTTGCTGAAAACCCGCCAGGTGACCTGGGGGTGCTGCAGCCGGTCCTCCTGGGTGCGCCGGAACCAGGTGTCGGCCAGGGCGGCAAAAGAGCCGGCGGTTGCAGGGCTCTTGTTGAGAAATTTTTGTTGTCGCCTGGTGGTGGAAATATCCTCGCCCCGGGCTACCCGTCTGCGAAGCTCCGTGGCCACCTCCCGGGCCCGTTCCAGGGGGTAATCAGCCTCGGGTCCGATGGTGTATTCCCGGCGCCTGCCCTCCAGTCGATAGCGGAGGACCCAGGCGGCGTAGCCCCCGGCGCTGATGGTCAGGGTCAGGCCGGCGCCATCGGTGGCCGCCGCCGGGCCGCCGGCCGCGACCAGGCTCCTGATCTCAAGGTCGCTAAGGGCACTACGTTTCTGTCTGGGCATGGGCAGCTGTACCTGTGGGTGGAGCAGCTAAACACCATAGCTACCCAAAAAGCTACCTAACTGTAGTGGATTCAGGTCGCCACTGGAAGATGTGGTCGCCAGAATAGGCGGATCAAGCAATTGATAAGAAGATGGTAAATAGAAATCGTTGAATTATTCCGGAATTTATTCGATATTTTGCGCTTGCTCACGCATTTGCTCCACCAGCACCTTGATATCCACCGCCGCCTGGGTGGTCCGGATGTCCTGGGACTTGGAAGACAGGGTGTTGGCTTCCCGGTTGAATTCCTGGATCAGGAAGTCCAGCCGGCGACCTATAGGCTCCTTGCTGTCCAGCACCTGGCGCATTTCGGTGAGGTGACTTTCCAGTCGGTCGAGTTCCTCGGCCACGTCCATTTTCTGGGCCAGTATCACCAGTTCCTGCTCCAGGCGTTCCTGGTCGATCTCCTGGGTCAGCTTCTCCAGTTTTTCGACGATGCGGTTGCGAATGTGTTGGTGAACCTCGGGCAGTGTGGTTTTCACCCCGGTGACTTTCTCGGCGATCCCCTCGCAACGTTCCAGCAGCATGTTCCGGAGACGGCCGCCCTCGGAAAGCCGCCCCTCAATCAACTGGTCCAGCCCCTGGTCGAGCAGGGCCGTGGCGTGACCGGTCAGGGGCGCCAGGTCCAGCTTGGTCTCGGCGGTGACCCCCGGCCAGCGCAGCAATTCAAGCGGGTTAATCGCGGCGGGCTCGGACATCTTGCTGCTGACTCGTTCGGCCAGCTCCACCAGGCCTGCAAGCATGTCCTGGTTGATTGTCGGCAATCCGGCGGCGCCGGCATTGGGCCGGAAGCGAATGCTGCAGTCGACCTTGCCCCGGGTGAGGCGATTGGATACCTGTTGACGTAATGCGGCCTCGTGGGCACGCAGTTCCTCGGGCAGTCGCAGTTGCAGGTCCAGGAAGCGGTTATTTACGCTGCGGATTTCGCAGCTCAGGCTGCCTAGATCCGTTTCGAGTTCGCAACGCGAAAATGCGGTCATGCTCTGGGTCATAATGAGGTGCCTTGGGCGCTTTAGACGTCAGTTTGTAAAGTCAGTGGGGCAAGGGTCCTCAAGCAGGTATAATGCGCGCTTTCGGCCCTGATACCCCGGGCCCACAGTGTAACTGTTTAGAACAGACGAGGAATACCTCTTGAAGTTTGAAAGCGCGGAAATCAGCCTGGTTGGTACACGAGAAGAAAACCAGGACCGTGCGGCTGTCTTCATCGGCCAACATTCCAGCCTGATGGTTGTCATGGATGGCATGGGAGGGCATGCCGACGGCGCGACCGCCGCCCAGGAGGCGCTAGAGTCCATCGTGGAATCGTTCAACAGTGTTGCCCACCCTGTATTTGATCCAATTGGTTTTTTGCACCGCGCAGTTGGCAGTGCCCACCGTCAGCTGGTTGATCTGGGCAAGAATCTGCAGGTCGACGCAAGGCCCAGGGCTACCTGCGCCATCGTGTTGCTGCAAGAAGATGTAGCGTACTGGGCGCATGTTGGTGACAGCCGCATCTATCACCTGCGAGGTGGCCGGATCATCGAACGCACCCGGGACCACAGTCACGTGGAGTTGTTGCTCCGGGAAGGAGTGATTTCCGAGAAGGAAGTGCGCACTCATCCGATGCGTAATTTCGTGGAATGCTGCCTCGGAGGCGATGATTCATTGCCCGAAATGAGTGTTACCCGTCGAAAGGCAGTGAAAGGCGGCGACCTGTTACTGGTGTGTTCTGACGGCTTTTGGTCGGGAATACCGGAGGCAGACATAGCCAGCTTGTCGGGCGTTCCGATTGACCAGCTTGAGAAGGCGCTTGAAGACCGTGCCCTGGCCGCGGTGAAAGCCAATATGCCTCACGCCGATAACACGACGCTTGCCGCGGTGAGTTGCCAGGATTCCTGACGCCCGTCGCCTCTATCCGAATATTTTATCGTCCGCCAACAGTGCCGGATGACCCAATCTACCCATCACAGGAGTTTCCATGCGTCCAAGTGGCAGAGCCCTCGATCAAATGCGCGACATCCGTTTTCAGCGCAATTTTACCCGTCACGCCGAAGGGTCCGTGCTGACCTGCTTTGGTGATACGCAGGTGCTGGTTACCGCCTCGGTGGAAGAGCGCGTTCCAGGCTTTTTGCGGGGTACGGGCCAGGGCTGGGTAACCGCTGAATACGGCATGCTGCCGGGTTCCACCCATACTCGAAATGCCCGGGAAGCTGCCCGGGGCAAGCAGGGTGGCCGGACCCTGGAAATTCAGCGGCTCATAGGCCGTTCCTTGCGGGCCGTGATGGACATGCGGGCCCTTGGTGAGCGTACCGTCACCATCGACTGTGACGTATTGCAGGCAGATGGTGGGACGCGAACCGCATCCATTTCTGGTGGCTATGTGGCCCTGGTGGATGCCATGAATGTGTTGATCAACAAAGGTCGCCTGAAGCGAAATCCCATCCACGGACATGTGGCGGCGGTGTCGGTGGGTATGTACAAGGGCGAGGCAGTTCTGGACCTGGATTACCCTGAGGATTCCGAGGCAGAGACCGACATGAACGTGGTCATGAATGATGCTGGCGGCTTTATTGAAGTCCAGGGTACCGCCGAGGGACACGCGTTCCGCCGGGACGAACTTAATCGCTTGCTGGATCTGGCTGCAATGGGGACCGACAAGATTGTTGAAGCCCAGTTAGCCGCGTTGGCGGGCTAGCAGATGGCCGGCGAGAAAACACGAATGGTGCTTGCTACCGGTAATCCGGGGAAGCTCAGGGAAATGCGTGCCCTGCTGGCCGGGCTGCCCGTGGAAGTGATTCCCCAGAGTGAGTTCGATATTGAGCCCGCCGAGGAAACCGGTCTGAGTTTTGTCGAGAATGCCCTGATCAAGGCGCGTCACGCCTCGGCCCACACGGGCCTGCCGGCGATTGCGGATGATTCAGGCCTTGCGGTGGATGTGCTGGGTGGGGCGCCGGGCATCTATTCCTCGCGCTTCGCCGGAGAACAGGCCAGCGACCAGGACAATCTTCTGCAGCTGCTGGAGCAACTCAAAGACGTGGACGACCCGGACAGGGTAGCCCGGTTTCACTGCCTCGCAGTCTGGGTGAGTCATGCAGATGACCCGGTGCCCCTGATTTGCCAGGGCGCCTGGGAAGGCCGCATTGCACACCAGGCAAGTGGCGAGGGAGGATTTGGGTATGACCCGGTGTTCCTGCTGCCAGATGGTCGGACCGCCGCCCAGCTGGCGAAAGAAGAGAAAAACAGGTTCAGCCATCGGGCCCAGGCCATGAGCTGCCTGGTATCAAAACTGGCCGTATTGCTGGGTCGGGACTAGAGCGCAGCGACGGCCATGAGCGACACGATTCCGCTGGCCTTATATGTGCACCTGCCCTGGTGCATAAGAAAGTGTCCCTATTGCGACTTTAACTCTCGGGCCTTGAAAGGAAACCTGCCTGCGCAAGCCTATACCCAGGCCCTGATCAGGGATTTTCGCTTGGGTATCGCGCAGCTGGATGGGCGTCCGGTGGAAACGGTGTTCTTTGGCGGCGGTACTCCCAGCCTGTTTCCCGCGTCCTATATCGCCCAGCTGCTGAGGGTGTTCCGGGAAGAGTATCCGTTGAGCCCCGAGGCGGAAATTACCCTGGAGGCCAATCCTGGAACCCGTGAAGGGATCGATTTCGACGCCTTGCTTGAGGCCGGGGTCAACCGCTTGTCGGTGGGCGCCCAGACCTTCGATCCTGAGATGCTGAACCGGCTGGGCCGGATTCACACCGGAGACGATATTCCCCTGACGGTGGAGAAGGCGCGGCAGGCAGGTTTTGGCAACATCAACCTGGATATCATGCATGGTCTGCCGGGACAGCTGCCGGGCATGGCAGCCAATGACCTGGAGCAAGCCCTGGCCCTGGAGCCGGAGCATCTGTCCTGGTACCAGCTGACCATAGAGCCCAACACGGTATTCGACGCCAACCCTCCGGAGCTGCCCGGCGAGGAGATTCTCTGCGACATCCAGGACCGGGGCAGCGAGATTCTTACCGGTGCCGGGTTTGTGCAGTACGAGGTATCCGCCTGGTCGCGGCCTGGCGATGAATGCCTGCACAATCTGAATTACTGGCGGTTTGGTGACTACCTGGGGATAGGGGCGGGCGCCCATGAGAAGCTTACCCTGGACAGCGGGATCGTGCGCAGTGCCCGGTGGCGTAATCCGGACCGGTACCAGCAGAAGCTTGCCGAGGATCAACGCTCTGTGGAGCGCACAGAGCCCCGGGGCCAGGAGCTGACTTTTGAATTCATGCTCAACGCCCTGAGGCTACGCGAAGGGTTCAGCCTCGATTTGTACTCCCAGCGCACCGGCCTGGATCCACAGACGATTTTGCCCCGCCTCCAGCGGGCAAGGCTGCGGGGGTTGATGGAGACATGGGGCGCTGATGGCTGGCGGCCAACTGATCTGGGCTTCCGTTTTCTGAACGATTTGCAGTTATTGTTCCTGGATGACGCTGCGCAGGGATGAGGCCAGACGCGGTCTGCCTGTCTGGACACCGGTCGGCGGGGCGTGAAAATTGACGCGTTGAGAGCTTGTTGTGGCGGCCCATCGGGGCGGGCACAAGGTGCTGTTTTTACAGGAATCGGCCGACTCCCGGGTGGGGTTATTAACAGACTGGGCGGAAAACGCTGGAACCAGTTGATAACCGCCGGACCCTATGGGGCTGTCAAGGGATGAGTATTCCAAGTTGTTGAAAAATAAAAGGAATATTCAGTGGCTAATTTCTGTCCAACAGTTCAGGAACACTGAAAAATCAGCCCCGAAATGCATTTTCTCAGTATTAATTCACAGAGTTATCCACAGGTTTTGTGGATAATTAACAAAGTCGAGTACAGGTCCATTATTGCTTGGGTAAGTTAAAGTTAAATGTGAAGATCCTGGACGCAAGTTATTGATGTTTGCTTGAGCTGTAATCCGTGCTTGTCAGATGTTCGGGTAAACGTTACACTTCGCGCCCTTTTTATAGGCAGAGGCTGGACGGGAAACGTCATGAAAGCGGATATCCACCCGGAATACAAAGAAATCAAGGTTATTTGCAGCTGTGGCAATGACTTCACCACTCGCTCCACTCTTGGAGAAGAGTTGCACGTGGAAGTCTGTTCTCAGTGCCATCCCTTCTATACTGGCAAACAGAAAACTCTGGATGCCGGTGGACGAGTGGATAAATTCCGTCGCAAATACGGAATGGCTGGCAAGTAGTACAGCTGAGCAAAACCTGATTGTTCAGGAAAAGGCGCCCTTCTACGGGCGCCTTTTTTTATGCGCTTACCAAGGCCGCCCCGTACTTGTTGGATCGCGCTGGTGGCCTATTAAAACGTGGCTTATACTGATTGCCTGTCTGAGGGCGCTAGTCTAGTGTCTGAGCCGAACGCATGCGGGTTCCCCGTTGCACGGCTGGCCTGCGTAGCGGGCCTGAATGACTGAAGACAACCAGGTGCGACTTAAACTGGATGAGACCGCTTGGGCGGGTACCGTCCCGTCCAGGTGGAGCCCTGAAATTTTGCATGACAGGAAGCTGAGTATGACCAATAAGACATTTTCCCTCACAAATGACGTCACGGGTGACTCCGTTGAATTGCCAGTTCGCCAGGGGACCATGGGTCCGGATGTGGTGGACATCGGCACCCTTTACCGGAATCACGGGGTATTTACCTTCGATCCGGGATTTGTGTCCACCGGCAGTTGTGAAAGCCAGATCACCTATATTGATGGTGAAAAAGGCGTCTTGTTGTATCGCGGCTACCCGATCGAACAACTTGCCGGCAAGTCTAATTTCATCGAAGTGGCGTATTTGCTGCTGTACGGTGAATTGCCGTCCAAGACCCAGTTGAGCGAGTTCAGCGGCTCGATCACCCATCACACGATGATTAATGAGACGCTTTTGCGTTTCTTTAACGGGTTCCATTACAACGCGCACCCGATGGCCATGGTCTCGGGCGTGATCAGCTCCATGTCGGCCTTCTATCATGACTCCATGAAGATCGATGACCCGGTGCATCGCGAGATTTTTGCCCACCGTGTTATCGCCAAGATTCCGACTGTCGCGGCAGCTGCCTACAAGCACTCAATGGGTCAGCCGTTCATTTACCCGCGCAATGACCTGGATTACTGCAGCAACCTGCTGAATATGTTCTTCTCGGTTCCCTGCGAGCCTTATGAGATCAACCCGATTGCTGCCGAGGCTATCGACCTGCTGTTCATCCTGCATGCCGACCATGAGCAGAACTGCAGCACCTCTACAGTACGCCTGGCCGGCAGTTCCGGCGCCAACCCCTATGCAGCCATTGCCGCAGGCGTTTCGGCCCTGTGGGGACCGGCTCACGGCGGTGCAAACGAGGCCGTGCTGAAGATGCTGAACGAGATTGGCTCGGTTGAGAACATTCCGAAGTTCGTGGCCCGGGCCAAGGACAAGAACGATCCCTTCCGCCTGATGGGATTCGGTCATCGCGTGTACAAGAACTTCGACCCGCGCGCCACGCTGATTCGCGACATGTGCCACAAGGTCCTCAAGGGCATGGGCGGCGCTGAGAATGCCCCGTTGTTCGAACTGGCCCTGGCCCTGG
>Ga0316195_10000442_pt1 | contig 16492 bp, 15 predicted proteins | sample Phised1_MG_FD_204937 | JGI IMG/M metagenome (GOLD analysis project Ga0316195, IMG submission 204937) | Coastal sediment microbial communities from Maine, United States - Phippsburg sediment 1 | ecosystem: Environmental > Aquatic > Marine > Coastal > Sediment | place: USA: Maine | collected...
GCCAGAGTCACCGCCTACGACCCGGTGGCGATGACGGAAGCGCGCCGCGTGTTTGCCGCACAGCCCTCGCTGGTCCTGGCCGATCAGGCGATGGACGCACTCGTCGATGCCGATGCGCTGGTCATCGTTACCGAATGGAAGGAATTTCGCAGTCCGGACTTCGAGCGCATCAAGGCGCTGCTGCGTCAACCGGTGCTGTTCGACGGGCGCAACATGTTTGATCCCGCACTGCCGGAAGCGGCGGGCATCGAGTACCACGCCATCGGCCGGCTGACGCAGGCCGCGCGTTCGGGCCGGGCATCGGCGTAGGCGGCCTGCGGGCCGAGTCGCGATCCGTCGCGTCGAAACTTGATGGTGGGTTGCGGCGCGGAGCAGCCGCCGCGCTTGCGCGGCGTCTTCGCGAGCCGAGTACGGCGTACCGGCGAAGCCGTCCAAGTCCCTTGCCCGGGTCGTCGCCCCGGGCTCCTCCTTCACATCGCGGATCCGCTTGTCCACCACTTGCGGCCGGGCACCACCGGGCGCCGCCTAACACGGCGAAACACAGCCGCGCGTCAAGGCCGCGCCCCGATGCTAGAACGCGCGACCCTCTGCGGGGCGGCCGCGCGCCACAACCCCTCGCCCGGATTGAGAACGAGGCGCTTTCCAGCCCGCTCGCGTGTCTAGCGTCGCGGGCCATGGCCAATTCGAGCGTCGCTTTGCCGTGGCCACGATATGCTTGCCGACCATGAGTCCCGCCATGCCTGCGCGCCAGCCGAAGATTCCCAAGAGCGTGCTTGTCGTGATCCATACGCCGCAGCGCGAGGTGCTTCTGATCGAGCGCGCCGACAAGCCGGGCTACTGGCAGAGCGTCACGGGTTCGCTGGACGCCCCGGACGAGCCGCTGTGGCGGACCTGCGTGCGCGAGGTCGAGGAGGAGACGGGCATCCGCATCGGTGACGCACAAGTGCCGATGTCATCGCTGGTCGACTGGGGCTTGCGCAACGTCTATGAGATCTATCCCGTCTGGCGGCACCGCTATGCGCCTGACGTGACGCACAACACCGAGCATGTGTTCGGCCTGACGGTCGCCCCCGGCACGCCTGTACGCCTGAACCCGCGCGAGCACATCAACTTCGGCTGGTGGCCTTGGCGCGAAGCGGCCGACCGCTGCTTTTCGCCAAGCAACGCCGAGGCTATCCTGCAACTGCCCCGCTTCGGGCCGAGCGCCGCCGCATGAACCCCTATTCGTCGCCCGGCTTTGCCCCCTCGAGCCTGATGGACAGTTCCACGCTGCGGGTGGCCACCTACAACATCCACAAGGGCGTGCGCGGCGTCGGGCCGCGCAAGCGGCTGGAGATTCACAACCTGGGCCTCGGCGTGGAGGCGCTCGACGCCGACCTGGTGTTCCTGCAGGAGGTGCGCCTGTTCAACACCCGGGATGCACGGCACTTCGAGCGCACCTGGTACGGCTGGCCCGATGGCGGTCAGGCGCAGTTCCTGGCCCCGGACGGCTACGAGGTGGCCTACCGCACCAACGCCATCACGCGCCACGGCGAGCATGGCAACGCGCTGCTGTCGCGCTGGCCGCTGGGTGCGGTGGGCCATCATGATGTCAGCGACCACCGCTTCGAGCAGCGTGGCCTGCTGCATGTGCCGGTGCACTGGAACGACAAGCTGCTGCATGCGGTGGTGGTGCACTTCGGCCTGGCGCACCGCAGCCGCGTGCGCCAGGTGCGCCGCCTTGCGGACTTCATCGCCGCGCATGTGCCGGCCGGCGAGCTGCTGATCGTGGCCGGCGATTTCAACGACTGGGGCGAGAAGCTCGACGGCCCGATGCGCGAACTGGGCCTGACGCGTGCCCAGGCACCGCGCTCGCGCGCCGCGCAGCGCCTGACCTTTCCTTCGCTGGTGCCGGTCTTCGCGATGGACCGCGTCTACACGCGCGGGCTCGGCTGCCGCACCACCTCGGTGCCGCGCGGCACGGCGTGGGCCCGCATGTCCGATCACCTGCCCTTGCTGGCGGAACTGGAACTGGCCTGAGCCATGCCGGTGCCGCCCGGCGACGAGCCTGATCCGAGCTCGCCGCGGGCGGTGTGGGAGGCGCTGGTCGCGGAGGGCTTCGTCGGCGGCAACGTCGTGCAACTGCTACAGGGCGGCAGCGAGCTCTTTCCCGTCATGCAGCGGGCGATTGCCGAGGCACGTGCCAGCGTGTGGTTGGCGACCTACATCTTCAATCTCGATGAAGCCGGTCACGCCATTGCCGAGGTGCTGCAGTCGGCGGCAGCGCGTGGCGTCAAGGTCCGTGTGGTGGTCGACGGCTTCGGCAGCAAGGCCATGCTGCCCCAGCTGCGCCAGCGCTTCGCGCTCGAAGGCGTGGAGCTGGAGGTCTATCGGCCACTCGATCGCTGGGCGGCATGGCTGCAGCCCGGCCAGTTGCGCCGGTTGCACCACAAGCTGTGCGTGGTGGACGACGTGGCAGCCTATGTCGGCGGCATCAACATCATCGACGACCATGTCGACCTGCGCCACGGCCGCAGCAGCACGCCGCGGCTGGACTTCGCGGTCGAGCTGCGCGGCCCGGTGGTGCAGCCGGTTCAGCGTCTGGCCCATGCCATCTTCATGCGCGCCCGGCTCGGCCACGAGTGGCGCAGCGAACTGCGACACCTGGCGCACAGCGAGCGCCCCGTGGCCAGCACCTTGCGGCTGTTGCGCCAGCTGCGCGCCACGGCAGCGGATCCATCGCCCGCCGACGAGGGCGCGCCGCAGCCGCCGGTCCGCGTGGCCTTCGTGGTGCGCGACAACCTGCGCCAGCGCCGCGCCATCGAGCGCAGCTACATCGGCGCCATCCGCGGCGCGCGCCAGCGCGTGGACATCGCCTGTGCCTACTTCTACCCCGGGCGTGCCTTCAGACGCTCGCTGCTCGGTGCTGCGCGGCGCGGCGTGCGGGTGCGCCTGCTGCTGCAGGGCAAGGCGGATTACCAGATGGCGGCGCTGGCCGCACGCGTGCTCTACGACGAACTGCTCGCCCACGGGGTGCGCATCTACGAATACACCCCGGCCTTCCTTCACGCCAAGGTGGCGGTGGTCGATGACCGCTGGGCCACGGTCGGTAGCTCCAACATCGACCCGTTGTCGCTGCTGCTGAATCTCGAAGCCAACGTGGTGGTGCGTGACGTTGACTTCGCGCGCGGCCTGCGCGAGCGCATCGACCTGGCCGCCGCCGCATCCTGGGAGGTTAAGGCGCCGACGCTGAACGAAGGCTGGCGGCGTTGGTTGTCGCGCGGTTTCATCGCCTGGTGTGCCGGCCTCTACCTGCGCGTGGCCGGCATCACCGGCCGCTACTGATCCCAGCGGTCGGCCAGCGGGTCGTCTCCGTAGCGGTTCGGTCCTGGCGTGCCGCGCAACAGGCCGTTGTCGATCAGCGCCCACAGCCAGCCGATCACCGGCACGAGATTGATCAGCACCCACCAGCCGGACTTGTCGCGGTCGTGCCAGCGCTTGACCGACACCGCCATTGCCGGCCAGACCAGCAGCAGGTTGACGATGCGCTCGGCGGTGTCGGCGCGCACGCGTGCGATGCCCAGCAGCGCATGGCCCAGCACCGCCAGGCCGAGCAGGGCCAGCACACCGTAGAGCCAGAAGTCGCGACGCGAGATGCGTCCGTCCAGGCTGAAGAACATGCGCCGCGGCGGCATGCGTTCGGCCAGCGACAGCGAAGGGGGTGTGGCAGAGACCATGCGCCGCATTTTTTCACGGCCGCGACCCAGAATGCCGACATGCCTCAAGACGAGCTGCCGCACGAGCCCCTTGCCTCGGGACGACCCGACGACCTGGTGGTGCTGCGGCCGCAGGGGCTGTACTGTCCGCAGGGCGACTTCTACATCGACCCGTGGCGCCCGGTTGAGCGTGCCGTCATCACCCACGCCCATGCTGACCACGCACGGCCGGGCCATGCCCACTACCTGTGCAGCCGCTCCAGTGCGCCACTGTTGCGCGTGCGGCTCGGCGACGTGAGCCTGCAGTGCCTGGACTGGGGCGTTGCGCTCGAGCAGCGCGGTGTGCGCATCAGCCTGCATCCGGCCGGGCATGTGCTGGGATCGGCACAGGTGCGCATCGAGCATCGCGGTCGTGTCTGGGTGGCCTCGGGCGACTACTTCGTCAGTGGAGTGGGCGACCGCAACCCCACCTGCGCCGCGTTCGAGCCGCTGCGCTGCCATTGCTTCATCAGCGAATCCACCTTCGGCCTGCCGGTCTACCGATGGCGCGCAATGGCCGACACCTTTGCCGACATCAACGCGTGGTGGCACCACAACGCCGCGGCCGGCCGGCCCAGCCTGTTGCTGGCCTACAGCCTGGGCAAGGCGCAGCATGTGCTGGCCGGTGTCGACGTCTCGATCGGCCCGTTGTTCGTGCATGGCGCGGTGGACGGTCTGAACGGCGCCTACCGCGCCGCCGGCGTCGCCTTGCCGGCGGCAGCGCTGCTGTCGCCCGGCACGCCGCGCGCGTTGCTGGCGCGTGCGCTGGTCGTCGCCCCGCCGGCGGTGCACGGCGGCGCGTGGGCGCGGCGCCTGGGCGAGTTCGGCGACGCTTTCGCCAGCGGCTGGATGCAGCTGCGCGGCGCGCGGCGGCGCCAGGGTGTGGACCGTGGCTTCGTGCTCAGCGACCACGCCGACTGGCCGGGGCTGATGGCGGCGATCCGCGCCACCGGTGCCGAGCGCGTCATTGTCACCCACGGCTACGAGGAGGTGATGGTGCGCTGGCTGCGCGAGCAGGGGTTGCAGGCGCATGCCTTCGCCACCGAGTTTGGCGCCGAGCCGGCGGCGGCCTGAGCTACAGCGCCAGCTCGATCGCGCGCGTGCCGTCCCCGTCGGGGTTCGGCACCTCTACGAAGCCGAGGTGCTTTGCCAGTTCGAGCATGCGGTGGTTCTCGGCCAGCACGGTAGCCACCAGCTTCTTCGTGCCATGCGCGCGCTGGTAGTCGATGATGCGCTGCATCAGCAGGCCGCCCAGCCGCTCGCCTTTCATGTCCGAGCGCACGACGATGCCGAACTCGGCGCTGACGTTGTCCGGGTCGGCGATGGCGCGCACCACGCCCAGCGTGCGCTCCTTGCCGTCGGGGCCGGTGTCCACCGCGACGATCGCCATCTCGCGCGCGTAGTCGATCTGCGTCAGCCGCGCCAGTTCGCTGCGCTCGATGCTGCGCCGGCTGTAGAACACGCGCATGCGGATGTCGTCCGGCTCCAGCCGGCTCAGGAACTCGATGTGCTGGGCTTGGTCCTCGGGGCGGATCGGTCGCAGCGTCAGCTTGCGGCCGCGCCAGTCGATCGTCTCGACCAGGTTCGACGGGTAGGGGCGGATGGCGAAGTTCAACGCGCCGGCGGCGGCCTGCACGCTCAGGCGCACGGTGGCGTGCAGCGCCAGCGCGCCGCTGGGGCCGACCAGCAGCGGGCACAGGTCCAGTGCCGCGATCTGCGAGACGTCGCTGAGCAGCTGTGACACGCCGACCAGCACTCGATGCAGCGCGGTCTCGTCGGCGGCCGGAGTGTCGCCGTGGCGACGCAGCGCGCGGTGCACGCCGGTGCGCTGCACCAGCGCACGCGCCAGCGGCACGTTCAACGGCGGCAGCGCCACGCCCAGCTCGGTGGCGGCATCCAGCGACTCGCAACCCTGGCCCAACAGAATGATCGGCCCGAACAACGGGTCGATGCGAGCGCCCGCGCTCAGCTCGCGCGAGTGCGCCGGGCGGGCCATCGACTCCACGCAGAAACCCTGCAGGCGCGCGTCGGGCGCGCTGCGGCGCAACAGGTTGTGCATGCGCTGCGCGGCATCGCGCACCTGTGCGGCGCTGCGCAGGTCCAGTCGCAGCGCGCCGGCCTGCACGCCGGGTTTCAGGTCGGGCGAGACGATCTTCAGCCGCACCGGGTAGCCGATCTTCTCGGCCGCGCTGGCCGCCGCATAGGGCTCGAGCGCGACCGTCTGCGTCGGCACCAGCACGATGCCGTAGATGCCGAGCAGCGTGCGCGTCTGCTGTGCATCGAGTTGCGTGCTGCCGCTGCCCAGCGCGCGCTGCACCAGCGCACGCGCCTCGGCGGCGGCCGAGACTGCAATGTCCTGGCTGGTGCTGGGCGGCGATTCGATCAGCTGGGCCTGGTTGCGCTGGTAGTCCACCAGCATCGAGAAGGCATCCACCGCCGCCTCCGGGGTGCCGAAGCTGGGGATGCCGGCCTGGTTGAACAGGCTGTGAGCCTCGGCCACCGACGAGTCACCGAGCCAGCAGCCCATCAACCGCGGCGGTGCGTGCTGCGCCAGGGGCAGCAGCGCGCGCGCGATCGTCGCGCTCGGCATCGCGGCGCTGGGGGCGTGGATCGCCAGCAGCGCCGGCCCCGCCGCGTCATCGTGCAGCAACTGCAGCACCTGGGCATAGCGATCGCCGCTGGCCTCGGTGGCAAGCGCCAGCGGCACCCCCTGCGCTGCACCGCCCGGCAGCAGGGACTGCAACTTGCGCTGCGTCTCGGCCTCGAGCAGGCACAAGCGCACGCCGGCGCGTGCCGCGGCATCGGCCGCCATCGCCAGCGCGCCGACGCTGTTGCCGACGATGCACAGCTGCGCGCTGCGGTTGCCCCGAAAGCGCGCCAGCACCTCGGCGGCCAGCAGCATCTGCTGCAGCGTGCCCACGCGCAGCATGCCGGCGCGTGCGATCGCCGCGTCGTAGACGCGGTCGGCGAGCGTCCGCTCGTGTGGCGCCGAAGCGCCCGAACGCACCACGATCACCGGCTTGTTTCGTGCCGCCGCGCGTGCCGCCGACAGGAACTTGCGCGGCGCTTCGATCGCCTCGATGTAGAGCAGGATCGCGCGCGCGCGCGCATCGCTGGCCAGATGGTCGAGCAGGTCGGCCGCGTCCACGTCGGCATGCTCGCCCAGCGTCACCACGTGTGAAAAACCGATGCCTCGCGCGCGCGCCCAGTCCAGCATCGCGCTGGCCAGCGCACCCGACTGCGAGATGAAGGCCAGCTCGCCCGGCCGCGCATCGCAGATGGCAAGGCTGGCATTCAGCCCGATGTGCGGGGCCAGCAGTCCGATGCTGCCCGGCCCCAGCACGCGCAGCAGGTGCGGGCGCGCGGCGTCGAGCATCGCCTGACGCTGTTCCGCATCGAGGCCGGCGGTGAGCACCAGTGCCGCATGCGTGCCGCGCGCCCCCAGCTCGGCGACGATGCCGGGCACGGTGTGCGGCGGCGAGCAGATCACCGCCAGGTCGGGCGCCTGCGGCAGCTTCGGCACGCTGGCGAAGACGATCTGCCCGTCCAGTCGCCGGTGCTTCGGGTTGACGGCATACACCATGCCCTTGAAGGCGCCGGCGCGCAGGTTGCGCCACGCCGTCGCGCCGATGCTGTCGGGCCGCGCCGACGCGCCGATGACGGCCAGCGTGCTCGGGTTCAGCAGGGCATAGAGGTTGCGGGTGCTCACGGTGGGGCTGCGGTCTTGCCGCCGGTCAAGGGTCGGCACATGGATCGCGTGCCGGGGTGTGCGACGATGCTAAGCGTTCGCGGCCCGCGTGTGCATGACACACTGAGGGGCGTATGGAATGGAGCCGAAGACCATGAAGATCCTGTTGCCCATCGATGGGTCCGAAACCGCGCTGGATGCCGTGCGCCAGGCGCTGCGAATGCTGAACGAGGGCCTGCGCGCCAGCTTGGTGCTGGCCAACGTGCAGGAGCCGGCCACGCTGTACGAGATGCTGCTGGCACACGACGCCGACGTCATCGAGCAGGTCAGCGCGCAGGCCGGCCTGCACCTGCTGGAGCCGGCCGTCGCGCTGGCGCGCGCCGCCGGTGTCGAGCACGAGATCGAGGTCGCGCGCGGCGACCCGGCGCACACGCTGATCGACATCCTGGAGAACTTCGGCTGCGACATGGTGGTGATGGGCGCGCGCGGCATGGGCACGCTGCGCAGCGCGCTGCTCGGCTCGGTCGCGCACGAGGTGCTGCATGCCGCTTCGGTGCCGGTGCTGATCGTCAAGCCAGCGCCACCGGCCGAAGTGCCGGAGGGGGACGACGCGCCCAGCGATTCGCCGGAATGAGTCATGTGGCCACCGCGCCGCGGCGATGAAGCGTTTCGCGGCGCTGTATGCGGCGCTGGACGCCAGCACCGGCACGCTCGACAAGGTGGCGGCGCTGCGCGCGTACTTCCGCGCCGCCGACCCCGCCGATGCTGCCTGGGCCGTGTACTTCCTGGCCGGCGGCAAGCCGCGCCAGACGGTGCCGACGGCCGTGCTGCGCGAGACCGCCTGCCGCGAGGCAGGCATCGCCGACTGGTTGTTCGACGCCAGCTACCAGGCCGTGGGCGACCTGGCCGAGACCATTGCCCAGCTGCTGCCGCCGCCTGTGGACGCCAGCGAACTGGGTCTGGCGGAATGGATCGATAAGCGCCTGTTGCCGCTGCGCGGCCAGCCGCCCGCGTTCCAGGCCGAGGCGTTGGCCGCTTGGTGGCGCGAGCTCGATACGCCCGGCCGCTTCCTGCTGACCAAGCTGATCGGCGGCGGCTTTCGCGTCGGCGTCAGCAAGCTGCTGGTGCAGCGCGCGCTGGCCGAGACCTTCGGCGTCGATGCCAAGCGAATCGCCCAGGGCCTGATGGGCTACACCGACGCGAAGACCCTGCCAAGCGCCGCGCGCTTCACTGCGCTGTACGCCGGTGAGGCCGACGGAGCCGCCGGCCAGCCCTATCCGTTCTTCCTGGCGCATGCGCTGGACGTAGCGCCGCGGGAGATGCCGGCACGGCTCGGCGCGGTGTCCGACTGGCTGGTGGAGTGGAAGTTCGACGGCATCCGCGCCCAGCTGGTGTGCCGCGCCGGCGGCTGCTGGATCTGGTCGCGCGGCGAGGAGCTGATGACCGACCGTTTCCCCGAGATCGCCGCGATGGCAAGCGCGCTGCCCGAAGGCGTCGTGCTCGACGGCGAGATCCTGGTGTGGCTGGAAGGTGCGCCCGCTCCCTTCCAGTTGCTCCAGCAGCGCATCGGCCGCAAGACGCTGACGAAGAAGCTGCTTGCCGAAGCGCCGGTGCGCTTCGTGGCCTACGACCTGCTCGAATGGCAGGGGAAGGATCAGCGCGACCAGCCTTTGGCGACGCGCCGCGAGCGCCTGCAGGCGCTGTGCGCCGACACTGAGCTGCCGCTGTCGCCGCGGGTCGTCGCCGCCGACTGGCCGGCGCTGGCCGCGCTGCGTGAGGGCAGCCGCGCGCGCGGGGTCGAAGGGCTGATGTTGAAGGCAGCCGATTCGCGCTACGGCAGCGGCCGCACCAAGGCCGACGGTACCTGGTGGAAGTGGAAGATCGACCCGCTCAGCGTGGACTGCGTGCTCATCTATGCCCAGGCCGGCCATGGGCGGCGCGCCAGCCTGTACACCGACTACAGCTTCGCGGTATGGAATCGCACACCCCGCGATGCCGCCGAAGCCCAGGCCGTGGTCGAAGCGATCGCGCGGCGCGAGCCGGCCTTGCCCGGTGCCCTGCAACTGGTGCCCTTTGCCAAGGCCTATTCGGGCCTGAGCGATGCCGAGTTCGCCCAGGTCGACCGCATCATCCGTGCTCATACGCTCGAGAAGTTCGGCCCGGTGCGCAGCGTGCGGCCGACGCTGGTCTTCGAACTTGGCTTCGAAGGCGTGAACCGCAGCGCGCGGCACAAGAGCGGCATCGCCGTGCGCTTCCCGCGCATGCTGCGGCTGCGCTCCGACAAGCCGCTGCACGAGGCGGACACGCTGGCCCATCTGCAGGCGATGCTCGACGGTGCGGCCGGCGCCGGGCAGCGCGGGAGCCCGGGATGGCACTGAAGGGCCTGCTCGTCTTCCTCGGCGCCTTCCTGTTGTTCCTGGTGCAACCGATCATCGCCAAGCTGATCCTGCCGCGCTTCGGTGGCAGCGTCGCGGTGTGGGCTACCTGCCTGGTGTTCTTCCAGGCGGCGCTGCTGCTGGGTTACGCGCTGGCGCACGCGCTGGTGCGCGGTGGGCCGCGCGCCGCAGCGCACTGGGCGCACCGCGGCCTGCTGCTGGGCAGCCTGGCGCTGCTGCCGATCGTGCCGATCGCCGAACTGCACGGCATGGGCACGCTCGGGCCCGGCCTGCAGATCCTGCTGCTGCTGGGCGTGACCATCGGCCTGCCCTTCACGTTGTTGGCGATGACCAGCCCGCTGCTGCAGGCCTGGATCACGGCGACGCCGGGCGGCTTCAACCCCTACCGCCTGTTCGCGCTGTCGAACCTGGCCTCGCTGGCGGCGCTGCTGGCCTACCCCTGGCTGATCGAGCCGTGGCTGCGCACCGCCACGCAGGCCCACGCCTGGTCGGCAGCGTATGCGGCCTACGTGGTGGTGCTGCTCGGTGTAAGCCTGCGCCGGCCGCCGGCGGCGCGCGCCCACGTGCCGGCCTACGCGCCTGTGCCGCCGTGGTCAAGCACGCTGGGCTGGTTCGCCCTGGCCGCACTCGGCAGCTACGAGCTGGTGGCGGTCACCAACCACCTGACGCAGAACATCCCGTCCTTTCCGATGATGTGGGTGCTGCCGCTGGTGATCTACCTGGCCAGTTTCACGCTGTGCTTCGACAGCGACCGCTGGGCGGCGCCGCGCGTGTGGCGGGTCGGGACGCTGCTGGCGGTGGCCGGCATGGCGCTGCTGCTGTGGCGCGAGCGGCAGATCCACAACCTGGCCTGGCACATCGGCGGTTTCCTGGTCGGCTTGTTCGTGGTGTGCATGTTCTGCCACGGCGAGCTGGCGCGCAGCCGCCCCGCGCCGTCGCGGCTGACGCACTTCTACCTGGCGGTCTCCGCCGGCGGCGTTGCTGGCGGCGCGCTGGTCGCGCTGGCCGCGCCAGCGCTGCTGAGCGGCTACTTCGAGGTCGAGATCGGCCTGGTGCTGCTGGCGGTGGCTTTGCTGTGGCGCACCCGGCACGCCGGGCGGATCTGGCGCGCCGCAGGCACATTGTTGCTGCTGGCCAGCACGGCCACGGCCGTCTGGCGCGTGCAGGACAGCCTGGGCTACGTCATCGAGATCAGCCGCAATTTCTACGGGGTGCTGCGCGTGCGCGACTATGCGGCCGACCAGCCGGCGCAGCACGAGCGCGTGATGATCCACGGCCGCATCCTGCACGGCCAGCAGTTCCTGGCGCCCGAGCGGCGCCGCCAGCCGACCAGCTATTACACCGAGAACTCCGGCGTCGGGCGGCTGCTGCGCGCGCTGGCCGACCGCCCGCTGCAGGTCGGCGCGGTGGGCCTGGGGGCGGGCACGATCGCCACCTACGGCAAGACTGGCGACCACTACCGCTTCTACGAGATCGACCCGGCGATCGCCGCTGCGGCGCGGCGGCATTTCAGCTTCATCGCCGATTCGGCGGCGACGGTGGAAGTGCGCATTGGCGACGGCCGGCTGCTGCTGCTAGCCGAAGCGCCGGCCGTACTCGACGTGCTGGTGGTCGATGCCTTCTCGGGCGACGCGATTCCGACGCACCTGCTGACGCGCGAAGCGATTGCGCTGTACCGCCAGCGCCTGAAACCCGGCGGCGTGATCGCGCTGCACCTGAGCAACAGCCACCTCGATCTTCGCGGCGTGGTCGGGCAGGCCGCGACCGAGCTGGGCTTGCAGCTGGCCTATGTGGCCGATCCGGGTATCGCCGGCGACGTCGCCAGTTCGGCCTCGGACTGGGTCCTGCTGGCCGAGGACCGCAGCGTGCTCGATCTTCCCCTGATCGCACAGGCAGCGAAGCCGCTGCCTCCAGGCCAGGGCGTACGTGCCTGGACCGACGACTACAGCAACATCGTGCGCGTCATGTCCTTCGGACGCATGGACTGACCGCGGCCTGCGGCCGGACTTTTTTGGTCAGCGTGTAGCCGTAAGCGCCGCCCCGGCGGCACCGCGGAAGTCCACCGGCTCGGCCAGGCCCCGCGCCCGCGCGCTTTCGCGCGCGATGCGATGGTTCATGTCGGCCGCGTAGAAGCTCACCGGCTTGTGCGCGGCCCGGGCGGCCAGCATCTCATCGCGCGCGATTTCGCCACCGCCAATGCCGACGATGGCCGTGCTGTGTTCGACGATCGCCGCCGACGTGGGCGACAGCGCCGGCGAGCCCGGTACACGCCCGCCCCACTGTGTGTCGCGCACATAGATCACCAGATCGACGCAGGGCGACAGCGGCGCGCCCGCGTCGCGCGCCAGTGACGAGACGATGCCCAGCGTGAAGTAGCCGCGCCGGCGCGCCAGTTCGTAGACCGCGCCGATGCCCTGGGGCGTGGCGCCGATGTTGACCATCGTTTGTGCCGGGTCGTATCGAGCCAGCACCTGGTCGGCTCGCGCCAGCATCGCGGCCTCGTCCTCGTAGCCCGCGGCCGAATAGCCGACGAAGCTGAGCATGTTCTTGCCGCTGGCAGCGACGAACTCACCGACTTCCGCTGCCAAGGCGGCATCTCGCACCACGGGTCTGGGATCGCAGGCCGCCGCAGCCGGGGCGACCGCACAGGCCATCAGAAGGCAGGCCGGAGCCGCCCAGCACCAGATCGGTCGCATCTTCGGGTCCTCGTTCATGTTCGTCGGCCTCCCGGCGGCGGATTTCGAAGCCCGATTCTGCCGCCGACGGGCGTGCGGCATCGGCGATGATCGCGCCATGTACCTGATGCCCTTGCCCGTGCTCTGCGCCGCCACTTTCGTCGCTGCCTGGCTGACGGTCCTCTCGTCGCCCTGGGCGCTGGACCGGGAGTGGATGAACTTCGTCTTCAAGCCGCTGACCACGCTGCTGATCATCGCCTACGCCTGGCCGCGCGGGCGGTCGCAGCCGGCCGCGCGGCGCTGGGTGCTGACGGGGCTGGTGCTGTCGCTGGCCGGCGACGTGGCGCTGCTGTGGCCGCAGCGGGGCTTCCTGCCCGGGCTGGTGAGCTTCCTGCTAGCGCACCTGGCCTACCTGGTGGCCTTCACGCGTGACGGCATGCGCTTCGCCGCTCGGCTGCTGCCCTTCGTGCTGTACGGCGTGTTGGCTGCAGTCATCCTGTGGCTGCTGTGGCCAGGTGTGCCGGGCGCGCTGCGCATCCCGGTGCTGGCCTATGTGCTTTTCCTGGCGTCGATGGCGGCGCAGGCAGCGGTGGTGGCGCTGCAATCGCGTGGCTCGCCATCGGCCTGGCGAGGCGGCGTGCTGGCCGCCGGCGGCGCGCTGTTCCTGGCCTCGGATGCGTTGCTGGCCACCAACCGGTTCGCCGGCGCGTTGCCGCTGGCGGGGCTGTGGATCCTGGCCACCTACTGGCTGGCGCAGTGGTGCATCGCCTCATGGCTGTCGCCGCCGCAGCGCTGACAACAGGCGCGTTCGCGGCGGCGGCGCGCTACATGCCCTTGAACAGGCCGACGTAGCTACGGCTCACCTCGAGCTTCTGCGGGTGGCCCTTGACGCTGACGATCTGCCGGCCGCGCTCGTCGCGCACCACGACGGCCACGGCCTTGATGTTGACCAGCGTGCTGCGGTGGATCTGCCAGAACTGCTGCGGGTCGAGTTCGTCCACCAGTTCCTTGATCGGCTTGCGGATCAGTGCCTCGACGCTGGCCGTCTGCACGCGCGTGTACTTCTCGTCGCTGACGAAGAACAGCACCTCGTCGACGTCGATCATTTGGATTGCGCCGCCGACGCTGGCCTGGATCCAGCGCAGGTACGGCGTCGTCGCTCTGCCGGGCTGCAACTGCCCGGCCAGCTTGTGCAGCAGTTGCTGCAGCGGCACCGATGGCTCGACCGCCAGCTGCGGGTCGTCGCGCGCCGCCAGCCGCTGGCGCAGCCGTGCCACCGTGCGTTGCAGCCGCTCGCGCTCGGCGGGTTTGAGCACGTAGTCTGCGGCACCCTGCTCGAAGGCCTGGACCGCGTACTCGTCGTAGGCGGTGATGAAGACGATCTCGGGCGGCAAGGCGTCCGCGTCGTCGTCCGGTCCCTGTGCGATCTGCCGCGCCGCGGCCACGCCGTCCAGCCCCGGCATGCGGATATCGAGGAAGACCACGTCCGGCCGCTGCTGCGCCGCCAGCCGCACGGCCTCGATGCCGTTGCGCGCTTCGGCGACGATCTGTAGCTCGGGCCAGGCCTCGGCCAGCCGTGCGCGCAACTGCTCGCGCATCAGCCGCTCGTCGTCGGCCAGCAGCGCGCGCGGTGCGGTCATTTCGAAACGCTCGGGCGCGGTGCGCGATCGCGGCGCAGCATCCACCACGTCACGAACAACACCAGCCACAACGGTGACATCGCCAGCGCGGCCAGCACCGCCACCGCCAGCAGCACGCCGGCCACGCCCATCGCACTGAACACAGCGCCGGCCAGCAGGGCCAGCACGAACATCGCCGGCAGGGCCAGGAACAGCGCCGCGGCGGCCACCGCGGCTGCGATTGCGGCAAGCACGCCGGGCAAGTCGGGGCCGGGCAGCCAGCCGCGCCAGGCGCTCCAGTCGGGCCAGGCCAGCGGCGCGCCGTTGACGCGCAGGTCGAAGTGGCCCTGCGCCGTGCCGACCAGCCACCACAGCAGCGCCACCATGGCCAGCGTGCACAGCAGCGTCAGGCCGGCGCCGACCCAAAGAAGGGTGCGAAGGACGGGGTTCATGCGTTGCGCTCCTCCAGGCTGCGATAGGGCACGGTGATCGTGACCACCGTACCACCCCCCGGATTTTCCGCCACGTCCAGCGCCGCGCGGCCGCCATACAGCAGGGCAAGCCTTTCGCGGATGTTGGCCAGGCCGACGCCGGTGCCTGCGGTGCCGGCCCTGGCGAAGCCGACGCCACTGTCGGCCACGCTGACGGCCAGTTTGCCGTGCAGCACTTGCGCGTGCAGGCGCAGCGTGCCGCCTTCGGGCTTGGGCTCCAGACCATGCTTGATGGCGTTTTCCACCAGGCTTTGCAGCATCAGCGGCGGGAACTCCGCCGAGTGCAGCCCCTCTGGCACGTCGATCACGCTGTGCAAGCGGTCCTCCATCCGCACCTTCAGGATCTCCAGGTAGGGCCGCACGACCGCCAGCTCGCGCCCCAGATCGCGGCGACCCGCGGCTTGGGCCTCGCGCAGGCTGGGCATGCTGGCGCGTAGCAATGCGATCAGGTTCTTCTGCATCTGCGAGGCGCGCGGCGCGTCGGTCTCGATCAGGTGGTCGATCGAGGCCAGCGTGTTGAACAGGAAGTGGGGCTCGATCTGTGCCTGCATCGCCGCCAGACGCGCCTCGACCACCTGGCGCTTCAGCGCCTCGGCGTCGGCCGTCGCTGTGGCGCGCACCGCCTGCGCCTCGGCCTGCATCCGCCCCTTGTAGGTGATCTTGATCAGGATCGACGCCACGATCCACAGTGTCGCCAGGTCGGTGAGGAAGTCGCCCCAGCGCACGCGCCGCGTGCTTTGCACCATGCGGGCGGGCAGGTCGATGGCCACCGCGCCAGTCGGGCTTTCGGCGGCCGCCTCGCTGGCGCTGTGTCGCTGCTCGGCCAGCGCCTCCTGGATCGCCTCCTTCGCTTCTTCCACTGCCTGACGCACTGCCTCGCGTTCTTCGGCGTTCAGGTCCAGCGGCAGCTTGATCTCCACCGTCGGTGCCGAGGCCGCCGAGGCTGAGTTCACCGGTGCCGCGCGGCGCGGCTCGACGCGCACGCCCTGTCCGTCGATGGTGATGGCAACGCGGCCCTTGCCGTCGCTGGCCGAGGCGGGTTTGTCGATGCGCAGCCGCCGCTCGGGAACGGTCTCGGTGACGCGCCAGCTGAAGGGCGGGATCGACTGCAGCAGTTCACTGGCGACAAGCAGCAGCAGCGCCAGCAGTACAAAGCGCTTCCAGCTGATGCCCACCAGCCAGTTGGCATATGCATGGAAGCGTCGTGCCGCGCCGGCCGACAGCCGGCGCCAACGCGCGGGCCAGGGGCTTGCGGCAGTGGCAGAGGAGGGCATCGGGGCGGCGTGTTCGGGGCTTGAGCGGGCCGCGCCAATGTAGCGCGCGGCCCTGCAGGGCCCCAAGCGCGGCGCGACGCGCTGCGCACGGGCGCGACGGATTGCAGGCAGGGGCGACGGGCGCGGGGCCCGCCGGTGATCAGCGGCTCAGCCGATCAGGCGATCAGGCTGGCGCCAGTGGCCAGGATCAGCACCGAGGCCAGAGCGCTGAGCACCAGCCGCAGCCAGGCTCGCTCGTGGCGCTCTTCGGCCAGCAACTGGGCGACCGGGTCCAGCGGCGGGATGCGCGTGGGTAGCGCCTCGACCAGCGAAGGCGACCAAAGCCGGGTGTCGTCGGGTGTCTGGGCGTTGCGGGCGAGGGCTTTCATGCGGTGTGCCGGTTGGACCATCGGGATGCGACCGTCGAACGGCCGCGCATGTGCCATCTTCGGCCCATGCCATGACGTGTGCATGACAGCTTGGTAACAGACGTATCGAGCGGCGTGACAGATTGCCGCGCAGCGGCGCCGGGTGCCGTTCAGCGGACGCTAGGCGCGCGGCTCAACCCGTTGTTGGCATCGACCAGCGTGCGCAGCATGCGCATGAACGCGGCGCGTTCGGCCGGCGTCAGCGGTT
>Ga0316195_10000443_pt1 | contig 16468 bp, 10 predicted proteins | sample Phised1_MG_FD_204937 | JGI IMG/M metagenome (GOLD analysis project Ga0316195, IMG submission 204937) | Coastal sediment microbial communities from Maine, United States - Phippsburg sediment 1 | ecosystem: Environmental > Aquatic > Marine > Coastal > Sediment | place: USA: Maine | collected...
CGGCATCGGCGCGGGCCAGCAACCGTGACGCGTCCTCGGCGCTGCCGGACCATTGCGCGACGCCGATGCTCACCGACAGCGGCAAGGAGCCGCCTTCGATCGGCAAGGGCGCTGCGTGCGCCGCCAGGCGCAGGCGCTCGGCCTGTGTCAACGCACGCGCCAGATCGCACGACGGCAGCAGCACCAGGAATTCCTCGCCGCCGAAGCGGCCGATGCGGTCCTCGGCGCGCATCGCCTGCGTCATCAGCCGCGCAAAGTGGGTCAGCGCACGGTCGCCGACCTCATGGCCGTGCCGGTCGTTCACCGCCTTGAACTCGTCGATGTCGATCATCAGCACGCTGAAGGCATCGTCGGCGCGGCGGCGCTGGCGCATCTGCCGGTCCAGCAGTTCGAGCATGGCGCGGCGGTTCAGCATCCCCGTCAAGCCGTCGCGACGCGCCAGCCGTTGCAGCTGCCCCAAGAGTCGCGCCACCACCAGCGCCATCAGCGTGGCGTGCATCAGCAACACGAGCATCACGTAGCTCAATGCCGAGGCCACGTTCAAGGCGCTATGCACGTTCATCTCGGCCCACAGCGACTCGGGCCAGAACAGCGCACGCAGCGACCGGCTGCCGAAGCCGAGGGCGCCCAGCAACAGCGGCACCGACAGCGCCCAGGGCCAGCGCCAGTTCAGGTCGTCGCGCGCGTGGCGGCCGATGTCCAGCGCCATGCCGACGTAAAGCGCCGCCAGCACGCCGAAGTTGACCGCCGCCTGCGCCGGCCGCCAGGCCGGATCGCCCGCCAGCACGCCGAAAAGCAGCACCGGCCCCAGCACCAGCACGGGCCCGCGCCAGCCCGTCACCCTGCCGACGAAGCGGCGGATGCCGCCGCGCAGTGCCAGCGCGGCGCACAGGCCGATCATCACGGCCAGCAAGGGCGGCGACTGCAGGTTAAGCGCCAGCAAGCTCCAGGTGAGCGCGCTGAGCCAGGCATAAGCAGCCCAGTGGGCCAGCGCGACACGTTCGCCGCGAACGAACCAGGCGCTCAGCGCCCAAACGCTGCCGGCCACCGCCTGCAACACGGCGACCTGCAGAAACGCCACCTGCGTGGCGGTCAATACGGACAGCGTCGACGACAACGGGCGGGGGGGAAGTTCGGGCCGAGCGCTTATAGCATCAGTGCCGCATGGCTGCATGGCGCGGCCACTCGCTCCCGGCTATCCTTCGGGTCATCGCCACCGAAACGGGCAGGCCCCTCAGGCGCGAACCCAGGACAAGGCCGCCGCCACCATGCTGATCAACTTCTTCTACACGCTGCGCGCCGCCAAGCTGCCGGTATCCGTCAAGGAATACCTGACGCTGCTCGAAGCCATCAAGCTGGGTGTCATCGGGCCTTCGGTCGACGACTTCTACTACCTTGCGCGCACCTCGCTGGTCAAGGATGAGGCCCAGTTCGACAAGTTCGATCGCGCCTTCGCCGCCTACTTCAAGGGCGTGGAGATGCTCGCCGATTTCAGCCAGGACCTGCCACTGGAGTGGCTGCGCAAGAACCTGGAACTCGAGCTCAGCGCCGAAGAGAAGGCCAAGATCGAGAAGATGGGCTGGGACGAGTTGATGGAAACGCTGAAAAAGCGTTTCGAGGAGCAGAAGAAGCGTCACGAAGGCGGCAGCAAGATGATCGGCACTGGCGGCACCAGCCCCTTCGGCGCCTTCGGCTACAACCCGCAGGGCATCCGCATCGGCCAGGACAAGGGCCGCAACAAGAGCGCGGTCAAGGTCTGGGACCAGCGTGCCTACAAGGACTACGACGACACGCTGGAACTCGGCACGCGCAACATCAAGGTCGCGCTGCGCCGGCTGCGCCGTTTCGCGCGCGAAGGCAACGAGCTCGAGCTCGATCTCGACGACACCATCCACAGCACCGCGGCCAATGCCGGCATGCTCGACATCAAGATGGTGCCCGAGCGTCACAACAAGGTGAAGGTGCTGCTGTTGATGGACGTGGGCGGCACAATGGATGAGCACATCCACCGCGTCGAGGAGCTGTTCTCGGCCACGAAGAGCGAGTTCAAGCACCTGGAGTTCTATTACTTCCACAACTGCGTCTACGATTTCATGTGGAAGAACAACCGGCGGCGCTTTTCCGAGAAGTTCAGCACCTGGGACGTGATCCGCAAGTACAACAAGGACTACAAGCTGATCTTCGTCGGCGACGCGACGATGAGCCCCTACGAGATCCTGCAGCCCGGCGGCAGCGTCGAATACAACAACGAGGAGCCGGGCGCCGAATGGCTGCAGCGGCTGACGCACGCCTTCCCCAAGTACGCCTGGATCAACCCCGAGCCACTGGGCGTGTGGCAGTACCGGCAGAGCATCGCCGTGATCCAGCAGATCATGAACCAGCGCATGTTCCCGCTGACCTTGCAGGGCCTGGAAGGGGCCATGCGGCTGCTCAGCAAATGAGCTTTCGCGCAGCGCTGCACGTGGCGCTGTGGTGGGGTCTGATGGGGCTGCTCGCAGGGTGTGGCAGCCTGCCCTTCGGCCCGAAGGCCGAGGACGAGAAGCCGGCCGAGCCACCGCGCCCGCCACAGTTCCGCCTGGAGGTGCAGGCCCCCGGATCGCTGCGCGCGCTGCTGCTCGAGCACCTCGACCTCGCGCGCCTGCAGCATGCGGCCGAAGCCGATTCGCTGACTGCGGGCGAGATCGACCGCCTGGTCGGTGCCGCGTCGGCACAGGCCGGCACGCTGCTGCAGACCGAGGGCTACTTCAATCCCAAGATCCAGGTCCGGCGCGTCGACGACGGCGGGCAACTGCCGCTGCTGCGCGTTGCCGTCGAGCCCGGCGTGCGCGCGCGCATCGATCGACTGACACTCGAGGTGCAGGGTGGTCTCTACGACGAGCAAGCCTCGGGCGACCCCGCCGCGCTGCTGCTGATGGAGGCGCTGCGCAGCGAGTGGCCGTTGAAGCCGGGCCAACCTTTCGAGCAATCCGTGTGGGACAGCGCGAAGAACGGCGTGCTGGCCCTGCTGCGCCGCAACGGCTACCTCGCGGCCAGTTGGAGCGGCACCGCCGCGCAGGTCGACGCCGACAACAACACGGTGCGCCTGTTCGTGGTTGCCGACAGCGGCCCGCTGTATCGCGTGGGCAGCCTGCGCACCGCCGGGCTGTCGCGCTTCGACGAAGACGCCGTGCTGCCGATGGCGCGCGAGCTCATCGGCAAGCCGGCCACCGAGCAGGTCTTGCGTGACGTGCAGGACCGCATCCTCAACCTGGGCCTGTTCGAAAGCGTGGTCATCGACGTCGATGCCGGCGCCGCCGATCCCAAGGCCGCCCCGGCGCTGCTGGCGCTGCGCGAACTGACGCTGCAGCAGGCCACGGTCGGTATCGGCTACGCCGACAACACCGGTGCGCAGCTGACGCTCGAGCACACTCACCGCAACCTCTTCGACCTGCGCTGGGTGGCACGCAACAAGCTTCAGGTGGGCCAGAACCTGAACGCCTGGACCGGCGACCTGATGTCGCACCTGCAGGACGACGGCTACCGCAACCTGCTGGCCGGCCAGGTGGAAGAGCTGAAGTCCGACGACGAGACGCGGCTGTCGGCGTACGCGCGCATCGGCCGCACGCGCGACACGGTTCGCATCTGGCGCCTGTACTACGCCGAATACGCCCACGCCAGGCTGGAGAACAGCGCCGGCGTCAACAACAGCAGCGCGCTGTCCGGCAACTATCACTGGACCTGGCGCAACGTCGACGACCTGCGCACGCCGACGCGCGGCACGGTGTGGAACCTTCAGAGCGGCGGCGGCTATGCCAGCGGCACCACCACGGCGGCCAGCGGGGCGGGCAGCAGCACCGAAACCGGGCCCTTCGCACGCCTGTACGGCCGCATGCAGACCTACCAGCCGCTGGGCAATTCCTTCTATGGCAGCGGGCGCATCGAGCTCGGGCAGGTCTTCGTCAACGAGACGCTGGCGGTGCCGGACACCCTGCTGTTCCGTGCCGGCGGCGACAACTCCGTGCGCGGTTATGCCTACCGTTCGCTGGGGCCCGAGCTGGGTGGCGCCACGATCAGCGGCACCACCTTGTTCACCGCCAGCCTGCAAGTGGCACACCCCTTCATCGCCAGCCAGCCCGACTTCCTGTGGGCACTGTTCGTCGACGCCGGCAATGCGTCCGACGGCTGGCGCGCGATGCGGCCGGTGCTCGGCTACGGCGCGGGCGTGCACTGGCGCAGCCCGGTGGGTCCGTTGCGGATGGACCTGGCCTATGGCCAGGAGGTGCGCAAGTTCCGCTTGCACTTCAGCGTCGGCGTGGTGTTCTGAGCCTGTGATGTCCACAGACCCCGAAACCCCTGCAGACGCGGCAACCCCAGAGCCGCCGGTGCCCGCGTCGCGCCCGCGCCGGCGCTGGCTGCGCAGGCTGTTCGTCAGCCTGGGCACCTACCTGCTCGGCGTGCTGGCGGTGCTCGGCCTGGTGCTGGGCTCGCTGGGCTGGCTGTTCACCACCGAGGCCGGCACCTCTTGGCTGCTGCAGCGCGTGCCGGTGCTACAGGTCAGCGGCACGCGCGGCGCGTTGTTCGGCGACTTCCACGCGCAGCACGTCGAGCTGCCGTTGCCGGGCGAAGGCGCCCGGCTGCAGTTGCACGATCTCGCCTGGCGCGAGCCGGGCCTGCATGCGGGCGGGCTCGAGCAGTGGCTTCGCATCAGCTTGGCCGAGCTGCGCGTGGGCCGCGTCGAGCTGAGCCTGTCGAGCGAGCCAAGCGCCGACATCGAGCCGCCGCGCAGCCTGGCGCTGCCGCTGGGTCTGGACATTGCACTGCTGCGCATCGACGAACTGCGCGTCGACGGCATGGACACGCCCGTGCGCGACCTGCGCGCGCGCCTGAGCCTGGGAGCGGACGACGGCGCCTACCACCGCATCGACGATCTTCAGCTCGCTTGGGACCGGCTGCATGCCAGCGCCCGCGCGCAGGTGGGCACGCGCGACGGCCTGCCGCTGCAGGCGCACATCGATCTGGCCCAGTCGGTGGACGGCGACTGGCAGGCCGCGCTGAGCTTGAACGGTCCGCTGGCCGCACCGCAACTCGACGCCCGGTTGCGTGCGGGCGGCACCGCGCAGCGCCCGGCTCAGGCGCTAGACGCCACGGCAGTGCTGAAGCCCTTTGCGGCCTGGCCGATCGGCGAGCTGCAGGCCAGCGCACGCGCGCTGGATCTGGCGGCTTTGCATGGTGCGGCCCCGGCCACCGCGCTCGACCTGGAAGCGACCGTGCGCACTCAGGCGGCCCACCTGCCGGCCGCCGTGACGCTGCGGCTGGACAACCGCGCCGCAGGGCGCTGGAACGAAGGGCGACTGCCGCTGCGCGGGCTGCGGCTGGAGCTGCAGGCCCGGCCGGACGAGCCAAGCGAGCTGTCCTTGAATGCCTTCGACGCGAGCCTGGGCAGTGCAAGCGCAGCGGCCGGACGGATCAGCGGCCAGGGCAGCTGGCGCCCCGCGGGCTGGCAACTGAACACGCAGCTGCAGGGTCTGCGCCCTGCCGAGCTTGACGCGCGTGCCCCGGCCATGCAGCTGGACGGCGCATTGCGCATCGACGGCAACGGCTTCGGTGGCGGCAATCCGGACGCCATGCAGGTGCAGCTGCGTGGCCGGCTCGACGGTCGCCTGCTCGAGCGTGGGCCGGCGCAGCCGGTGCAGGTGCGGCTGGATGCACGCCTCGGCATGCTGAACATCGAGTTGCGCGAACTGCTGGCACAGGCCGGCGGCGCAACGGCCACACTCGCAGGACGGATGAGCCGCAGCTCGCGCCACGCCGGTTGGGCTCTGCGCGGGCAGGCCGCATTGTCGGACTTCGACCCCCAGCCCTGGTGGCCCGGCCGCGAGGACTCGCCCTGGCGGCAAGGACCGCACCGCCTGAACGGCCAGGCCGACTTCGACTTCGGCCTGCCCGCCGGCGGCCCGGCGGGAACGCTGATGCAGCAACTGACCCAGCTGCGCGGCACGGCCCGGCTGACGCTGGCGCCGAGCCAGCTGGCCGGCGTGCCGATCCAGGGCAGCATGGCGCTGCAGACCAGCGCGGCGGCGCTGGGCAAACTGCAGCTGCAGCTCGACGCCGACGGCAACCGGCTGCAGCTCGACGCCGACCTCGGCAGCGCCGAACAAGGGGCCGCCGACCGCTGGCAGCTGAAGACCGAGATGCCCGCACTGAACAGGTTGAAGCCGCTGTGGCGCTTGGGACTGCCGCCGGGGGACGACTCCCGGCTTGCCGGCGCTGTGCAGGCGCAGGCCAAGCTCAGCGGGCGCTGGCCCACGGTGCGCAGCGAGGGCACGCTGCAGGCCAGCGGCGTTCAACTGGGCAGCCTCAGCGCCAAGACGGCGAGCGCACGCTGGCAGATCGGCAGCGCGGCCGATGCGCCGCTGGATTTGAGCGTCGAGTTGGCGCAGCTGGCCGTAGGAAAACCTTCGGCCGAGTCACTGAAACTGCAGCTCAAGGGCAGCCTGGCCGCCCATACGCTCGAACTGCACGCCAATGCCAACGCGCTGCCCCCGGCATGGCTGGACAAGGTCCAGGCTGCGCCCGCCGGCCCCGCATCGACGCGCACGCAGGCGAGCCTGATGCTTCAAGGCGGCACGCTGGCTTCGCCCGGCGCGGCACCCGGCGGTTGGCGGGGCCAGATCAAGAAGCTCGAACTGCGCGGCGATGCCGCCGGCGCCATCCCCTGGATAAGCAGCAGCGCGTTCGATGCCGAGCTGCACTGGGCCGGCGGGCCCTGGCGCGCCAAGCTTGGCGCAGGCCGGGCCACGCTGGCCGGTGCCGGCCTGAGCTGGAGCCAGCTCGATTGGCGTGCGGCCGACCCCGGGCGCGCGCCGGCGCAGCTCGAAGCGCAGGCCCAGCTCGACCCCATGGACATCGCACCGCTGCTGCAGCGCCTGCAGCCGAGCTTCGGCTGGGGCGGCGACCTCCGTATCACGGGCCATGTGAAGCTGAAGAGCACGCCCAATTTCAGCGCCGACATCGTGGTCGAGCGCAGCAACGGCGACCTGAGCGTGACCGACGACGCCGGCACGCGCTGGCTGGGCCTGTCGGACCTGCGCTTCGGCCTGATCGCCGACGGCGGCGTGTGGAGCTTCAGTACAGGCGTGGCCGGCAAGACGCTGGGCGAGGTCGCGGGTGCCGTGGTGGCCACCACCTCGCCGCGAGCCATCTGGCCACCCGCGGACACACCGATCCAGGGCGTGCTGGAGCTGCGCATCGGCGATGTCGGCGTCTGGGGCCCATGGCTGCCCCCGGGATGGCGCCTGAACGGCGCGATGCACGCCAGCGCGGCCTTGGATGGGCGCTTCGGCGCACCGGAGGTGGTTGGCGAGTTCACCGGCACCGGCCTGGGCGTTCGTAACCTGCTGCAGGGCGTGGAGGTGCGCGACGGCACGGTGTCGATCAAGCTGCTGGGCGACACCGCGCGCATCGAGCGTTTCACGGCCAAGGCCGGCGACGGCAGCCTGGAACTGCGTGGCAAGGCCAGCCTGGGCGCGGAGCCCTCGGCCGAGCTGACGCTCACGGTGGAGCAGTTCCGGCTGCTCGGCCGCGTGGACCGGCGCATCGTCACCAGCGGCGAGGCGGTGCTGCGCCTCGGCCGTGAGACCCTGGCGCTGGACGGCGACTTCAAGGTCGACGAGGGGCTGATCGACTTCAGCCGCAGCGACGCGCCGACGCTGTCGTCCGACGTCCAGGTGGTGCGCGGCGAGAGCGCGGCGCAGGACCTGCAGGCCGCGACGACGCCGGATGCCGCCAGCGCTGCAAGGGCGCGCCGCGCGGCGCTCAATCTGCGCGTGGACCTGGGCGAGAACCTGCGCCTGCGCGGCCAGGGCCTGGACACCGGGCTGCGCGGCGAGCTGCGGCTGAGCGCTCCGGTCGGGCGGCTGCGCGTGGACGGCAGCGTGCGCACCGTCGGCGGCACCTACCGTGCGTACCGGCAGCGGCTGAACATCGAACGCGGCGTGCTCACCTTCAACGGCCCGGTGGAGAACCCGCAGCTCGACATCGAGGCGATCCGCCCGAACCTGGACGTCCGCGTCGGCGTGGCCGTCACCGGCACGGCGCTGGTGCCACGCGTGCGCTTGTTCTCCGAGCCCGACATGTCCGACGCCGAGAAGCTCAGCTGGCTGCTGCGCGGCCGCGCCAGCGAGGGCCAGGGCTCGGGCGACACCGCACTGCTGCAGGCGGCGGCGTTGGCACTCCTGGCCGGCGACGAACCGAGCGTGCTCGACCAGTTATTCAACGTCATCGGTCTGGACGACCTGTCGCTGCGGCAAAGCGACAGCGCGGCCGGCGGTGCGATCGTATCGGTGGGCAAGCAGCTGTCGCGCAATTGGTACGTAGGCTACGAGCGCGGCCTGAATGCCACCACCGGCAACTGGCAGCTGATCTATCGCATCGCCCAGCGTTTCACCGTGCGCGCGCAGTCCGGCGAGCAGAACTCGATCGAACTGATCTGGACCTGGCGCTGGCAGTAGGCCGCGGCAAAACGCGCATGCCAGAATCGCGCCCGCGCTCGCCGTAGTTCAATGGATAGAACGGCCGCCTCCTAAGCGGCAAATACAGGTTCGATTCCTGTCGGCGGGACCAGCCGTCACTTTTGGCGCAACGCCCGCGACAACAGCATCACCGGCAGCAGCCCGACGGCGACGATCGCCAGCGACGGCAGCGCGGCTTCGCCGAGGCGCTCGTCGCGCGCCAGGTTGTAGGCCACCACCGCCAGCGTGTCGCTGCCGAAGGGGCGCAGCACCAGTGTCGCGGGCAGCTCCTTCATCACGTCCACGAACACCAGCAGCGCCGCCGCCAGCGCCGAACGCCGCAGCAGCGGCAGGTGCAACTGCCAGAACACCCGTGCGCGGCGCGCGCCGAGCATGCGCGCGGTGTCGTCGATCGAGCTCGGCACCCGCGCCAGGCCGGCTTCCACCGACTGCAGCGCCACCGCAGTGAAGCGCACCAGGTACGCATAGAGCAGGCCCGCGATCGTGCCGGTGACCCACACGCTCAGGCCCAGATCGGGCCAGCGCTGCTGCAGCCAGCCCAGCGGCAGCAGGATGCCCACCGCGATGACCGCGCCCGGCACGGCGTAACCCAGCGACACCACGCGCGCCATCACCGGCAGCAGCCCACCGCGGCGCTGTGGCGCGCTGCGCAGCGAGACACCCAGCGCCAGCGCCAGCAACGTGGCCGCCGCAGCCGCCAGCGCGGCCAGGCGCAGGCTGGACAGCGCCCAGTCCGCAAAGGCCTGCAGCGGCAACCCCAGCTCCGCGGAAGCGGCTTCCAGCCAAAGCATGCGCAGCAGCCAGAGCACCGGCAGCACGAAGCCCAGCGCTACCGGCAGAGTGCAAAGCGTCGCCACCGCCACCGCCGCCCTGCCCTGCAATGGCACGGCGCGTGCCTCGCTACGTTGCGTGGCGCGGCCGCCGGCAAAGCGCAGGCGGCGCTGCGCGCGGCGCTCGGCTGCCAGCAGCAGAGCCACCGCCACCAGCAGCAGCGATGCCAGCTGTGCCGCCGCCACGGTATCGTTCATCACCAGCCAGGCGCGGTAGATGCCGGTGCTGAAGGTGCTGAGCCCGAAGTACGAGCCAACGCCATAGTCGGCCAGCGTCTCCATCAGCGCCAGCGCCACGCCGGCCGCCAGCGCCGGGCGCGCCAGCGGCAGTGCGACCTGCAGCATGCGGCGGCGCAGATTGGCGCCCAGCAGACGCGCTGCTTCCATCATGTGCACGCCACGCTCGGCCAGCGCGGTGCGTGTCAGCAGATACACATACGGGTACAGGCACAGCACGAAAAGGACCACCGCGCCCCACAAGCTGCGCACGTCCGGCCACAGCGGGCCCTTTACGCCAAGCCAGTCGCGCAGCGTGGACTGCAGCGGGCTGGCGTACTGCAGCGCGTCGGTCCAGGCGTAGGCGAGCACGTAGGCCGGCATCGCCATCGGCAGCAGCAGCGCCCATTCGAAGAAGCGCCGCCCCGGAAACTCGAACAGCGTCACTGCCGCCGCGGTGGCGGCCCCGAGCAGCGTCACGCCAACGCCCACCCCTGCCGCCAGCAGCGCCGTCTGCACGACATATCCCGGCAGCACCGTGCCGGCCTGGTGCGTCAAGGTGGCGAGGGCTGCACCGTCCAGCGCCAGCCATGCGCCCAGCACGCCCAGCACCGGCAGCGCCAGCGTCAGGCAAAGCAGGCTCAGCAGGCCGCGCATCGCCCGCGGATCAACCACATCCTGGAATTTCGCGAAATGCGAACCATGCTCATTTCCATCAGGGCAATTATCATCGGGGCATGTTCCTGAGCTTGGACAGCATCCGCGTGCGCTATGCCGACAGCCGCGCCGACCACGACGCCGTCGAGGGCGTCAGCTTGGGCCTGGCAGCCGGGCAGATCGGCGTGCTGATCGGGCCGTCGGGCTGCGGCAAGACCACGCTGCTGCGCGCGGTGGCCGGGCTGGAGCGGCTGCACGCCGGCAAGGTGCTGATGGCCGGCCAGGTGCTGGACGACGCCTCGCGCGGGCTGCAACTGCCGGCCGAATCGCGCCGCATCGGCATGGTGTTCCAGGACTACGCGCTGTTTCCGCACCTGAGCGTGGCCGACAACGTCGCCTTCGGCGTGCAGCACTTGCCGCGGGCCGAGCGCGCCGCGCGGGTGCAACAGATGCTCGACCTGGTGGGGCTGGGCCATGCCGCGCAGCGCGCGCCGCACCAGCTGTCGGGTGGGCAGCAGCAGCGCATCGCTTTGGCGCGCGCGCTGGCGCCTTCGCCGAAGCTGCTGCTGCTCGACGAGCCCTTCTCCAACCTCGACGTGGACCTGCGCGAGCGCCTCGCGCACGAAGTGCGCGCGATCCTGAAGAACACGGGCACGACGGCACTTTTCGTCACCCACGACCAGTTGGAAGCCTTCGCGCTGGGCGATGTCATCGGCGTGATGCAGCGCGGCCGGCTCGAGCAGTGGGACGATGCCTATGCGCTGTACCATCGCCCGGCCACGCGGTTCGTGGCGCGCTTCATCGGCCACGGCGTGTTCACGCCGGCGCACATCGACCGCGCCGCTGCGGCCGACAACGGCGGCTGCGTGCAGACCGTGCTTGGCGCGCTCGAGGATCTGCAGGAATGCCCGCTGCCGGAGGCCTACCCCGGTGGCAATTGCGACGTGCTGCTGCGCGCCGACGACATCGTGCACGACGATGCCAGCCCGGTGAAGGCGAAGATCGAGCGCAAGGCCTTCCGCGGCTCGGAGTTCCTCTACACGCTGCGCCTGGCCAGCGGCGAGACGGTGCTGGCCCACGTGCCCTCGCACCACGACCATCAGGTGGGCGAATGGATCGGCATCCGCGCCCAGGTGGACCATGTCGTGACTTTCGAGCGCGAGGCGCCCTGAGTCGCGTTGACCCCCTGCCCCTACGGCGCATGCAACTTTCCGCACTGCGCGGCACTCACAGCACGGGTCGGGTTTTATACTGGGATGAGTGATGACGCGTCCGCGTGGAGTACGAATGAATGCCAAACTGAGAGTTGCCGGAATGATCGCCATCGGGGCGCTCGCAGGCGCGCTGGCGACGATCCAGTTGCAGGCCTTTGCGCGCAATGCCGCAGCGCCGCTGCCCCTGGAGGAACTGCAGCAACTTGCTGCCGTGTTCGGCATGGTCAAAAGCGACTACGTCGAGCCGGTGGACGAGAAGAAACTGATCGGCGATGCCATCACCGGCATGGTCGCCGGCCTGGACCCGCACTCGCAGTACTTCGACAAGAAGACGCTGAAGGAATTCCGCGAGCAAACCGGCGGCAAGTTCGTCGGCGTGGGCATCGAGATCGGCATGGAAGACGGCCTGGTGAAGGTGCAGTCGCCGATCGAAGGCTCGCCCGCCTTCCGTGCCGGCATCAAGTCGGGTGACCTGATCACGCGCATCGATGAAACCCCGGTCAAGGGCCTGACGATGGACCAGGCGGTCAAGCGCATGCGCGGCGAGCCGAACACCAAGGTCTCGCTGACCATCTTCCGCAAGAGCGAGAACCGCAGCTTCCCGGTGGTCATCACGCGCGAGGAGATCCGCATCCAGAGCGTGCGTGCCAAGATGCTCGAGCCCGGCTACGCTTGGCTGCGCGTCAGCCAGTTCCAGGACCGCACTGTCGATGATTTCGTGCGCAAGCTCGAAGACCTGTACAAGCAGGACCCGAACCTGAAGGGCCTGGTCCTCGACCTGCGCAATGACCCGGGCGGCCTTCTCGACGCCGCGGTGGCCATTTCAGCCGCCTTCCTGCCCGAGAACGTGGTCGTGGTCACGACCAACGGCCAGATTGCCGATTCGAAGGCCACCTTCAAGGCCGCGCCCGAGTACTACGCCAGGCGTGCCGGTTCCGACCCGCTGAAGCGCCTGCCCGCGGCCGTCAAGACCGTGCCGCTGGTGGTTCTGGTCAACGAGGGCTCGGCTTCGGCCAGCGAGATCGTCGCCGGGGCGCTTCAGGATCACAAGCGCGCCACGATCATGGGCGCGCAGACCTTCGGCAAGGGCTCGGTGCAGACCGTGCGCCCGCTGTCGGCAGACACCGCATTGAAGATCACCACCGCGCGCTACTACACGCCTTCGGGCAAGGCAATCCAGGCCAAGGGCGTGGTGCCCGACATCTGGCTCGACGAAACCGCCGAAGGCAACGTCTTCGCCGCACTGCGCGTGCGCGAGGCCGATCTGCAGAAACACCTGGTCGGCGCCGACGAGAAGAAGGAAGAAGCCCGCGCCAAGGCCCGCGAAGAAGCGCGCCTGAAGCTCGAGGAGCAGCTGGCCAAGCAGAAAGAGCCGCCCAAGCCGTTGCCCGAGTTCGGCACCGCCGACGACTTCCAACTGCAGCAGGCGCTCAACCAACTGAGCAAGCGGCCCGTGATCGTCAGCAAGACCGCCGTCGAGCGCAAGGCCGAGACCGAGGTGAATTGAGCTTTCTGATGACCCGCCTTTGCCAAGGCCCGCCGCGCGCGGGCCTTATTTCTCTTGCCTGGGGCGGCCCCGAATGAACGACGAGCAGTTGCTGCGCTATTCGCGCCACATCCTGCTGGACGAGCTGGGTATCGAGGGCCAGCGCCGCCTGCTGGCCGCGCACGCACTGGTCATCGGCGCCGGCGGGCTCGGCTCGCCGGTGGCGCTGTATCTGGGCACCGCGGGGGTCGGCCGCATCACGCTGGTCGACGATGACGTGGTCGACCTGACCAACCTGCAGCGGCAGATCGCCCACACGCAGGCGCGCATCGGCCAATCGAAGGCGGATTCGGCCAGGCAGAGCATCGCCGCGATCAACCCCGACGTGCAGGTGAACGCGCTGCGCCAGCGCGCCGATGCCGCGCTGCTCGACACGCTGGTGCCGCAGGCCGACGTGGTGCTGGATTGCAGCGACAACTTCCTAACACGACAGGCCGTCAATGCGGCCTGCGTGTCGCACCGCCGGCCGCTGGTGTCGGGTGCGGCGGTCGGTTTCGACGGGCAGATCGCCGTGTACGACACGCGCAACGCGGACGCGCCCTGCTACGCCTGCGTCTTCCCGCCCGAAGCCACGGTCGAGGAGATCAACTGCGCGACGATGGGTGTGTTTGCGCCGCTGGTGGGCATCATCGGCGCGACGCAGGCGGCCGAGGCGCTGAAGCTGCTGGCCGGTATCGGCCGCGCGCTCGTTGGGCGGCTGCTGATGCTCGACGCACGCGCAATGGAGTGGACGCAGATCGAAATGCAGCGCAGCCGCGACTGCCCAGTGTGCGCGCCGCTGCGCCCGCGCTGAGAGCCCCTGCGCAGGCGGCGCCCCAACGAACCGACGACATCGCATGGACAACAAGCGCCAGGACCTGACCGCCCGCAACTTCCCCACCGCCGAGCAGGACGCGCAGGCGGCGCTCGCCGCCTCTCGCTACAGCGGGCCCGAAAGCGCCTACCGGCTGGCCTTCACCGACGTCGAGTTCCTACTGCAGGACGAGTTGCGTCCGGTGCGCATGCAGCTCGAGTTGCTGAAGCCGGAGATGGTGCAAAAGCGCCTGGGCATCGAATCCACGATCGTGCTCTTCGGCAGCGCGCGCATCCCGGCGCCCGAGATCGCAGCCGAGCAACTGGCGCGGGCGGAGGCCGGCGGGGACGCCGCCGCGAGGCGGCGCGCGCTGATGCAGGTGCAGATGAGCCGCTATTACGACGCGGCTCGCGAGTTCGCCGAGATCGTCACCCAGCGCTCGCGCAGCCACGACACGCCGATCCACGTCGTCACTGGCGGCGGACCCGGCATCATGGAAGCCGGCAACCGCGGCGCCTTCGAAGCCGGCGGCAAGAGCATCGGGCTGAACATCGTGCTGCCGCACGAGCAGGCGCCGAACGACTACATCACACCGGAGTTGTGCTTTCAGTTCCACTACTTCGGTCTTCGCAAGATGCACTTCCTGATGCGCAGCATCGCATTGGTGTGCTTCCCCGGCGGCTTCGGCACGCTGGACGAGCTGTTCGAGACGATGACGCTGATCCAGACCGGCAAGTGCCGGCGGCGACCGATCCTGCTCTTCGGCCAGGAATTCTGGTCGCGGCTGATCGACTTCGATCTGCTCATCGACACCGGCATGATCAGCCCCGAAGACGTGGGCCTGTTCCACTACGTCGAGAGCGCCGAGGAGGCCTGGGCGCACCTCGAACGCGAGTACGGCTTCGACCAGCCCAACACGCAGACCGGAGACTTGGCCGTGGACATCTGAGATGCCGACGACCCTGCAGCTCAGCCTGATTGGCGCGCCCACCGACATCGGCGCCGGTCACCGCGGCGCCAGCATGGGTCCGGAGGCGTTGCGCGTCGCCGGGCTGGCCGAGGCGCTGCGCCAGCACGGCGCCGAGGTGCTCGACCGCGGCAACCTGGCCGGCCCCACCAACCCCTGGCTGCCGCCGGTGGACGGCTACCGCCATCTCGACGAGGTGGTGGCCTGGAACCGGGCGGTTCACGATGCCGTGCTGGCCGAGCTGCAGGTCGGCCGCATGCCACTGCTGCTGGGCGGCGACCACAGCCTGGCCATCGGCTCGATCGGCGCGGTAGCACGCCACTGCCGCGACAGCGGCAAGAAGCTGCGCGTGCTGTGGTTCGACGCGCACGCCGACTTCAACACCAGCGTGCTCACGCCCAGCGGCAACATCCATGGCATGCCAGTGGCCTGTCTGTGCGGCCAGGGGCCGCAGCCGCTGATCGAGATCGGCGGGCAGGTGCCGGCACTCAACCCGAAGTGGATCCGACAGATCGGCATCCGCAGCGTCGATGCCGGCGAGAAGCGGCTGGTGCATCAGGTCGGCCTGGAAGTCTTCGACATGCGCTACATCGATGAGATGGGCATGCGCCACGCGATGGAACTGGTGCTGGCCACGCTGGATGCCAACACCCACCTGCATGTCAGCTTCGACGTCGATTTCCTCGACGCCGAACTCGCCCCCGGCGTCGGCACCACGGTGCCTGGCGGGCCCACCTACCGTGAGGCGCAGCTGTGCATGGAGATGATCGCCGACACCGGCCGCCTGGCCAGCCTGGACGTGATGGAGCTGAACCCCGCGCTGGACGTGCGCAACAAGACCGCGGTGCTGGCCGTGGACCTGATCGAGAGCCTGTTCGGCAAGAGCACGCTGATGCGACGATGAAGAAACTCTGTTTGTTGCTTCTTGTGGTCCTGGCCGGCTGCACCGGGCTGCCCCCCGGCGTGCAGCCGGTGACTGGCTTCCAGGCCGAACGCTATCTCGGCACCTGGTACGAGATCGCCCGGCTCGACCATTCCTTCGAGCGCGGCATGTCGCGCGTGACGGCCGAATACACGCGGCGCGACGATGGCGGACTGAACGTGCTCAACCGCGGCTACGTCGATGCCGACAAGGCCTGGAAACAGGCCACAGGCAAGGCCTATTTCGTCGAGACGCCGAACATCGGCCACCTGAAGGTGTCCTTCTTCGGCCCCTTCTACGGCGCCTACGGCATCTTCGAACTCGACAAGCAGGACTACCGCTATGCGGTCGTCAGCGGCCCCGACACCTCCTACCTGTGGCTGCTGGCACGCAGCCCGACGCTGGACGCGACCACGCAAGCGCGGCTGATCGCGCGCGCCGCTGCGCTCGGCTTCGACACGAGCCGGCTGATCTTCGTGGAGCACGGACCCGTACGTTGAAGCTCAGCGATACAGCGCCAGCCGCGCCACGCACAACTCGGCGTCGAAGGCCTCGCCGATGGCCACGATGCCGACGCGGCGCAGCTGCTGTGCGACCAGTGTGCCGCTGGTGCGATAGGGCTCGAAGGCCATGAAGGGCAGCTGCAAGCGCTCCCAGCTGGGCGTGGCTTGGAAGGAGGCGCGCCATGCCTGCCAAGGCAGCCACATGCCTTCGGTGCGCAGGTGCACGCCGTAGCGGCGGTCGTTGCCGAGCACGTCGATCTCCACGCCGCGCCAATCGCCGGACGGCGGCGCGTCGGGAAGCTCCAGAGCC
>Ga0316195_10000444_pt1 | contig 16468 bp, 16 predicted proteins | sample Phised1_MG_FD_204937 | JGI IMG/M metagenome (GOLD analysis project Ga0316195, IMG submission 204937) | Coastal sediment microbial communities from Maine, United States - Phippsburg sediment 1 | ecosystem: Environmental > Aquatic > Marine > Coastal > Sediment | place: USA: Maine | collected...
TGACGCAACACCCCCGCGCTAAAGACTTGCCTGGATGCCCTCTTCCGGGTTGGCGTAGCGGGGCGTGAAGCCCAGAACCTTGCACATTTTTTGGGTGTCGAGGATTCGCGACTCATTCAGGAAGGAAAGGCGGGCTTCGCTGAAGCTTTGCTCTGCACGGGCCCGAGGTATTTCGGTTGGCGCATCGAGACCTGCCAGCATCGCCACTTTTTTCGTAAACCAGGTGCTGCTTCTGTGGTCGCCGTCGCCCACGTTATAGATACCGGGCGGCGCGTCCTGTCCTAAAGCCCGAACGCAGCATGCGGCGAGATCGTCAACATGAATACGATTGCCAGGATTCGCATCCGTTTCCAGAATGAGCGGCGCGCCCTGCCTGATCCTGTCGAGGCCGAGCCGATCCGGGCCGTATATGCCGGGGACGCGAAGGATGACCAGCTCGACGCTTTTACGGGCACACCAGTCAGTCAGCAATGTTTCCGCGGCCAGCCGTCGTCTTGCGCGCGTCGTCGCAGGTGCGGGAGTCCGATTCTCGTCAACGATTTCACCGCCTGCATTTCCGTAGACGCCCGACGTGGAAAGGTAGACGATGCGCTCGGGCAAATGCCCGAGCAGCGACAACAATGCAGCCAGGCGCGTGTCATTTTCAGCGTCTGTTCCCGGTGGCACCGTGTAGAGAAGAGCATATGGCTGCGGCAGGTCCGGCAGGGTCTCCGGTGGCATGTCCAGGTCGAATTCAGGCCTGCTCAAGCCTGAAGTGGATCCGGTTGGGAGTAACGCGAGGACACGGCGGCCTGTATAGCCAACGCCGACAACTACTGTGTGCATGGTCTCAGGCTTTGTTGGGATCGAGGTGCGGGATAGCTGGCAGCGGAGTTCCCGCGACGAGGCTTAAACCTTCCCGGTAGGCCTCCGCAGCGGCCTCGCCTTCGCCGAGTTGATTCAGGAGCCGCCCGTATTCCTGGTACGCATCGGGCGTCGGCCGAATGGCGATAACGGTTTCGAGGTAACTGCGAGCCTTGCCCCACAGCTCCAGGTGCAAACAGAGCCTGGCGGCCGTCAGCAGAAGATCCGGATCTTCCCCGTGGTTCGTGAGCCAGCTTTCGGCGCGTTTAAGTCGACGTGCCGCATCGCCGCCCTCAACCAGGCCGTATAGTCTGACCAGCGGACTGCGCCATCCCCGTTTCAATTCAGACGCTATGTCCTTCTCCGCTTTTTCGTGCATGCCGGTTCGGATCAGGCTCGAAAACCAGGTTTCGAGCATGTCTGTGTTTCGTTTCAGGTCCTTGGGCACGTTCCCCCAGGCCTCCAGAACGGCTGGACCATCGGTTGCGGCGGTCAGGTGTTCCTGGTGAACCCGGATCGACCATTCGTTGAGGGTGGCGGGGTCGATTCGTCCGTATTTCTTTAGTTTGGGTAGCAGGTCCGAAAGGTGCTTCCAGTCCTCCAGGCGATAGTAAAGTCGGCCGAGCAGCATCAGTGCATGGCCGTGGTTTGGCGCGCCCTCCTCAATCTTGCGAAGTGTTGCCAGGGCCTGCTCATACTGTTTCTGATCGAGCTGCAATTCCGCCTGCGTTAGCAGAACCGCATTGGCTGCTCCCGGCAGGTTCTCGTACGCCTGTTTCAGCCAGGTATCCCGACGCTCGTCCTGGCCCAACAGGTGCGCTGCGCGTGCCGCTTGCAGATAGTTAAGCAGCGGCGCTTCGCTGACGCCGGCTGCCCGCGCGAGCAGTCTTTCACCCTTGGCAAAGTTTCCCTCGGCAACTTCGATGACACCACGGGTCAGACGCTGGCCGGCGCGACCGCTGCGATAGCGTCCTGCCGCTTCGCCGAGTTTTCGCGGTGCATGAAAGATCTTGACCACTAACCATATGCCAACGAAGAGCGCGATGATCAAAGCAACAAGCACTGGCACCGACATCTCGACGACGTAGCCACGAAAATTGATGACGACGTATCCCGGATCCTGCAGCAGATAATTGGCTGCGAGGGCGCTGACGATTAGCGCACCGATGACGACCAGGCCGAATTTCATTGATCCTGCTCGGGGTCTGGAAGTTCCGCTGCCTCGTCGTCTTCGTCCGCATCTTCAGGTCTGGCAGGTGCGGCCGGTGCTGCGGCATCGGCCAGGTTGTTGAACTGGCGCAACAAACGCAATGAACCGGAGATGTCCGGCATGGCAATCACAAGTACGCTGTCGCGAATTCCGGCGATGGTGACCCTGGCACTCTGCACCGCGGTGCTCTCCAGATCGTAATACCTGCCGAGCCAGTCATCGACGTCATCAAGGCTCCGGCGAAAGACAACTTCCTCGCCGCGCAGCAGGGCGAGCCTGGCTGCCTGCAGTTGCAGCGCAAGGTTAGTGCGAAGGAAATACTGGGCTTCCGGCGCAATCATTGGTTGCATCGCTTCGTCTGCGCGCCTGACGGAGACAATCCCGTCCACGGCGTTTCTGAGAGAGGCCATCGCCCGGTCCATGCCGGTCAGCTCCGGATTGATGCCGGTCCCGGTCGTCTCACCTTCGCGAGCGGCCGTTTCCTGCTTCAGCGGCAGCGACTCAACGGTGGCGGCAAGACTGGCCAGCGTTAGCGTGATGCCAGCCGTATCCGGCGTGTCCATTGCTTCGAGCGCACGCCGCTCATCGGACAAGGTTTGGCGGATATTCATCAGGCGCGGGTCGCCCAATTGGCTGACTCGCTCGTCGGCGTGTTTCAGGGCCAGTGCTGCGAGCTCGGGGTTTCTGGCAAGTTGCAGCTGTGCGTTCGCGATTTGCATGTAGTACTCGGCCTCTGCAAGCAGCCAGGCGTCCCGCGCGCCCGTGGAAATACCCTGCAGGGACGACATCGACGCTTCGATTGTCGCCAGTCGTCCCGGCAGCGACTCGAGCTGGCGCAGTCGATCATTGAGCTGGCGCCCGAAACGGTCGAGCGCCGCGCCGCGCTCTGCGTCCAGCTCGCTGAGCGCCGACACACTTTGTTCCAGCGACGACAACGCGTTTTGCGTCGCGTTCACGGATGCGGTCAGGGTTTGTAGTTCCGCATCGCTTTGGGCGGATTCGCCAGCCGTTTCCTGGTCTCGAAGGTAATCCAGGGCGACCGCCGCGATGGCAACGAGTGACAGCAAAAGTGCAAGCCATGTAAGGACGCCGGCACCTTTCTTCTTGCCGACCTGGCGAATGGCCTCCGGGTCGGGCGCGCGTTCGAAGTCCTCTGTCGGCTCGCCCGTCACGTTGTCTTCCGGCGGATCCAGTTCCGCGTCGACGGTCTCTTCGTCTGCCGAGTCATTGCTGGTGGTTTTGTCGCTGCTCATCAAATCTGCCCGGAATGTCGCAATTCTCTCAGCGCATTCAACATGTCGACCGCTTGCGGTCCTGACGCCAGTATTGCTGGTATGCCCGGTACCAGCTCCATAGCTGTTTGTATCACACGTGCGCCGGGGGCGACCAGTGGCGTTTGCCGAAGTCGTTCGAGCGCTGCCGGTGGCAGCAGCTGCAGCAGGTACTCCAGGGTTTCGACGCTCAAAACGGTAACGCAGTCGATACGACCGTTTTGCCAGGCGTCATCCAGCCTGGCAATCTCGTCCGCGGCTACTTTATTGATTTCACGCCGGTAAACGGGCAGATAATCGACCTGTGCGCCGCGCTTCTTAAGGCTGTCGCCGAGCAATTCCCTGCCGGACTCTCCACGGATGATCAGAACGGTTTTTCCAGCCACGTCCTGCAATGCCGGGTGCATTAGAAGGTGCTCGCTGTCGAAGCCGCCCTCGGGTGTAATGTCGACCCTGCTACCGGCATTTTCAATGGCGCCGGCCGTCGCCGGCCCGATGGCTGCAATCAGGGCATCACTGTCGCGAATTGCAGAGATCCCGTATTCAACTGCGTTGCGGCTGACAAACACGACGATATCAGGGGAAGGCAGGTCACGGAGATCACTCGCGATGAGATCAGGATCGCGTCCCGAGATACTAATGACCGGGAAGTGAACAGCTTCTCCGCCGGCATTCTCGATGAGCGACACCAGTTCGCCGGCCCGGTCTGTCGGACGCGTTACCAGCACCCGCAAGCCGGCAAGCGAATTGTCGCTCATTCACCGTTCCCGGCGAGCAGTGCGCCGGCGCCTTGTTCGAGCAGTCGGCTGGCGACATTGATTCCAAGTTCTTCCGCGTCCGCAATGTTTCCGGACACGCTCTCCCGCATCACGTTGCTGCCGTCGGCGCTGGCGACAAGCGCGTGAATAGTCAGCGTGTTGCGGTCGACGACCGCAAAACTGGCCACCGGCGACTGGCAGTTGGCATCGAGGGTAGCGGCAACGGCCCGTTCGGCAACGGTGGTCAGCTTTGTTTCGGGGTCTTCCAGCAAACCGAGCACCGCAAGCAGATCTTCGCGGTCCGCGAGACACTCAATGCCCACAACTCCCTGCGCTGCCGCCGGGAGCATCGTTTCCGGAGTGAATTCTTCCGTGATGTGCTCCTGGAAACCCAGTCGCTCAAGGCCGGCGCTCGCAAGGATGATCGCGTCGAATTCTCCTTCTGCGAGTTTTCTGAGCCGGGTATTCACGTTGCCACGCAGGGGAACGACTTCGATATCGGACCGGCACGCCATGAGTTGCGCCTGCCGGCGCAAACTTGAGCTGCCAATGCGACTGCCAGGTAACAGATCTGCAAATTTCTTGTCGCTGCCAGAGACGAAAGCATCGCTCGGATTAGCGCGTTCGAGTACTGCGGCAATACAAAAGCCAGCGGGCATTTCTGCCGGCACGTCTTTCATTGAATGAACGGCAATATCGGCTGCGCCGTCCTGCATAGCCACTTCAAGCTCCTTGATGAACAGGCCTTTGCCGCCAATCTTTTGCAGGCTTTTGTCGAGGATCTCGTCGCCCCGGGTCGATAACGGGACCAGCGATACTTTTGGCGCGTGGGGCAACGCTGCCAGTTTTTCAGCAACATGCCTGGCCTGCCACAAGGCCAGTTCGCTCTTGCGTGTGGCGATTCGGATTTCCACCGGTTTATCCTTTTTTCAGGCGGCGCTTCACATCGGCAACGTGCCTGCGACTGACGATCAATTCATCGTCGGTGGCGCCGTCGCGAAGCATAACCCGTGTGCGCCCGTCATCGTCTCTTTTCAACGTGCCAATTGCGGCCACGGCAACAACCGCGCCCCGGTGAATACGCACAAATTTGTCGTCAAATTCCTGCTCCAGCGATTTGAGTGAGTCCTCGATCAGGTCTCGGCCATCTTTATGAACAACGCTCACATACTTCTGATCCGCAACAAAATAGTGAACGTCTCTTACGGGAATCAACTTGAGTTCATCATGCAAACGCGCGCAAATATGCTGGCGTTGACCGGAGACTCCCGGTTGTTTGCCGAAGTCGCTGAGGACGTCGTTGGTCAGTCTCGCCGCCTGACTCAGCGCCTGCTCCAGTCGTTCCCGGCGCACCGGCTTCAAAACATAACCGATCGCATTGGCTTCGAACGCGTCGATTGCGTACTCGTCGTAGGCGGTGGTGAACACAACGGCAGGGGGAGACACTGTCTTGTTCAGATGGTGCGCGGTCTCGATACCGTCCATGCCCGGCATGCGAATGTCGAGCAGAACGACGTCAGGGTTTACCTGTGTTGCGAGATCCAGAGCCTCGTGGCCGTTCGCGGCCTCACCGACAACCTCATGCACACCGGCGTCTTCCAGCATTTGCCGGAGCCGGTCACGTGCGGGTGGCTCATCGTCGACAATCAGAACTCTCACCGGGCACCTTCTTCATAAGGAAACACGATTTGCACAGAATATTCGGTTTCCGACTCCCGGACTTCAACCTCCGCTCGATGGCCATAAGCCAGCTCGAATCGCTGGCGGATATTCGACATTGCCATCTTGTTGCCACCGGTCTTGCGGGTCTGGTCGACCGCGACCGGGTTGCTTATGCTGATATCGAGCACGTCGTTGTTTCGTTTACCAGTAACCCTGACTTCACCGCCATCTGGAAGCAATTCTATTCCATGATAGATGGCGTTTTCGAGCAGTGGTTGAATGGTGAGTCCTGGAATCAGTGCGCGCATGGGCAGGTCCGCAACATCCCACTTCACTTTAAGGCGATCTCCGAGCCGAAGTTTTTCGATGCGCTGGTAGATGGCGGCAGTTTCCAGTTCTTGCTTTAATGTCGTCCGTTCACCCGACGAATTGAGGTTGGCGCGCATCAGGTCAGCGAGGTCCTCGACTGCCTCCTCGGCCTGCTGAGGGTTGCTGCGCGTTAGCGAGGCAATCGTGTTCATGCTGTTGAAAAGAAAATGCGGGCGGATCAGTGCCTGTAGCGCGCTGATCCGGGACTGTGCTTCCAGTACGATGCTGCGACGCCACTCACTCGATATGTAGAGGTAGCGCATGGCCAGAGCGATGACAATGGTGCTGGTCGCAAACGTCCTGACAAGAAAACCGGAATGGGTGTCGTCGATGATGACCGCCTGGCCAAATATGTTGGTCAGTTGCCAGGTGATTTCGGCCATCACGAGGCACATGATGCCAAGGACGATAAAGCAGATTACGAATGCGCGGGTGTTGCCCTGGCGCTCGGCCCACGGACGAATCTGGCAAAGAATGATGGTGCCGGGAAGTGCAAGCCACAACACAAACATCGACATCTTCGAAAGTTCGGTGAGAAATGCGCCGGGCTCGAAGGAAACGAGCGTGAGAAGAATCGCAACGAGCTCGGCGACCAGCAGGATAATGAGCACGGCACCTGGCGCACAGAAATCGGGCAGGTAGGCCTGGGCTTGTTTGTCGTCGGCTTCGGGTGCTGAGGCCAAGATGGTCCTCCTCACGAATGAAGCCGGCATTGTAGCGCGAGTGACCCGTGACAGAGGCGGGATCCTGTCACGGATGGATGATGGAAACTACGCCGGTTTCAGGACCTAGGGGCTGCAGTATTCAGTGATCTGATCTTCGACGCGCTTGCGCGCTGCCATTGTCTGGTCTTCGTCGAGGTAAACCCGCTCGCCAGACTCATCTTCACGATACAGGCGACGCGAGGTAACGAAGGTCTGCATTTGCTGCCGGGACTTCGCACATTTCTGCGCACGCTCTTCAGCCTCGGCGCGCAGCTCGTCAGCGGACGGGCCTTGCTCCGCGGCGGCCGCCGCAGCTTCGGCAGATTCCGTCCTGGCCTGGGCGCGCGCCTGGTTCATCGCCATAATCCTGGCCGGATCTGTCGGCGCGGAGTCGATTGCAACGCGCTCGGGCTGAGCGTTGACCATCGGCTTGTCTCCGTAGTGGACGTTACCGTCTTCATCGGTCCACTTATAAATATCGCTGGCGAAAACAATACTGGTCGCAGTGAGCGCAAGCAGCGAAGCGGTTGCAGCGATTATTTGCTTCTTCATGATGACAATCCCTTGAAGTATTCCCCGGATCTGTCCTGCCCGGTTTGGATTATGCCTTGGATGAATTAGACCATTTGTACTAGAGCAGTGGAGTGATGCTCATCACAGCAGTATTTGTGGGCTGTTTGGCAGAAAATAGCGGGCCCGAAGGCCCGCCCGGATTGATCGCGCTAAACCACTGTAACCGTGAGGTTTTTTGCAATCCGAGGCGCCTCTGCTGCTGCGTCGTGCAGAGACAGCAGTCGTGAGGCTCGCAACGAATTGGTCATAACGGACCGTTTGTGGCTTGTAACCTATTCGGCGACCGTGGATTCCGGGTATGCCTCCAGGCCGCATTCGTGCAGATCCACGCCCTCGTATTCATGTTCTTCATCGACCCGGATTCCGACGGTCAGGCGGAGTACAGACCAGGCGACCAGGCTCGTGACAAAGACCCAGGAAAAGATGGCGAGCATGCCGAAACCGTGCCAACGCGGTGGCCGCCTGAAAGCAGGCGATCGCTGGCCGGATACTCCCGGCTTTGCACCATTCCGGGGCGGAAGCATCCGCGCTCGCACCGAATTGGCTCGCACCGAATTGGTTAGTGTCGCCAGGAAATTCTGTTGTTAAGCCTGTTTCGGCGCTGGCGTTTTCGAGCAGACTGCGGTATCAACCGCCTATGGCAAAGGAATCAATAGAAAAACTGGCGAGAGCGCTGGCAGAAACTCTGCCCGAGGGCTTGCGCTCGGTCAGGGAAGATCTGGAAAAGAACTTTCGCTCGGTACTTCAGGGCGGTCTCGGCAAACTTGACCTGGTGACCAGGGAAGAGTTCGAGGTTCAGGAAGCTGTGCTCAGACGAACTCGCGAGAAACTCGAAGTGCTTGAGAAGCGATTGTCCGGGTTGGAGAAAAAAGAGCCGGCAAAGAAAAAGGCAGCAAAGAAAAAGGCAGCTAGGAAGAAGGCGGCAGGGAAGAAAGCGAGCAAGAAAAAGAGCGCCTGATTACGTCATTACTCATTGCCACGGAGCGGCGATGTCATCATTCAAAACAGTCATTCACTGAAATGGGCCTGGCAATACTGAGGAGCCGGGCGCAGATTGGCGTCGAGGCGCCACCGGTGACGATTGAGGTCTTCCTGTCCGGCGGCCTGCCGAAATTCAATGTGGTCGGCCTGGCCGAAACCGCGGTACGTGAAAGTAAGGATCGTGTGCGCGGCGCCATTCTCAGCTCCGGATTCAAGTTTCCGCAGAAGCGCATCACCGTCAATCTTGGCCCCGCCGACATGAAGAAGACCGGCGGCCGCTTCGACCTGGCAGTCGCCCTCGGTATTCTCGCCGCCAGCCGGCAAATTCCGAAGGAATTCCTCGAGCGGTACGAGTTCTACGGCGAGCTTGCGCTGAATGGTGCACTCAGGCGAATTCCCGGCGCGCTGCCGGCTGCTATCAAGGCCGCGGCGGCAGGCCACCCGATTGTTGTGCCCGAGCAAAACGGCACCGAGGCGATCCTGGCGGAGGGGGAGGTTTACGTCGCGAACAATCTCGTCGAACTGACAGGCAAATTGCGCGACGGTCGCCGTTTCCAACCATTGTCCGCAGGCAGCTCCGTTCCCTTGGCCTTGCTCGGGCCAGATCTCGCGGAGGTTCGCGGTCAGCATTTCGCCAAACGGGCGCTTGAGGTCGCCGCCGCCGGTGCGCATAACCTCTTGTTCATCGGACCCCCCGGTACGGGTAAGAGCATGCTGGCCCAGCGTTTACCACGCCTGTTACCGGCCATGAAGAACGCGGAAGCCATCGAGACGGCGGCCGTCATATCGGTGCTCGGGCATGAGGTCAACGCGGAAACGCTGCATCAGCGGCCGTTCCGGGCACCGCACCATACTGCAACCGCTGCGGCGTTGGTGGGTGGCGGCTCCGACCCCCGTCCTGGCGAGGTTTCGCGCGCGCACAATGGCGTCCTGTTCCTGGATGAACTGGCAGAGTTCAGCCGGCACGTGCTCGAAGTCCTTAGGGAGCCCGTAGAGAGCGGCCGGATAACCATATCCCGCGCGAATGGTCAGGCTGATTTTCCGGCCCGGTTCCAGCTTGTGGCGGCCATGAATCCGTGTCCATGCGGTTACCACGGCGACAAGAGGGGGAACTGCCGCTGCAGTGCCGATGTCGTGCAGCGCTACCGCGGGAAAATATCAGGACCGCTCCTGGACAGGATCGATATTCACATTGAGGTGAACAGGCCGCCCGTCGAACTGCTGCGACCCGACGCACCCAAAGCAGAGCCCAGTAGCGCTGTCGCCGGGCGGGTCGCCGCGGCGAGGGCGATCCAGGATTCGCGATCGGGAAAAGTGAACGCGGCGCTCACGGCGGGGGAACTTGCTGCAGTGCTTCAAGCAGACAAGGAAAGTATCGTTTTACTGGAGCGGGCCACCGAAAAGATGGCATTGTCTGCCCGTGCGTATCAACGCATTCAGCGAGTTGCCCGAACGATCGCCGATCTTGCCGGAGACAAAGCCGTCAGGCCCACCCACATGGCGGAAGCGCTGAGTATGCGGCACTTGGACCGCGGCGCAAATTAACCACCAGCCGTCAGTTACCGGTTTCTCCAACCATGAAGTCCACTGCGGCCTTGATGACGTCATCTGACAGGTCGAGGCGGCCACCTTTGGGTGGCATGTAACCGGATTGTCCGGCGTAGCCTTCGATTGCGTGCAGGTATAGCGTGTCGTTTCCCTGGGCAATTCGTGACGCCCACGCGCTTGCGTCGTCGAGCATTGGCGCGCCGCCGACACCACTGCCGTGGCAGGCGATGCAGGCTTCGTTGTAAACCTGCGGCCCGGAAAGCACGGCTTCGACCGGCGCAGTGGCGGGCGCCTCCGTTACCCTCGGCTCACCAGCCGCTGCTTCTTCGCCGGGCATATAAACCTGTCCCAGCGGGCGGATACGTTCGGCGACAGCCGCCTGGTATTCAGCAGTATCAGCCGTGTAAATACCCTGCGTCAGGTCTGACAGTTTCATTGCGCCCACCAAAATCAATAAGGCGATAAATGCCAGTACGCCGATTACCAGCGAATACATGTCGAAGAATTTCTGGTCCCGATTCAAGGTCCTGCTCCGGAAGTCATACAAAAATGGTCAGAGACTATGCAGAAATGCTGCGAGTGCAGTAATTTCTTAATGGTCTCTTGGGGCGCGCATTATATACCAACCGATTCCTTATTCTAGGTCCGCAAATTGCCACTTGTCGTCCGACTTGAAGGTCAGGCTGCGAACCTTGCCACCGGTAGAGATGTTGACGTGATTGACCTGCTCCGGAAACACGTCGCGTAAAATATCATTTCGTATAGCGATACGGGCCGGCAGGCTCCCCTCGAACTCCTGGTAAACAAGCACATAGTCTCCATCGAGTTCCGCGCCAACCAGTTCAAGCGCAATGGGTGGTCCAATTCCGTCGTCGGTCACGCTCGCAACGATGAAGCGTTGCTCGACATACAGGGCCAGTCGGGCCCGGCCCTCCAGCTTGTCGAGCGTTTGGCTGCGGTCGCCATGTACAGCGATGACCCCAAGCTCCGCATCGTGATTGTGCAGGCGGTGAATGACCTCGATGTTACCCGTGGTCGGGCTCGTCTTGATCGTCGACAGACTGCCGGGCTGACGGTCTGCGTAAGACAGGGCCGCGATGCTGAGCATCGCGGCCACTGCTGCGCTAGTTCTGAACCGGTTCGAGAGGTACGTTTTTGGATTGGTCATTGTCACCGGTCTTGCGCAGCGTTCGGAGCATGTCCGCCATCATGTCGCGGGACTCATCATCTTCCTTGAACAGTTCCAGTCGGGATCGGTCGATGCGGCCCGGAAAGTGATTGTTTGAGAAATCGGCATCTGCCGTTTCCCGGCGCGGATCGAGCTCGATGGATACGATTGGCTCGTCACGGATCAGCATCTTCGACACGTTGCGATCGTTCTGCCGCCAGATCTCTGCGGGGATCATCAGGAACTCTTCCTCGCCGTCCGCATTCGTCAGCAGTAGCGGCAGAGGAGAAACCAGGCCGCCGATGTTCTGGAAGTCGACAAAGTAGACATAGTCGTCGTCGACAACAGCGCGTTCCAAAGCTGCGCGTTCCCAGTCTTCGAGAGCTTCAATCGTCTCGGCGTATTGGTTTCGATCCGCGTTAGTCACCGTGTACTCGTCGTTCTCGTTGTAGAGGTCGCCCAGTTCGGGGAAGCGCTCGAGCCGTGTGGTGCGACCCTCTTCACGGTTACGAATCTGACCCAGCGTTTCGGGAATCTCGTCGGCACGCTCCTGGCGTTTCAGGGCGAATTCGATATCGGGATCGAGGCTCGACACTTTGTACTCGCGCATGCCGGTGATGGCGAGGTCGACGTGATCGGTTGAGTAGTACCAGCCGCGCCAGAACCAGTCGAGATCCACACCGGATGCATCTTCCAGCGTGCGGAAAAAGTCTGACGGTGTCGGGCGTTTGAATTTCCAGCGCTGCGAATACTCGCGGAAAGCGAAATCGAATAGTTCGCGACCCAGAACCGTTTCTCTAAGTACAACGAGTGACGCGGCTGGCTTGGTGTAGCCGTTCGGGCCGAACTGCAGGATTGAATCCGACTGCGTCATGATCGGCACCTGGTTCTCGCTGATCATGTACTCCGCAATATGCTCGAGGATGGAGTAGTTCTCGCGGTGGTTGTGAAAGTTCTCTTCCCATTCGAGCTCGGCAAGATACTGGAGGAATGAGTTAATACCTTCATCCATCCAGGTCCACTGACGCTCGTCGGAGTTAACCGTCATAGGGAAGTAGATATGGCCGATTTCGTGGATGATGACGCCGATCAGTCCATGCTTGGCTCGCCGCGAATAGGTTCGTTCGGGTTTGGAGTCCGCGTCGGGATCGTCCTCGTCCGGTTCAAATGGCTCCGGACGGCGCCCATTGAATGTGATCATCGGGTATTCCATACCCCCGCCTTCCCAGGTGTTTACTGACTGTGCAGTCGGATACGGGTACGGGAATGAGAATCGCGAATACACTTCGAGTGTATGCACAACGGAATGCGTTGAGAATTGTGACCAGAGCGGCTCGGCTTCCTGTGGGTAGAAGGACATCGCGAGCACCTCGTCGAACTCGCCGCCTTCCTGACGATGGATCATCGCATCCCAGATGAATTTTCTTGAGCTTGCCCAGGCGAAGTCACGTACGTTGTCCGCTTTGAATACCCAGGTCTTCGTTTCACCGGTGCCTTCCTTTTCGTTCTCGATGGCCTCTTCCGGCGTCACGATAAACACAGGCTTGTCGGCCGAGCGCGCCTCGTTGAGGCGTTGGCGCTGTGCCGAGGTCAGGACTGCCGACTCGTTCTGCAGCACGCCCGTTGCCGATACGATGTGATCGGCTGGAACAGTTATCGCAACTTCGTAATTGCCGAACTCCTGCGTGAATTCGCCGGCGCCAAGGAACTGCTGGTGTTTCCACCCGCCGTAGTCCGTATAGGCCGCAAGTTTCGGATGCCACTGGGCAAGGAAGTAAATATAGGTATCGTTTTCCGGAAAGTGATCGTAGCCACCGCGGCCACCAATGACCGATTCCTCGATAATGCTGAATGACCAACCGATCGAAAACGTCGTTTTCTGGCCAGTGCGCAGTGCCTGCGGCAGATCGATTCGCATCATCGTGTCGACGATGGTGTATTTGAGGTCTCTGCCACGGCTGTCGGTGACGCTTTCAATCGTGAATCCATGCTGCACATCGGCGTGCCGCTGTTCCCTGGCGAGAGTCCCGTAACTCAGGATGTCCTCACTCGCGGTTTGCGTCAGGCGATCTCTTGAGCCCTCGGCGAAACGATTCTGATCGAGCTGAATCCAGATGTAGCGCAGTGTGTCCGGAGAGTTGTTGGTGTACTCGATCGATTGTGTCGCACTGATGCTCTGGTTCGCTTCATTCAGCGTCACCTTGATCTTGTGATCCGCACGTTGCTGCCAGTATTGCGTGCCCGGAGCACCGGATGCTGTTCGATAAACGTTTGGTGTAGGCAGATCGACGTCAAGTTGCCGAAATGCATCGTAGTGGTCGCTCTTCGTTTGTCGAATGGCGTCGGCAAAGGTGAGTTCGGCAGTCAGCAGTGCAACCACCGCCAGGAGAAATTGAAAACGCATGGAGAATCTCTGATTTTTCGTACCGTGAGTGGGCCGATAATGTATCACCTCAGGCCCGTTCCCGGACACGAAATGGTGCAATCAGTTGCAGCTGAAAGTCTCGGGCTTCGCAAAACCCTCATTGCAAAGCCTGTCACCCGGTGCGAAAGTTATCGGTCTACTCAGCGGAAAAAGAGAAATGTCCAGGATGAATTACTCCTTATTAATTTTGTCGTTGCTGGTAATCACGATTACCGGTTGCAGCCGCGATTCTCAGGAAGAGCCGGCGCCGGCAGCTGCGATCCCCGATGTCTCCCCCGCAGACCTTGTTCTGCGAGGTGGCACCGTCGCCACCGTCGATCCGGCGCTCGGCAATGCGGAAGCGATTGCCGTAAACGGCTACCAGATCACGGCGGTTGGCAGCGACGATGAGATTGCTGCCTACATTGGCCCGGATACCGAGATTGTTGAGCTGAACGGCCGGTTTGCGATGCCCGGATTTATTGAAGGCCATGGTCACTACATGGGTCTCGGTCGGTCGAAGCAGATTCTCGACCTGCGCAATGTCACCAACTGGGGCGAGGTTGTGAGCATGGTGGCCGGCGCGGTGGACAAGGCGCAGCCTGGGGAGTGGATCTTCGGTCGTGGCTGGCACCAGGACAAGTGGGACAGTGTTCCGGAGGACGCTGTCGACGGTGTGCCGCGAAATGACTCACTCAACGCGGTGTCGCCGAACAACCCGGTTAGCCTGGGACATGCCAGCGGTCATGCCGGGTACTTCAATGATGCGGCACTCGAAGCCGCCGGTATTGATGACGACACGCCAGATCCGCCGGGTGGAACGATTGTTCGAGCTCCGGACGGTCGAGCAACCGGCCTGATGCGTGAAACGGCGCAGCGATTGTTGAGCGAAGCGATTGGTATTTATCAGGGCCGCCTGACGCCGGAGGAAATGGAACAGATCGATCGCGAACGCGTCATGCTGGCTGCGGATGAGGCGCTTCGCCATGGCGTAACTTCTTTCCAGGATGCCGGTACGTCGCTCGAAGGCATTGAGTTTTTCAAGAAGCTGGAAGAGGAGGGCAACCTGCCCGTCAGGCTTTATGTAATGGTGCGCCGCGCCTCCAACGAAGTGATGGACGAGGTGCTGCCGCAGTACAAGATGTTGCCGGAAGGCAATGACTTCCTGACGGTGCGCTCTATCAAGCGCCAGATCGATGGCGCGCTCGGCGCACACGGCGCCTGGTTGCTGGAGCCATACGCTGATTTGACCGAGACCGATGGCCTGGTGCTTGAAACGGTTGAAGATATTGAGCGAACGGCGGAAATCGCCGTGAAGCACGGATTCCAGGTGAATACGCATGCGATAGGTGATCGGGGCGTCCGCGAAGTCCTCGATCTTTACGAGCGGGCGTGGAAAACCATGGGTGTGGATGGAAAGGCTCTGCGCTGGCGCATCGAGCACTCGCAGCATATTGATCCTGTCGACGTGCCCAGATTTGGCCAGCTTGGTGTGATTGCAGCTGTACAGGCAATTCACGGCACGTCTGACGGTCCGTGGATTCCGACCAGGCTGGGCGACGAGCGCGCGAAAGCGACTTCGCAGCCGTGGCGCGACCTATTCAATACCGGAGCGATAGTGACGAACGGTACCGACGTTCCGGTTGAGCCGATCGACGCGATTGCGTCGTACTATGCTTCTGTTTCGCGAATGATGGTGAACGGTGAAAGGTTCTATCCCGAACACGCCATGACTCGTGAGGAAGCGATGCAGACCTACACGATCAATAACGCGATTGCCGCGTTCGAGGAAGACATCAAGGGATCACTGACACCCGGGAAATACGCGGATATCGTCGTACTGTCACAGAATTTGCTAACGGTCGAGGAAGAAAAGATTCCTGACACGACCGTAGACATAACGATTGTTGGTGGTGAGATCAAATACAAGAGAGGCATGTAATGACAGATATTGACGACCTGTTGGATGATCTGAAGCAAAAACGTGACGAGCTTCGCTTAAAGATGCACCTTGCTTCGAAAGATGCGAAGGACGAATGGGAAGAACTCGAAGAGAAGATGGCGGAATTTTCCAGCGACGCAAAGAAATTTGCTGAAGACGCAAAGATCAAGGAAACCGGCGAAGGTCTCGGTGAGGCCCTCGGGAAACTCGGTCATGAGATCAAGTTGGGCTATGAGCGTCTCAGGGATGCCATCAAGGACTGACGCTCAGTCAGGCTGACGAAATGTTATGAATCGAGTCGAGCGCCTGATCGCCTCCCCCGTGGGTGCGGCGGTCGCTCGACCGTGGTTCGATCGCTTCACAATCCGTTTCTTTGAGCGGTGGTTTTTCCCCTCGTCCAGGTTGTGGGCTGCCGCCCGCGCGGCCCATGGATCTGTGGACGGTTTCTACGAACAGGTACCGATCAAACCCATCCCCCGGGCGGCCGGACGAATAACGCCATTGCTCGAACGTTTCGAGACAGAGCGCAGCCGGGTTCTGACTGCCGAGTCGCGCTGGGAAGAAACATTCTTTGGTGATCGGGATGACTCAGTGGCCGGGCGGATTGAATGTGAAGCCCAAAGACTTGATCAGCGAGCGAACTATAACGGACTGCGCCGGCGATTCACGTTCATGACCCGCTTCGCCAGAATTCCGTCGGTGCGCTGGGAAATTTCATCACCGATGGAACTGGCCGCGATCTATGCCCGGGTGGTCAGAAATGAGGACCATCCGTTTGCGGCGCCGGAGAGCATGCCGGAGGTCGTCGTTTCACGGACCGTACCCGCAACTTCCTCCGTCGACTACTGGATACGTTTCGAGTCGCCATCCGCTATGGGCGATACGGTCGTTGCCAGGGTCAGTGAGCCGGTCGGTGCTCGCAACCCGCCCACCCTGATCTTCTTGCATGGTGTCGGTGTCGAGTTTGATCATTGGCACGGCATGATCGACGAGGCAGCGCGACTGGTCCGCTCCGGATTTCGGGTCGTACGACCC
>Ga0316195_10000446_pt1 | contig 16457 bp, 15 predicted proteins | sample Phised1_MG_FD_204937 | JGI IMG/M metagenome (GOLD analysis project Ga0316195, IMG submission 204937) | Coastal sediment microbial communities from Maine, United States - Phippsburg sediment 1 | ecosystem: Environmental > Aquatic > Marine > Coastal > Sediment | place: USA: Maine | collected...
GGAGGCCTTGCCGCCCGGCACGTAGATGCCGACCCGGTCAAGGGGTGTGACCATCTGGCCAAGACGGATGTCCGGCTCATCGTCGGCCAGCCAGGTCGTCTCCTTCTGTTTGCTGTGAAACGCGGCGATTCGGTCGGCAGCCAGCTGCAAGGTTGCCAGGGTATCGCTGTCAACGACAGCCAGAGCCTGGGCTATCTCGGCCGCGGTGACTTCGAGAGTCTCAGCGGTCAGCTTGAGTCGATCGAAACGCTCGGTATATGCAAACAGCGCAGCATCACCGCGTTCACGCACGGCCTGGAGGATTTCCTGGACCGTGTCGATCACCCCTGCCGGGGTGGTGTCGCCGCGCTCACTGATCTGACGAAAGGTTTCAGCAAAACCGGCGTCTGAAAAACGCAGGAAACGAATCATAAATCTCTCCTCAGCCGGAAATCCGCGGGCCGTCTTCGATAACCTTTTCCAACTCAGCAATCAGCAGTGAAATGCGCCGGTGCTTGGTCTTGAGACTGGCGCGGTTGACGATCAGGCGGCTGGTTACCTCGGCAATCGTTTCCACTTCGACCAGACCGTTTTCGCGCATGGTCCCGCCGGTTGAAACCAGATCGACGATCCGTTCCGCAAGCCCGACCAGAGGCGCAAGCTCGATCGACCCATACAGCTTGATGACTTCCACCTGGATTCCTTTGGCGGCAAAAAACTTTTCTGTGACATTGGGATACTTGCTGGCCACGCGGATGTTCGACCAGCTGGCTGGGTCATCATCCTGACGCAGCTCTTTTGGCTCGGCCACGACCAGGCGGCAGTAGCCGAACTGCAGGTCGAGGGGCTCGTAAAGATCCTTGTCCTGTTCAAGCAGGGTATCCTTGCCGACCACACCGATATCGGCACAGCCATGTTCGACATAGGTCGGCACATCTTGGGAACGCACGGCCATGAAGCGCAGCTTGTCGGCCCGGTTCTCAAAAACCAGCTTGCGCCCGGGATCATCCATTTCCGGACAAGTAATGCCGATCTTGGCAAACAGGTCCATGGAGTCCTGCATGATGCGCCCTTTGGGCAGGGCAAATGTCAAGTAATCACTCATAATTATTCACCAGAGGATACAGAATACAGGAGACAGAATCCAGAAATTACCACCCGACCAAAGATTCACGGCAAAGCCCTGTCTTCTAAGACGATACGCGCTCGATATCGGCCCCCAGACTGCGGAACTTTTCTTCCAGCTTCTCGTAACCTCGATCGAGGTGATAGATGCGGCTGATTTCGGTGGTATTGTCGGCAGCGAGACCGGCGAGCACCAGGCTGGCGCTGGCGCGCAGATCGGTCGCCATGACCGGCGCGCCGAGCAAGCCGGCAACGCCCTTGACCGTGGCGGTGTGGCCTTCAATAGAGATATCGGCACCCATCCGCTGCAGCTCGCAAACATGCATGAAGCGGTTTTCAAAGACCGCTTCTGTAATCATACTGGTTCCTTTACCAAGAGTCATCATCGCCATGAACTGAGCCTGCATATCGGTGGGGAAACCAGGATGCGGCTGGGTTTTGATGTTGACCGACTTGATCTGGTCAGGACCAGTCACCCAGAGTGTGTCCGTTTCCAGCGTAATGGTTGCACCGACTTCCTCAAGCTTGCTGATCAGCGCTTCCATATGTTCCGGGCGGCCTCCTGTAACGCCGACCCGACCGCCGGTCATCGCTCCTGCCACAAGGAAAGTACCAGCCTCGATCCGGTCCGGCATGACTCGGTAGTTCATCGGTGCCAGTTCATCGACGCCTTCCACTGTGACAGTGTCAGTCCCGGCCCCCTCGATGCGGGCTCCCATTCCCTGCAAAGCCTTGGCGAGATCGACGATCTCCGGCTCGCGGGCTGCATTTTCGAGTACCGTGGTCCCTTTGGCCAGGGTCGCCGCCATCATCAGGTTCTCAGTACCACCCACCGTCGGAATGTCGAAATAAATTCGCGCTCCCTGCAAACGTGCGGCACTGGCCTCGACATAGCCATGATCAAGATGGATTTCCGCGCCCATGGCCTCCAACCCTTTGAGATGCAGGTTGATCGGCCGGGCACCGATGGCACATCCACCTGGCAGGCTGACCCGGGCTTTGCCGTAGCGCGCCAAGAGCGGACCGAGAACCAGCACCGACGCGCGCATAGTGCGCACCAGATCATAGGGCGCCTCCATGCTGTTGATGTGTTCCGTCGTCACCTGCAGAGTCGCGGCATTGCTGACAACCTCTGCGCCGAGACCTGCCAGCAGGTGCTCCGCCGTACTGATATCGCGCAAGCGCGGCAGGTTGCCGATGCGATGCGGCCCAGGCGCCAGCAAGGTTGCAAACAGCAGCGGCAAAGCTGCATTCTTGGCGCCGCTGACAGCAACTTCGCCGACCAGTCGCCGGCCGCCATGGATGATCAATTTATCCAAAATATATCCTCTTTTCGCCTACAGTTTTGTTGTTCTGCCTATCACCACCCGTGGTATCCCGGAGTAGTCATTACGCTGTTGGATTTCGGCCAAGCCGGCCGCCTTGAACAATGCGCAGACATCCCGCGCCTGACCGATGCCGACTTCGACCAGAAGCTGCCCGCCTGGCACCAGGATTTTCCTCGCCTGAATGGCCAGATGCCGATAGGCGTCCAGACCGTCTGCGCCGCCATCGAGGGCCAGGCGCGGTTCGTGGTCGCGCACTTCGGGCATTAGCGTCTCCCATTCTCTGGTCGGTATATAAGGCGGGTTGCTGACCACCATCTCATAACCCCCCTGCGGGAGTGCTGCCAGGTCGCCGTCCACACAGCTGACACGCTCCGCCACACCGTTGCGCAAGGCATTGCCACGGGCAACCTCAAGGGCGGGCGCACTGCAATCCAGAGCCGTCACCACGACCGCGGGTTTTTCATGGGCGAGTGCGATGGCTATGGCGCCGCTGCCGGTACCGACATCAAGCACCCGTGCGCTATCATCAATGCGGGCCAAAGCCTCTTCGACCAAGACTTCCGTGTCGGCCCTTGGCACCAGCACCGCAGCATTGACGTTGAAGGGCAGCGACCAGAATTCTGTCTCGCCGAGGATGTATTGCAAGGGCTCCCGCAGGGCTCGCCGGCGCACCCGCTCGCGAAAGGCCGTCAGTTCGGCCGCACCGAGAGGGCGTTCAAAATTCACATACAGCCCGACCCGGTCCAGTCCGAGCGTCGCCGCCAGGAGCAGTTCGGCCTCGAGGCGCGCCGCGTCGATCTGTTTGCCGGCAAAATAGTCCGCAGTCCATTGCAGGATCTTGAGGACCGTCCAGCGCTCGCCACCGCTAGCTATCATGCCCCGCCATCTGCTCGGCCTGGTAATGCGTGGTCAAGGTATCGATGATTTCATCCAGGTCGCCCTGCATGATCGCCTCGAGCTTATAAAGCGTCAGTCCGACCCGGTGATCGGTGCAGCGCCCCTGGGGGTAGTTGTAAGTGCGGATGCGTTCGGAGCGGTCGCCGCTGCCAACCTGGCTTTTGCGATCGGCCGCCATCTTCGCATTCTGTTCGGCCTGCATGGCATCAAGCAGACGCGACTGCAGGACCTTCATTGCCTTGGCCTTGTTCTTGTGCTGGGACTTTTCGTCCTGGCAGGAGACCACAACACCAGTCGGGATGTGAGTGATCCGAACCGCTGATTCGGTCTTGTTGACATGCTGGCCACCCGCCCCCGAGGCCCTGTAGACGTCGACACGCAGGTCGGACGGATCTATGGAGATGTCGACATCCTCGGCTTCCGGCAGGACCGCGACCGTACAAGCCGAGGTGTGGATACGACCCTGGGCCTCGGTCTCCGGCACCCGCTGCACCCGGTGGGTGCCACTCTCATATTTGAACCTGGAGAACACGTCCTTGCCGCTGATCAGGGCGATGACCTCCTTGTAGCCACCAACCTCGGCCTCTGCCGTACTGAGGAGGTCCACCTTCCACCCCTGGCGGTCGGCATAGCGGCAGTACATGCGAAACAGGTCGCCGGCAAAGAGCGCCGCCTCGTCGCCGCCGGTCCCGGCGCGCACTTCGATGATGACGTTACGCAAGTCATTGGGATCCTTGGGCAAAAGCATCATCTTGAGACGGGCCTCGAATTCAGTACGCTCCGCCTCCAGTTCGGCGACTTCTGCATGGGCCATTTCGCGCACTTCCGGATCAGGGTCCTTGAGAAGTTCCTGGCTGCCGGCTATTTCTTCCTTCACACGGCGGTACTGTTCATAGACACCGACCACCTCAACCAGGTCGGCATGCTCCTTGGTCAAAGCGCGGTAACGGGTCTGGTCCCTGGTCACTGACGGGTCGGCAAGCAACCCCTCGACCTCGCGAAACCGGTCAGCAACTTCCTCGAGTTTGTTCAGCATGGAATCTATCAGTCATCCGGGTTGAAGTTAAAGTTGCGCGTATTCAGTGCGAACATCCTTGATCGCGCCACAGGTCATAGCCCCTTCCGGGCAAGGCCCGTTTAGGCAGCCGGGACCGGCTGCGGCAAAGAGCAGCGGGGCCGCCTGTCTGGCTAGTCGCAGCATCTCCCTTGCCATGGCCCTGATTTCCCATTGCGATCGACGGCAGCAGCGCAACTCGAAAAAGTGATGCAGCTCGCGGGCGTTCATCGTCATAACCAGCTTGGTAGAGGCTGCGTTAGGCAGTACGAAACGAGCGTCTTCTGCAGGCACACCGTTCGCCATCAAATCCCGGTACAGGTCGTGGGTGGCCTGCATGTGCTTGGCAAACCGCGCCGACAGTTCCGGCCTCTTGCCGATGCTGTCGGGAATGATAGCGGCGAAAGGTTGCTGGTGAGAGACATAACGTTGACTCTGTTGGGAAAAAGAGGCGATGCGATGACGAACCAGCTGGTGCGAACAAGCGCGGCTGACCCCTTCAATACCGAACGTAAACGATGCATGCTCAAGCACTGAAAAATGCCCGAGATCGAGAATCTTCTGCAGCAGCTTGGCCGACTGTGCAGGCGACTGACCAAGCAACTGCTCAATGGGAGCATCGGCATAGCAGAGGCGAGCAGCGGCCGCTACCACCTGTTCCGGGTTGGGAGTGTGGGTCAGAAGTTGGACGAGCATGGCCATCGTTTCCAATTTGGACCGCGCCGTCCGGGGAACCGGGCCGTGTCCCGGAACGGGACGCGGGAGATATTATGCTGGTATGACTACCGTGGGACCCGGCATCAAAAAAGGGGCGGCCCAGCAGGGCCGCCCCTAGGGTCCTACTGATTCTTTTCGTATTTTTTGCGGAAACGTTCGATCCGACCGGCGGTATCGATCAGCTTCTGCTTGCCGGTATAGAAAGGGTGGCAGGAAGAGCAGATTTCCGTTGTGATCTCGCCTTGTTTGGTCGACCGGGTTTCAAAGGAGGTTCCACAGTGACACTTGACCGTGGCTGCCTCGTACTTGGGATGGATGCCGTCTTTCATCGTTTTGCTCCTTGTTGACCTGGCCGAGTACAGGTCGCGGATTAGTGAGCCTATCAAGGCCTCAAAAGAGTGATTTGATACCACTATTTAAAAGCAATTGCAACCTTCTTTTACCAAGGGCTTCAGCGATTCATGCTGTCGAGGAATTCCTGGTTGGTCTTGGCATCGCCAAGCTTGTCGAGGAGGAACTCCATGCTGTCGACCACGTTCATCGACGAAAGAACCTTGCGCAACAACCAGATACGCTGCAGGCTGGTTTCATCGATCAAAAGCTCTTCACGACGTGTGCCGGACTTGTTGATGTCGATGGCCGGGAAGGTCCGCTTGTCGACCAGCCTGCGGTCGAGGTGTAATTCCATATTGCCGGTACCCTTGAATTCTTCGAAGATCACCTCGTCCATCTTGCTGCCGGTATCAACCAGGGCGGTGGCGATAATCGTCAAGCTGCCCCCTTCCTCGATGTTACGGGCTGCACCGAAAAAGCGCTTCGGCTTGTGCAGGGCGTTAGAATCAACACCACCGGAGAGGATTTTGCCGGACGGCGGGACCACGGTGTTATAGGCACGGGCCAGACGGGTAATCGAATCAAGCAGGATCACGACATCGCGCTTGTGCTCCACCAGCCGCTTGGCCTTTTCAATGACCATTTCAGCGACTTGGACGTGGCGGGTAGCCGGCTCGTCGAAGGTCGACGAGATGACCTCGCCGTTGACTGTGCGCTGCATATCGGTGACTTCTTCAGGACGTTCATCGATCAGCAGGACAATCAGGTAGACTTCCGGGTGATTGGCGGTAATCGAATTGGCGATATTCTGCAACAAAATGGTTTTACCGGTACGCGGCGGAGCGACGATCAGGGCACGCTGGCCCTTGCCGACCGGGGCGGCCAGATCGATGACCCGGGTCGACAGGTTGGCCGGGTCACTTTCCAGGATCAGGCGCTGATCCGGATAAAGAGGTGTCAGATTGTCGAAGAGCGTCTTATCACGGGCAACGGCCGGATTTTCGAAGTTGACCTCGGCGACCTTGAGTAATGCAAAGTAGCGTTCGCCCTCTTTCGGAGGCCGGATCTGACCGGAAACCGTGTCGCCGGTTTTCAGGTTGAAGCGCCGTATTTGCGAAGGAGAAACATAGATGTCATCCGGCCCGGGAAGATAGTTGGCATCCGGGGCACGCAGAAAACCGAAGCCATCGGGAAGAATTTCCAGAACCCCTTCGCCAAAAATGGCTCCATTCTTGGCGGAGGTCGTGTTGAGAATGGCAAAGATCAAGTCCTGCTTGCGCATTCCCGACGCCCCCTCGACGCCAAGCTCTTTGGCAATCGCCGAAAGGTCGATAATTTTCTTTTCTTTCAATTCCTTCAGGTTCATCAGTTCTCCTTAAAGTCTGCCGGTTCAGGATAGCATACGAGGCCCAGCCGCAATTTCTTGCCGCAATTGCTACATACGGTCATCGTGAATATTGAAGTCTTTTTCTCCGAAATTTCGCAGTCCGAATGATTTTTTGGGTTTGGAAGGTCAACTTTATAGGACAAAAATCCAGTCAGGTCCCGTGGGTTTATAGCTAGAATGTCTTAATATCGAGGTCAGTCCGTGCTCTGATTGGAAGCTATCTGAAAGGAAAATTGTATATTCAGGTGACTATTAGGCAGGTGCTGCGCACTTGTTATTGAACCTATTTACCGGCTTTTCATGAGCCTGTCAATGGGCATATCATCTTTTTTGCACTTAAAAAGTAAAATCATTGGCCAGAAACCCCCTCGGTGACAAGCGGAATTGCTTTCTGGTCGAAGTTCTGTACTGCCCACTGCAGAAGCTCTGATGCAGGAGCCCCCCGTAAACAGCCCGGAATCTCTTGTCCTAGGAAACGCAGCGCCTCAGCAATCAGTTGGGGGGCTCCACATGCATGGTCGAGCCGGACAAACTCATGACGCTTGCTGATTTTTTTGCCGTCGCTGCCGACCACCAGTGGTAGATGAATATAGGCTGGGACCGATGTCCCCAGACAGGCATGCAAAAAAATCTGTCGGGGGGTAGATGAGAGCAGGTCGGCACCACGCACCACCTGGTTGACACCAGTGGCGGCATCATCGACCACCACCGCGAGTTGATAAGCAAAAAGGCCATCAGCCCGGCGCAGGACAAAATCTCCGACCACTTCCGAAAGGACTTGATGGAGTTGGCCAAACACGCCATCGTGAAAACAGACCTGCTCCTGCGGCACAGCGATGCGCACGGCGCGCGGCTTGCGCCCAGAGCGTAAGCCAGAACGGCACGTCCCCGGATAGATGGGGCCCTCTTCACCTGGATGCGGCGCACTCAGGAGGATCTCTTTGCGTGAGCAGGCACAGTCAAACACCAGCCCTTTTTTTCGCAGTCGTTCCAGGGCCTCGTTATAGGCTTCGGTCCGCCGACTCTGCCAAACAATTTCGCCATCCCAGTGCAACCCGAGATTTTCCAGGCTTGACAGAATCTCATCCGCGGCGCCAGGGACCACCCTAGGGGGGTCTAGATCTTCCATGCGCAACAGCCACTGGCCATCGTCACGGCGAGCCAGGCAATAACTACCGACCGCTGCCACCAGCGAGCCAAAATGCAGGGGGCCGGTAGGGCTTGGGGCAAAACGTCCGACAACCTGTTCTCCAGGCATTTGTGCCACATGTCCTTTCATGATCTTGTGCGCACCATCATGCCTCTTCGGGAAAGAGGCTGTCAATCGACGGAAGCAATAAGAGGTGTCGCCACCTAGGGAAGCAAGACCGTCAGGATTAAACACAAGGATAAATCATTGACATGGGCAGACAACACAATTATTTTATTACAAATATCGTCAAGAATTTTAACAAAGGGAACTCATTTGATTATCACTCGCGCAACTGAATACGCCATTCGCGCCGTTCTTTACATGTCCCGTCAAACGGCCGGTGAAGTCGTCTACAAGAAAGACATCTGCAAAGCCCAGGATATCACGCCGGCGTTCCTCACCAAGATCCTCCAACCACTGATCAAGGACGGCATTGTCGGTTCCCAGCGCGGCGTTGGCGGCGGCTTCTTTCTGGCCAAGCTCCCCGCCGAAATCACCCTGCTCGACATCATTAAATCTCAGGAAGGGCCAGTGTATCTAAATCAATGCCTGGTCAAGGAAGGCGCTTGTGAGCGCGAATTCTTCTGCCCGATACACGGCGCCTGGGCCCAAATTCGCGAAGATTTCATGGCAACTCTGTCGCGCTACGACTTTGCCGGCCTAGCGGCTAAACAGGACGAACTCTTGCCCGTTTCCTCAACCTCTCCCACCAAGTAATCAACAGCAGGCTAACACGATTCCCGCTTCAGCCCAGACAAGGAATTGCCTGGTCTTTTCCCAGAGCCCTGGTTTGGTTTAGGCCGTGGCACTGATCGGCCTTGAGGCCGACCCCGAGGGATAGGGAAACTGGACGCAGTGCATGCGTTGCAGGTTCTGCTGGGACAAAAAGTTCACCTCCTGCCAGTGCGGGAAGCCAAAAAGGTCTCTCTGAAGATCAACGAGCAGACGACCTCCCGTTTGGGATTGTCCGTACCTCCAACGCTAGTCTCAAAAGCAAAACTCATGTAATATATCGAAGCTATTAACTTTCAATAGGAATTCATTCCTCTGGGGTACTAACAAATGTTTAACATGAAACTACGCGGCAAAACCCTTCTGGTTCTGCTGTTGGTCGCCGTTGTCCCCCTGCTGGTCAGCCTGGTTTTTCTTGCGGGCTTCAGCAAAGACCAGATTCGCAGCACCATGGAGCAGTTTGCTGAGAAATCCAGCAACTTTGTTGAACGCAGTACCATCACCCGCCAGAGGGAGCTATCCAACTACCTGAGGTTGCTTAGCAACTCCTCTGATATGGTTAATGCCCTTTACTCCTCGTCTTTGACCCAGGATTACGACCAACTCCGTGAATTGCTGGAAACCGTACACCAGAGATACGACATGGATATACTGGGGGTGCTTGATAAGGATGGAACCTCTATCCTGAAAGTTTTCTCTGACGGCTTGCGCATGACTGAGGACGATGAAGCTGCGTACCAGCTCGTTGCCGCATCTGGTGAGAGCGGTGAAGTCAGCGTCAGCTTGGCAAACTACTTAGGCAATCTTTCAATCCTCTCCGTTTCTCCCATCAAGCTTCAGGAAAACATTGTTGGCTACCTGGTAGGCGCCTACCTGTTGGACGATCATTTTGCCAGCTACATCAAGGAAATGGGCGGCGTAGAAGTTGCCTTCCTTGGCGACAATGGTGTTACAGGAGCATCCCATTCCGACTTCCGAGGTATGGACTTTGCTCAATTGAACAAGGAGATTATTCTGGACGGCACGCCATACCTGCCGCTGGTACACCAGTTGAGAGGGACCTCTTTCAAGGTTGTCATCGCCCAGGACCTCGACAGTGCCGTGCAGGCACAACAATCGCTGCGGAAGCTCATGACGCTGCTGGTTGTCGTGGTTGTCGGGATCGTCCTGGGAGCCGCCTTGCTCTTCTCCCGGGCTCTGACAGAGCCACTACTGGTCGTGGTTGACAACCTCAAGGACATTGCGCAGGGCGATGCTGACCTGACCCGCTCCCTCAAGGTCAGCAGCAACGATGAGGTTGGCGAACTCGCTGGCAATTTCAACTGTTTCGTCGAACGCCTGCGCGAAATGGTCCTGCGTATCCGCTCTGCTGCCGGCGACATCTTTACCGCAACGGAAAAAATCCGCCACACCTCCCAGGATGTCAGCAACGGCACAGCCAGCCAGGCGCAGGCTTTGGAAGATTCCTTCCAGGCCATCCAGGGGATCGACGAATCGACCATCAAGGTAGCCAGCAGCATCAGCTCACTGCTTGAGGCTGTGGAGATTTCGTCGTCGGCGACACTGGAGCTGGGCGCCACTATCGAGGAAATAGTGTCCCAGGTCGAACGTCTCTTCAGCACCATAGAAAGCGTCTCCAGTTCGATCACCGAAATGTCGGCCTCAAGTCAGCAGGTTGCCGACAACATCGACAACCTGTCATCGTCTACAGAAGTCACCGCTTCATCGATTACCGAGATGGACGCTTCGATCAAGGAAGTCGAGGAAACCGCGCATCATACCAACGAGCTCTCCGAACAGGCCAGTCGCGATGCGGAAATGGGCAAAACCGCCGTTGCCGAAACGATCGCCGGTATCCAGGCCCTCTGCACAACGGTCGAAGATGCCAGCCGTGCCATCGTGGATCTCGGCAAACAGTCTGGTGAAATCGGCACGATTCTGACCGTAATCGATGATGTCGCTGACCAGACGCGCCTGTTATCCCTGAATGCCTCGATCATCGCCGCACAGGCAGGTGAGCATGGCAAAGGCTTTGCGGTGGTCGCCGATGAAATCCGTGAACTGGCAGAACGTACCGCATTATCGACCCAGGAAATTGCCACCATCATCCGTCGCCTGCAAAGCGGGACCGTCGAGGCGGTCAAGGCCATGCAAATCGGCAGCGAGCGCGTCAACCAGGAAGCCGAACGTTCCAAAGTGGCCGAGCAGGCTCTGGAAAAGCTCACCGACAGTTCTCTCCGATCGGCCGAACGCGTCAAGAGCATCGTACGCGCCACCCAGGAACAATCGCGCGGCAGCCGGCAGATTACCGAAGCGGTTAATCAGGTTGCCAATATGCTGCAGCAAATCTCGGCTGCCGTGAAGCAGCAATCGGACGGCGTCCATCAACTTGCGCAGTCCGCAGAATTGATGAAGGATATCTCTTCTCAGGTCAAGCTCAGCACCGGCGAGCAGGCCAAGGGCAGCCATCAGATCAGCGCCAGCATGGAAAATATCCGCAATATGCTGCAGCAAATCGATCAGGCTTCCAAAGCCCAGTCAGAGCGCAGCCGCCAAGTGGTTGAAGCGGTCTCAGCCGTCCGCAAGGTCGCAGAAAACAATGCTGCCCGGACCGCTGAGCTCGACAAGGTCGTCATCGACCTCGCTGAACAGGCCAATGTGCTGGAGAGAGAGATCGGCTCCTTCAAGTCCTGACACAACAGCAAACAGTTTGACAAGACAGACGGTTTTCGTTAGAGTTTCGCCTACATAGCAATGCGTCTTTATCAAGAGTGGTGGAGGGACAGGCCCTTTGAAGCCACAGCAACCGACCCGTCGTCGCTAAGGCTTTTGCGGGTGCCAGGTGCTAAATCCAACCTGCCAAAGCCTTGACGACGGCGGGGGAGATGAGGACGGAGCCGCGATACCACTGCATAAACGTATCTGCCGGCCCCTTCTCATTTTTTCGGGAAGGGGCTTTTTTAATTGCTGCAACGTGTGGACAAAAGATGAGTGAACCGGGCTTCGTCAAAACCGAATTAATCGACTTCAACGTCGAACTGCGGCTGGAAAGCGGCCGTTTGCTCGGTCCTCTGACCCTTGCGTACGAGACCTATGGCACTCTCAACAAGGACAAGAGCAATGCCATCCTGGTTGCACACGCATGGACAGGGGATGCCCATGCCGCATGCAGACATAACGAGGACGATCGAAAACCGGGCTGGTGGGACGATATGATCGGACCAGGCAAAGTGCTCGATACCAATCGTTACTTCGTCATCTGTTCAAACGTTATCGGCTCCTGTTTCGGGTCCACCGGACCAACCAGCATCAACCCCAGGACCGGGAAACCCTACAATCTGCAGTTCCCGGTGATCATGGTGCGCGACATGGTGCGTGCCCAGCAGCTTCTCCTTGATCATCTGCAGATCAAGCAACTGCTGAGCGTCATCGGTGGCAGCATGGGCGCCATGCAGGCGATCGAGTGGGGGATTCACTACCCGAGCCGGGTCCGTTCCATTATTCCCATCGCCGGCACCGGGCGTCCTTCGCCCATGGCCATCGCATTGAATGCTCTGGCCCGTCAGGCGATCTACAACGATCCGATGTGGCGCAAGGGCAACTACCGACCCGAGCATCCCCCCGCGGACGGTCTGGCTCTGGCCCGCGCTGTCGGGCACATCTCCTTTCTTTCCGATCCGTCGATGAATCTCAAGTTCGGGCGACGCTTTTCCGCTCGCGACGGCCAATTTGATTTTTTCGGTCAATTCGAAATCGAGCGTTACCTGGCTTACAATGGCCGCAACTTCGTCGACCGATTTGACACCAACAGCTTTCTTTACCTCGCCAAGGCCCTCGACCTCTACGATGTCGCCTGGGGCTTCGAGGGACTCGAAGAAGCGCTGAGCAGTCTTGTCTGCCCATCGCTCTGGTTTGCTTTCACCTCGGACTGGCTCTATCCTCCATATCAGACGGAAGAGTTGATTGAAATCCTACAAAAACAAGGCAAGACAGCAGAATATCACCTGGTCGCTTCTGATTATGGCCATGATTCGTTCCTGGTGGAACCGGAGAAATTCACCCCGAAGATTGTGGGATTTCTTGAACGCTTGACGGTTACCTATGAGTCGAGAGAACAATGACTAACGGGCAACAGATGACCAACCTGTTGCCCGTTTCCATTCCTGCTTTTGACTTGGCTTATGCCCTTCCCGTCGAGTGCCGCTGAACAGAATGAAATTAATCCGGGACGTGAAGAAAAACTGTCTGAGTCTGCCGCAGCGTCAGCGCAGGCAGGTGAGTTTTTTTCTTCGCCGGATTGATTTCATGGCGGAAGGGAACCCGCCATAGTGCTTTGCGCTACAGCGGACAAACGGGGAGCGGCCTGTTTTTGACTACTTTTCTTGGTTGGACAAGAGAAGTAGGGCGCCTGCCGGTCACGAGCGGCAAGAACTCCATTTCAGCGTTTAAGGTCAAAACCCTGGGGTTGCGCCCCCTGACAATGCCTTACTCTTTTTACTTGCCCAAAATGAGTAAGTCAAAAAAGCTCCCCAATATCTTGCCCACCATGGCGCTGTGCGCCACGGCAGGACGCCTCCACACTGCTCCGGCCGCGACAACAGGGGTTTTTAAAGTCAAGAACCCATTAAAAGCAGACAAACAAAACGGGCAACAGATTGTCATCTATTGCCCGTTGGTCATATTCTATGCAACACCCTCTAATCCTCCCCATCAAACAAACTCATCTGATCGAAGCGATGCTTCTCAACCTTGAACGGCAAAGGAAAGTAACGAGGGCATTCAAGCAGCAGATTGACCGCAGGCTGCTTGCAGGAGCGCAGACATTTGACGCAGAGCGTGTTCACTGTTTTGGCGTCAGTTGATGAATTCATGGTGTTATCCGGTCAAAGTGTTTTGCAAACACTCTATCAGGCCAAGGCCCTCCCAGTAAAGCTCTCAATCTGCACCGGACTGCCGGCCCAGGACTTCTGCAACGGCCGATTGAATCCTCACGATAGCGGACGTTTCCGGCTCCAGGTCTACCTCGATACGCCTTTCCGGCAACGTGTGCTGGTAGAGAGGGTCATAGTAATTCACCATCAATTCACTGACCAACTCCTCCCAGAGACCGGCATCCAGCAATTGCAGATAGTGAGTCACGGTTTCCTTGCCGAGCTTGTCCTTGAGAGCCCGGATAGGCTGAATGAACCCCTCCTTGAGTCGGTCGACTGCAGGGTAATCCGCGAGAATGTTTCTGACTCTTGCGGCAAGTGAGGCATGTAACCAAATCGAGGTCTCGGTCTGCAGCGCACGGTAGACCGTTAGCGGTAGAGCCACCCGGCCAATATGTCGGCTTTCCCCTTCGGCCAAGGCATAGCCGTCACAGGGGATCTTGCGCAGTTCGTCCCAGAGTAACGCATCGAACATCTTCTGGTTCGGTTGCGGCGGCAGCCCGAGATTGCCAAAGGCGCTGCCGCGGTGATTGGCCAATCCCTCCAGGTCGATGACAGGATAGCCCTGTTCCGCCAGACAGTGCAGATAATGGGTCTTGCCGACACCGGTCAGACCGCGCAAGACAAGCAAACGGCCCCAGCGCGCTTGCTCGAAGAAATCCAGCACCTGCCGGCGGAAGCCTTTGTGCCCCCCCGACAACTGACGGGCCGGAATCCCGGCCAGTTCTAGAAACTGCGTCAGAGCCAGGCTACGCATACCGCCCCGCCAACAGAAGACAACGACTGGCAGAACAGTGCCGGCCTGATATGAGGCCACTTGTTCAATCAAGGCCGGAATTTTCGGCGCCACAAGCTCGACGCCGCGTCGCCGGGCCTGCTGCTTGCCAACCTTCTTGTAAAGCGTGCCCACTTCGGCCCTCTCTTCATTGTCGAGGAGCGGCACGTTGATCGCACCAGGGATGGTCGCCTCGGCGTACTCATCCGGGCTGCGGGCATCGACCATCAATGCACCTCTGTCGCGCAGGGTTATGACTTTTTCCAGTGAGATTGTGATCGACATAGCAAGGGCTCTCAGTTGCAGTGTTTATACTCCAAAAGATAGCTACCGGCAAGCGGGGAGCCCCGATCTGAAGAAAAGGTTGACAAGGTCGCAGGCTTCCGGTAGTTTGGCGCCTCTCGTTGCGGGGTGGAGCAGTCAGGTAGCTCGTCGGGCTCATAACCCGAAGGTCACAGGTTCAAATCCTGTCCCCGCTACCAAACGAATAAAGGGACTTGCATGTTTGCAAGTCCCTTTTTATGTTTTACTCTCTGCCCGCCCCCTAAATTGCTCCCTGCGGCGCTTCTCCCGTAGAAGTCCCAATTCCGAGCAGACGACCGAATAGATCCGGCCCTTGTCGGTCAAGTACCCGGCCGATATCGGTCTGTGTCAAGATGCCGGTCATCTGACCACGTTCGTCGACTACCAGCAAACTCCTTATCGCCTTCTTTAGCATCAAGCCAATGATATCGTAAGGTTTCGTCGTTAATGGCGTTGAGACCAGGGTCGGACTCATCACTGAACCGACGGAGACGACTGACAAATCAGTGCCCTTGACGACACATCGAACGACATCGCGCTCTGTGAACATGCCAACAGGCTGATTACTGTCCATCACCACGATACTGCTTACTGACCGGCGCGCCATCAGGGACAGAGCATAACGGGCCGGCACATCGGAAGAGACATGCAAAACCCGCGAGGTCATCAACCGGGACACATCGCTGATTCCGTCAAAAGCTTTTTCCTGAAGAGAACGCACCAGATCCGTCTGGGTAAAGATACCCACCATGTTCAGACGGTCATCAAGCACAACGAGATGGCGGATTTTATGCTGGCTGAAGACTTGGTAAGCCCGGGCGACGGTCATGTCCTCAGAAGCAGTCATAACCGGTTTATTCATAACTTCTTTGATCAACAGTTCCGGTTGTCCGAGCAACCAGTTTGCGGCAAAGACCACGTCCCGCTCAGTGAGGATTCCTATCGGCTCATTGTGAGACAGGACAAGAATACAGCTGATGCTTCGATCGCTCATAATCTGCAAAGCTTCCTGCACAGCAGCCCCTGAATCAACCACTGCCACTGGATAGGTTGCAAACTTTCCGATCGTTTGTTTCATATTCCCCCTAAACCCCATATCAGAGCAGAGTCGGTCATTAACCGGAGACTTTCAGGTTATTTGCCTGAATTTTTGACAAAAAGAGCCCTGAATTCCGAATTACTCCTTATCGTGCAAATTCGGTTCCATTACGTAACGATCGGAGCCATCGACAGTCATCAGTTGCATCCTGCAAAAAAAATCCTGCATCACAGGTAGATGCAGGATAAAAATTGCAGGCCTTTCTTTTCACCAATCAGAGTGGTTAAATCGACAATTCAAGGTAAGCGCGAAGGTAAATATTCAGGTCCTGCTCGGAGAAACAGGTTATAACCACACGCGGCGCAGAATCTTGCGTAGCGATAAAATCCAGGAGAACCCGCAGGGCAATACGGCTGGCCTGCTCGATCGGGAAACCATAAACTCCGGTGCTGATGGAGGGGAACGCGATGCTTCTCAATTTATGATCAACAGCCAGCTGCATACTGTTGCGATAGCAGCTGGCCAATAAATTCGCTTCGTCACGACCGCCGCCATCCCAGACTGGACCTACGGTGTGAATCACATGCCGGGCAGGGAGGTTGAAGCCTGCTGTAATCTTTGCTTCTCCCGTTTGGCAACCATCCAGAGCCCTGCAAGCTTCCAGC
>Ga0316195_10000448_pt1 | contig 16449 bp, 13 predicted proteins | sample Phised1_MG_FD_204937 | JGI IMG/M metagenome (GOLD analysis project Ga0316195, IMG submission 204937) | Coastal sediment microbial communities from Maine, United States - Phippsburg sediment 1 | ecosystem: Environmental > Aquatic > Marine > Coastal > Sediment | place: USA: Maine | collected...
AGCACGGTGAAGTTTCTGACGCGAAATCGTCCCGGACTCGTCGCGTTCCATCAGTCGCGAGAAACCCACCATGTCGGTGACAAGGATCGCCGCCAACCTCCGTTCCGCGACATCAGACACTATCTCGTTCACTTCCTCGGTGAGGGCACTAACGCTAGCTGCCACCACAAGTCCAACACCCGAGGCCGGCACGGTGGGTTATGTGGTGGTGACCGGCCGGGCAGCGGAGGCGCGTTGAACAATGACCTGAGTGATGTGTTGTGCGTCCTCTTCGATGCCGTAGATGATGCCTGACTTGCGCTTCGAGAGCCACGGGAACCCGACGAAGTAGATGCCGTCGATGGTGCCGACGCCTCTGTCGTGTTTGGGATTGCCGTTTTCGTCGGTGACCGGCAGCTCGATCCAGGAGAAGTCCGCTGCAAATCCGGTTGACCAGATGACCGTGCCGACATCAGCAACGTCGAGATCGAGTGTGGTCAGCCACGGGATAGATTCGCCAGCAGGGACCGGCGCGTCAGCCGGGTCGGAGTCTGGCTGGGGGGAGTCGTATCCTTCGTTGGCGATCCGGGCGTCGATGCGGTCTTTGAGTTCCTGCGACTTCGTGTCGGCGTTCGCGACGTACTCCATGACTCTGTTGTCAGTCAACAGCGCTTGGCCTTGGACATCGTCGAGCCGGCCCATGAGCCGTGCGCCGTCGCGGGACAACTGTTGGTAGCTGACGGTATGGCCGCGGGCTCCGACGCCGGACACCGTGGCGTTCCTGATTCGTAGTTCGGCCGGGTCCTCGACGTCGTCCAGGCGGGTGTCCCAAACCCCCATGTCGAGCCACCAGTCCATGAAGTCTCGACCCCGGTAGCTTCGCGGCAGGCGTGGGACTTCGCTGATCGAGAAGTAGACGGTGCGGTTCGCTGCGAGCAGGTCTTCAACGATCTGGGCACCGGACTGCCCCCCACCAACCACGACAACCGAGCCTGCCGGCAACTCGTCGGGAGACCGGTAGTCGCCGGTGTGAAGCTGGAGGATTCCGTCCGGGATCTTGGCACCGACCGGCGGGATACGCGGCGACTGGAGAATCCCCGAAGCGATGACAACTGCCCCCGCGTCGAACAGGACGGGGTCGCCGGTAGCTGACTCTCCAACAACTGAGAACCGACCATCGCCGTCGGCTCTCTGCACACGGGTAACGGTCACGCCGGTTCGGACCGGCAGATCAAACCGCTCGACGTATGCCTCAAACGATGCCGCGAGCTCACCGTGGGTCATGAAGCCGAGCGGATCGGCGCCCTCATACGGGGCGCCGGGAAGCCCGTTCATCCAATTTGGCGTGTTCAAGGTGAAGCTGTCCCACCGCTGCGTTCGCCACGTCTCCCCAACACGGCCACGCTCCAAGACCACGAATTCGAGACCGGCCTGGGCCAGATAGAACGCTGTGCCAAGACCCGCTTGTCCACCCCCGACAATCACCACATCCACAGAAGCCGGCCTCACGTACAGCATTCCTTGAGCAGCAGTCGTTTCATGGAACCCTCCCCGGTTCGATACGCCCACGTCGAGTGGGGTGCTCCCAAACCTACGCACCGGCTGACCGTCGTGTGCAAGAAATTCACGACAGATACAGTGATCCGTGGCCTTGGTCCGCGGCACGAGAAGAGGTTCGAACCCCGGGTGCTCTGCCGATTTGCGTCGTGCGAAGCGATGTTCTCCAGTCCGCGAAGCTCCCCCGTGGAGTCGTCGGAATCGTCTCCTCCGTTCCATTCGACCGGAACGTCACGTCTGTGCAAGAATTCTTGGTGTCGGGGAGAAGCCGTGTGAGCGACCGAGGAACAGTGCACCGTCTACAAACGTTCGGCTTGTGGCTCGCCGTCGCCGTCTGCCTCGGCATCAGTATCTTCCCCATCCTCGCACCGCGCGCACCCACCGGAGACGACCCCGGCGCCATCTCGGTCGATCTTGCACTCGAGCATGTCTCGTTCATCGCTCAGGAGCCCCATGTGATGGGGACACCGGAAATCGAACGCGTTCGTGAGTATCTCATCGAGACTCTGACCGGGGTCGGTCTCGAACCCGAGACGTTGACCGTCGAGACACCGGACTACTTCGGGGCGCCCGGCGGGACCGTTGACGTCACGGATGTGCTGGTTCGCATCCCCGGATCCGGCGACGGAGAGGCCATCCTCTTCATGGCGCACTACGACACCGTGCCGAGCACGCCGGGAGCGAACGACAACTCAACGGCCATCGCGGCGTTGCTCGAAGTCGGCCGTGTTCTCGCGTCTGAGCCGACGCCGCCGAATGACGTGATCCTCCTCTTCACCGATGGCGAGGAGCCGACGCCGCGATTCGGAGCGTGGGGTTTCGCCGAGTATCACCCGTGGTTCGCCGACGTCGCCCTGGCGGTGAACTTCGAGGGCATCGGTGTAGCCGGACCGACGATGCTTGTCGAGATGAGCGGGCCGAAGGACGAGCTCATCTTCCGCCTCACCAACGCCGTGCCCGAACTCGTCGCGTTCTCATTCATGACGCAGACGGCCGACCTCATCGGTGGAGCAGCGACCGACTTCGACGTCTTCCGCGACGCCGGCGTGCCGGGATACAACTTCACCTACATGCGGGGCACGTCGATCTACCACACCCCCAGGGACACGGTCAACGTTGTCAACGTGAACGGCCTCGCTCAGGACATCTCGCTGTCGCTCGGCATCGCGCGGAACTTCGGACCCCTCGAGTTGGCGAACGCGACGAACGACGCCGTCTTCTTCACCGTCCCGTTCGGCTTCGTCGTGCGCTACTCGACGACCGGAGCGATCGTGAGTCTCGCTGCCGCTCTGCTGCTCCTCGTCGGCGCGCTGTGGAGCCGTGTGAGGCGACGGGGCACATCGGTGCGGAGACTCCTGTCCGGCCTCGGCTTGGTGCTCCTCGGTGCACTGGGCGCCCTGGTGGTGGCAACCGTGGTTTGGGTCGGGCTCGTCAACCTCAGGAGCGACATGGGTGTGGTCGAGGGGTACGCGTACCTCGCCGCCCTCGTCGGGCTGACCGGAGGTGCCTGGTACCTGGTCGAGCGCCGGTCGGCTATCAACGGCAGTGATGCCGGCGGTGGCCTGCTGATCACATGGCTGGTGCTCGCCGTGGTCGCCGGCGCCTTCCTGCCCGCCTTCGGCTACTTGCTCGTGTGGCCTGCAATCGCAGCCGGCATCGGCGAGCTGCTCGCGGCCCGCAACCGGGGTTTCGCGTCTCGGCTGGCGTCGGTGATCGTCGTGGCGCTGGTCACGTTCGTCGTGCTCGTGCCGGCGGTCGACACCTTCTTCCAGCTTGCGTCGCCCCGCCCTGGAAACCCGGACTCGGACCTCACGTTCACGATCGTGGTGCCGCTGTTCCTTTCATTCCTCGCCGTCGGCCTCATCGCTGCCCGGGTCTCGGAGGCCGGAAGGCTCTCCACGCCAACTCGTCCCGACGTCATCGCCGCCTGACGCGTTTGCTACGGCGGTCGCCGGGGGTTATTCGCACGGGGTCGGTCGTCGAGCGGTGCACCGCTCGGGGAGCGCATGGTCATCCTCCGGCATCGCCGGGCCCGAGCCTGGATCCGCGATTTGTCGTCGGGTTCACTGGCGGGATCTCATGGTGGGGCCGGGATTCGAGATGGTGCCGATGGTCACGATCCGGGTGAAGGGGTGAGCGGGGCTTTCTGACACTCTCCCCCACGCAGTGGGGGAGGTGGCCGGCAGGCCAGAGGGGGCCCGTCTTGGCCTCATCACGGTTCGGATGCGAATGCGCTTGTGCGAACTCGCAGGTGGCGCCCTGCTCGTCGAGAACGCCCCCCTGCTCGTCGAGAACGCCCCCCTGCTCGTCGAGAACGCCCCCCTGCTCGTCGCAAGCTCCTCGCTTCCCCCCGCCGTTCCGTCGGGGGGACAGGAGAAGCGTGGTCTCTCCGACGCCACGAATCGTGGATTGAGGCCGAGACACGGGGGGGTCGTTGGGAAGCGCCCCGGCGGGTCTTCGCTGCATTGGCGAGCTGGCTCCGATCGGGTGTCGCGGCGTGCACGGCGCCGTTCGGGGGCATCGAGCCGGTCGGCAGCCGTCAGGCGCTCACGTCACCGTGGGCAACGACCTTGTCCATGTGAAGGCGGGCGAGGAGCTCCCCTTCGACGCCGTTGCGGGCACCGAATTCCTCGGCCGGGACGGCACCCATGTATCGGGCGCCGATCGAGGTCGCAAGGTGCCTGAGCTCGTCGAGGTCGTCGGTCAACGAGACCGTGCCTCGCACGATCACGAACGCGTAGGGCGGCTCCTCGAGGTCGACCACCAGCGACGCACGGGGATGACTCGTGAGATTCTTCGCCTTCACGGAGGTGTGCCACGTGTTGAACACGAGGTCGCCGTCGTCGTGGACGAACCAGATCGGCGCCACATGCGGGGAACCATCCGCCGAGATCGTTGCGAGCTTGCCCGTCCTTGTCCCCGTGGTGAGGAATGGCATCGCTTCGTCGCGGGTCATCCGCGCCATGCCCGCACTCTATGGGCGCCACTTGCCCCTGCGCAACGACGGGCCGGGCCAGGGTCAGGGATGCCAACACTACGTCAAGCCCGCACCGGTGTCAGGGGTTCGACCTCGCAAGCCCACGACCACTCCGGATCTCCCTCTTGACACAAAGAGAATTCGACTGATCGGGGACAATCCTCGAGACGCTCGACACGACGCAATATCTCGAGGTCACGGGTGGCATGTCTCCGACGTCAACGAAGCCGGGTGTCGAGGACGAAGACAACAGCGGCCGTCCCAACAAGCAACAGACCGCAAGGTCGACCGCTAGTGGACCGAGCACGACCTGACGTATCGGCGGGTCTAGGTCTCGGGCCGCTCCGCGACCGCTTTGAGTCGCTCAAGGCCCTTCTCGAAATCCGGGCCGATCATCTTGTCCATGCTTTTGTAGAGGCCCATCACCCGGGTCATCAGCGTCTTCGGCCCGTTCATCGTCCATGTCACCCGGGTTGCCTCCCCCTCCGGCTCTAGGTCGAAGGTCGTGGTGCTGCTGGACTTGAACGGCTTCACGAAGTTCAGCGCGACTTCCACCCTGGAGGGTTCCACAGCCTCGGTAATCTCCATCCGCCCCTCGCCGGCTTTGCGGTTCCCCGACCAGACGTAGGTCGCGCCCGGGCCCCGGTCCGGCCCCGAGTAGGTTCGCTCGAGATCCGGGTCGAGACCTTCCCACGGGGACCAGGCGGTCCATCGGTGGAAGTCGACTATCTGTGCGTAGATGGAGGCAGCGGGCGCCTTGATGGTCGCAGAGCGCTCAACGGAGTAGTTGTCAGTCATGAAGCGAGGCTACACGGCCGCCGCCGGACTGGGGCGTGGTTCTCCATGTCCTATCGGGGAGCGAATCTGCCGTGCACGGGCGACGTGTTCTGAGCGGCGGCCTCGTTCCCGATATCTCCTCAGGCCGGCAGGCTCGGAATGTTGCGCCGGAACAGCGCCGGTTCGTCGCGGCCGTCGAGTTCCTCGGCGAACCTCCGACCGTCCCAGACGGCAGATGCGATCGTGCCGGGAGCGAATGCGTCACCGACCGCCCTGACCGACACCAATCCCGCGTCCTGCCACCGTTGACGTCGTTCCATGAGTTCGAGGTACAGGCCTTCATTGGGGAGGCGTGCCGTCACGAATACGACGGCGTCGCAGTCGAGGACGAGGTCGCGTCCGGTGAAGACACAGGCCGTTGTTACGCCGCCGTCGGTCACCCCGGTCAGGGTGCGCTGGGTGTGCAGGATCACGCCCTTCTCGAGGAGACGCCGCTGGATCCGTTCCTGCTCCATCGTGTTGTGCGCCCAATGGGACACGTCGGCGGCGGGCGTCACGAACGCGACCTCGAAACCCTCCCCGGCAAGGAGTTCGGCGAGCACGCCACCCATGTAGTAGTGGTCATCGTCGAAGACGACCGTCCGTTCGCCCCGGGGCCGCGTGCCGCCCAAGATGTCGTCGGGCGTGAGGATCTCGAGGCTCGCATCGATGGTGAGGGGATGCCGGTGCCAGTGCCCAACCCCGTCGCGCCGCCAGTCCGAGCCGGTCGCCACCGCAACGTGGTGAAAGCCGTACTCGAGGATCTCGTCTGCGGTCATGGCGCTCTCGAAGTAGTGGTCGACCCCGTCGATGTGATCTATCTGGTTCACCCGGTAATCGAGCACCCGCCTCCACTCCGCCAGACCGGGAAGGCGCGCCTCACGGGTGACTCGTCCGCCCAACTCCCGGGTTGCTTCAACAAGCACCACTTCGTAGCCGCGTTTGCCCGCGACCATCGCTGCTTCCAATCCGGCAGGGCCGCCACCGACCACGAGTACCTTCTCGGCGGTGCCGGCAGGACGAAACCGCTCGGGGTGCCAGCCGCGCCGCCACTCCTCGCCCATGGAAGGATTCTGGGTGCAGCGGATCGGGGACATCGTGAAATCCCCGGACACACATATGTTGCACCCGATGCACTCCCTGATCTCGTCGATTCGACCCTCCTCGATCTTGGAGGGCAGGAAGGGGTCGGCGATCGAGGGCCGGGCGGCGCCGATGAAGTCGAGCACACCCTGCCGGACCATGCGCACCATCGTGTCCGGTGAGGTGAACCGTCCCACGCCGACCACCGGTTTTGACGTGAGCGCCTTCAGGCCCCGCACGTATGCCTCCTGGCCGCCCTCGGGGCCGAACCGGGACGTCACCGAGTCGTCCTCCCAGACACCCACCATGAAGTCCCACACGTCGGGCAACTCGCCGACGAGACCGAGAATCGTCTCGATCTGCGGGCGGTCGATGCCGAGGCTGCCGCTCAACTCATCGACGGCGATCCGGCACGCAACCGCTGCCCGCCCGGCCACGACCTCCTGGGTCTCCTCGAGCACTTCACGCAACAGGCGCGTTCGGTTCTCGACCGATCCGCCGTATTCGTCGTTGCGATCGTTGTACTTGGGGGAGAGGAAGAACTGCAGCGTCGTGAGCGAGTGCCCTGCGTACACGTACACGATGTCGTAGCCGGCCTGGAGTGATCGCTCGACCGCCTCTCGGTGCCAACGACGAAGATCGGCGATGTCGCCGTGGTCCATGCGCCGTGACTGGATGGGTGCGAAGCGACCGGCGAGGCGCTGGTGACCCGGACCCATCGGTGGGACCCGGGTGTAGTAGTTGGGCGCGCTCATGCCGCCGTGGACGAGTTCGATGGCGGCGAGCGCTCCATGTGCGTGGATCCGGTCGACGACGAGCGCATGGGCGGGGATGTCTGCGGCGTCCCAGATACGACCCTCGATGTACGGCGTAGTCTCCGACGAAGGGTGAATCTCGACCTCTTCGGTCGACACAACAGCCCAGCCGCCCTCGGCCTTGACTCCTCGCATCGCAGCCAACGCCGACGGGTCGCGGTACCCCATCCCGTTGCAGTGCGGCACCTGATAGAAACGATTTCGCGCCGTCACCGGACCGATGCGTACCGGCTCGAACAACACGTCGAAGCGAGGGTCCCTGGTGTGCTGCATCGCCCGGCGAGCCTACCCGATCCACAACCAGCGGACGGCATGCGTGGCCTGATAGCCTGCAGTCATGGATATCGGTCGTGTTGGACTCTGGACGTTTCTTCTGGACGAGCATCCGACGTCGCGTGTGCGCGATGTGGTTCAGGAGATAGAGGAGATGGGGTGGCCGACGCTGTGGCGGCCTGAGTCGACCGGCCGTGACGTTCTGGTTGCTTCGAGTGTCATGTTGGATGCCACGTCCCGGCTGATCGTGGCGTCCGGCATCGCTCAGATCTATGCACGCCATCCGGTGACTACCGCAGCGGCTCAGAAGACGCTGTTCGAGGCGCACGAAGGCCGATTCCTGCTTGGCTTGGGGGTTGCCCATGCCGCCTCCGTGGAAGGAATCCGCAAACTCGAGTATCGGACTCCCTACTCGGACATGGTGGCGTATCTGAAGGCCATGGCAGAAGCTCCCTACACCGCCGTGGAGCCTGCAAACAAGCCCCCGACCGTGCTTGCCGCTCTCGGGCCGCGGATGCTGAAACTGAGCGCCGAAGCTGCGGACGGCGCCCACCCATACTTCACCCCTCCCGAGCACACGGCGACGGCCCGCGACATTCTCGGGCAGGGTCCACTTCTCGCTCCGGAGCAGATGGTGGTCATCGACAGCGACATCGACAGGGCCAGAGGTGTGGCCAGAGCCAACATGGCTCGCTATCTCAGACTGCCCAACTACACCAACAACCTCTTGCGCTGCGGATTCACCCAAACCGACATCGACGACATGTCGGACCGACTGGTCGACGGGATCGTCGCCTGTGGTGACCTGGACGTCACGGTTGATCGAGTTCAACAGCACCTCGACGCCGGGGCCGACCACGTCGGTATCCAGGTCCTCGTCGCCGACAACGATCTCGACATCACGCTCGACCGCTGGCACGATCTGGCCGACGCCTTCAACCTCTAGAACGGGGAGGCCTCGTCCGCCGTGGAGCGCCGTTTTGAGACTTCCGGCCCTATCGCGTGCGATCGACAGTCGTCCGGTCACCCATAGGCTCCATGGGCCAGGAATATTCAAATGATATTGGAGGGTCCGATGAGGTTCTTTGTGCGCATTGGAGCGATAACGCTGTGGGGTGTTGCCATCGTCACGGTGTCGGTGCTCGCATACGTCGCCTATTAGGCCATCTCGCCGCAGTGTGACGACGCGGCTCACAGAGCCAACCCCGGCGAGGAACGACGTGTCGTCTGCGTCGCTAGCTGTTGATGCCAGGCGTCGAGACGGTAACGATCGGTTCCTCTGCCCGGAGGTCGACCGTGACCATCGCCTCGATGCCGTGTTTGGCGCAGAGGTAGTCGCCGTCGAGTTCGACGACGGCAATTCCCTCGCAGATGCCGCAAATGAACCCCGTGGGGTGCTGTGTCGTGGTGTCTTCCATACCTACGATCAGCATGACCGATTGGGACCGTCCTGTCGAGAAGGGTTGCCGACGTTCCTGCCCTGACTAGTCCCGGCGCCGTGTCCACGATTCGGGTTTGGTGCAACGTTCGTGACGAGCGTCGTTTGACCTTGAACGTCCTCAGGGTCGAAGCCGCGTCTCGGTGACTGCTCGGTCGCATGATGGTCGGAGCCTGATCCCGGCTGGGGAGGTCGCCGCGGCAGAATCCGCCGTCTCCCGGTGCCGCCAACGTTCGGATTCCCGTTTGGTGGTTGAACAGACGGCTTGAGTCCGGGCGTTTGCATGCCGAGGACATCTTGTTGGACATCTTCTGGAAGGAGCAATGCTTTGCTACGTCGGGGGGCGAAAGCTCCACGTTCTGAGGACGGGCCGGTCGGCGGCTCGATCATGGTGATTGCCGGATCCATACGGAACCCGGATGAGACGGACGCGCTCAGCGTGAAGCTCAGCATTCGAGAAACCGAGATCACAATGTTCGCCGACGGCGCCGAGTTGGGAAACTGGCTTTGCACGGCCGTCATCGTCCGGCGCATCGACTCGACCTCATTCGAGTTCATCGCAGAAGGCGACCGATTGATCTTCGTGCCGGACGACCCGGCCACGTTCGGTGACATTCCACTGGTCGACGGGGGCGCTACCAGCGCGGGCAGCCGCAGGGGTCGCAAGGCAAAGAAGGAATCTCACCGTACCGAGCCGAGGCTCGAGGCGGACCAGGCCTCCCATGAAGAGGGACGACCCCTTGGGCGGCGGTCCGTGGGTCAGGAACCGTCGACGGAGAAAGCATCGAAACCGTCGCGACGGGACCGCAAGGCTGCGGCCGAGGCCGCACGTGCAGAGGCCCCGCCTTCAGAGGTGGTGCCGGTTCCTCCGTCTACCGTTCCCAGGCCGATTGCGACCACCTCGGAGGATGAACGGCCTGCAGACGACGACGTACCCTCCGAAGCTCGTGGCCGAGGCAGAACGCGAAGCGGGCTTGCGGTGCTGGGTCGAGAGCCCGACCGGGCCTCATCGAAGGTGTTCGAGAAGAAGTCCAACGGAGTGTGGATCCGCACACTGGACATGGCCCGCCACTACGACATTTTCGGTCTCGATCGGGTGCCGATCGACGAGGGCCTAAGGGGTCAAGAACACCAGCACACCTGGGATCACCGGGTGGTGGCGTCGTCGGGCCTCGGCAGGCATATCTGCACCATCTGCGGAGAGACCAGGCGCAAGGCTGATTGACTCGGGATGATCTCGATCACGGGGGCGGTGGTGACGGGACCTTCGAGGTCCGCCTCAGTTCTGTGCCACCCAGCGTCGCGGTAGGGGAAGACCGGGTGATCTAGTCGATCTTGTCGATGAGGTATTTCCCGGCAACGCTCAGAGCGAACGACGAAAGGACGACGCAGCCGATCACGCCCCAGAGGGCGAAGACGGCCTCAGAGGTCGTCTCGCTCCAGTCGCCGACCAGGGTGAGGAAGAAGAGTGTCCCAACGGCGCCGAAGGCAACCGATGAGATCACGAACACTCGGGTGGCGATCGCCTGCACGGTCCGAGACTACCGGACCCGTCCGACATCTTCGACCAAGACGTCTTGGCGGGATTCTGGTCCGCGAAGGAGGCATCCAGAATCTGGGCCTTGCCCGGCGACGCAGTCCAGAACACATCCGAGGATATCGGAGGCCCCTCAATTGACCGCACGACACCCGTGTCCGTCCAGCGGGTGAAACTCCAGTCGCAGGTTGGGCCCCGGTCGTGTCGATCACCGGACCCCGTTCCGGTTGCAGGTTGGAGAATGAGTACCCGCCCGCTACGTCGTCACGTCGTCAATCCGCTCGTCCAATCCACCGGGCGGTCGCTCGATCTCCACGTACAGGTCGAATCGTGTCCGGCCGGGCGCGACGGGTGCGAGCCACTCTTCGAACCACCGGTGCGACGGGTGTTCGTGGATTCCTTGTCGCTGCATCATCACCTGGAGACGCTTCCAGCCGTCAACCACCCACGACCCCGATGGGTCATCGTCGAACGAGCCCTCGATGCCGGTCACGACGAAGACGCCGGAGTCGATCGTGCCGAGGTGGGCGCCCGGCCCGAGCGGCAATGCCTCAGCCGGCAACGTCACCATGAGCCGGTATCCGTCGTTGTCGGGTCCGTGGGACAGGAAGCCGAAGGTGTCGATATTGTGTCCGAAGAGACGGTGTGATCCTGCCGCCTCCGGATGGAGGCTCATCCATGCCGTCATCAGACGGTGTGCCTGTTGCTCGGGTTCAGGCTTGAAGCCATCGAAGCATGCGACGGTCATCTCCGGAAGCAATCTTGTCAACACGCCCATGTTCACCTCTCCTACGATGTCGAGCTTCTCCGTTGGTGCGGCAGACCGTCCGCTGGTTCTGAACCGGAGCGGCGCCACGCCGAACTCCTGTTTGAACGCGCGGGTGAACGCCTCATGGCTGTCGTAGCCAGCGTGGAGAGCAATTTCCAGAACTGAGTCTTCGGATCCCATCAAGATGCTCATCGCTTCAGAGAGGCGGCGCTTCCTGACGTACTCGCCGAAGCGATATCCGGTGAGTGCGGGGAAGTAGCGATGGAAGCTCCGCACCGACATGCATGCTGAGCTGGCGGCGGTGTCGGACGTCACACCCTCAAACAGGTTGGCCTCGATGAAGTCGATGGATTCCTGGATCTGCTCGTAAATCGTCAACACACATCCGATTGTACGAAACCATCACGGGGGATTCTTGATCGAAACTGCACACCTGCCAGAACTCCGTTCACCGCCCAGCAGTCAGGACTTGGGCGGTCAACGTGGAGTGCTGCGGGTAGGGCGTTTCGGGTCGCAGCTACAGTTTCGCGGATGGACATCGACCTTGTTCGAGCGGTGCTGCTCGACATGGATGGGACCTTGGTGGACTCGGACGCATCGGTCGAGCGCGCGTGGATGGCGTGGGCACTTCGCTACGACGTCGATCCTGCTGCTGTTCTCGCCATTGCCCATGGGAACCCCGCCGATTCCACCGTTCGGGCCCTGCGGCGGGATCTTGATGAGATCGAAGTCGCAGAAGCGGCTGCGTTCCAACTGGCGATGCAATACGACGACCTCGTTGATGTCGTAGCAGCCACCGGCGCGCACCACCTCATCGAGACTCTCGACCGGCACGGTCTCGGTTGGGCTGTGGTCACGAGTGCAGATCGGCGACTTGCTGCTGCCCGGCTTGGAGCGGTCGGCATCTCCGCGCCGGTACTCGTCACGGTTGAGGACGTCGGAAGGGGCAAGCCTGATCCCGAGGGATACCTCCTCGCCGCAAGGACGTTGGGAGTATCGCCTTCGAGCTGCTTGGTGGTTGAAGACACGGAGACCGGACTTGTGGCCGCCCGTTCAGCAGGAGCCATGACCGCCGCAGTCAAGGGTCTCGATGCAGATATGCGCCTCGACAATCTCGGCCAACTCGCGGAGCTCATCGGCACGAAACCTCACCGTTCCAGCTAGATCTCGACACTGCCCATCGGGGAGGGAAGGGACGGACCTCAGCGATCCGCCGTCTGTGTCGTGAATGTCGTCTTGATGGGAACACCGGCGCCCGAGGGAGCAGGAACGCGTGTCCCCAGGAAGCCTCGTCGTTCTCTCACCGGAGGACTAGTCCAACCACGACGCTGAAAACCATTCTTTACGCCCCCGTCGCTGTGACCCATCATGGAGCCGGACGGTCACACTCACAGGGTGATCGAATCCACGGGTGTGCGTGCCCCGCCAATCGGCCCTCCCCAACAAGCAGGATCGGAATGGCGGGGCACGCCAGCGAAGGGCCCGCAGTCCCAGTGGGGGAGACTGCGGGTCCTTCGACAACGTCATCGACTCCTCATACGAAACGTTGCCACGTCCGTGCTGGTGATGGGTCCACGAGGCGCCCCGACCAGAAGAGAACCCATAGCCGAGCCGGAGTCGCTCATCAGGCTTCACCCTGATAGCGCATCGAGCGCCCGTCGATGGGCGGCACCAACACGAAGTCCCCCCTCATGCCCGGCAACGTAGCGCACTCATGGGCTTCGCTATTGGCGGGGTTCGACTTCAGTCGGGCTACTCGGGCGGTTCCGGGGGTAGCACCCGGACCGCACCGGCAGTTGGGACATCGACGGCGGCTCTGGATCTTCGGCGGATCCACTCCATCCAAGCAAGCACGACACGATCAGACCACGTGGGGGGCGCCGTTGCTCCACCGTCACGATTCCAGCCCCACGCGTCGCCCAGCCTGATACTGATCGCGAACGTCAAGGACCTGAGCCCCACGTAGAACGCCACCATTGTGGCCGCGAACGTGACCGGGCTCCCGCTGATCGAAGCCAACGCCGCAAACACGACGAACGCCGCGACACCAACGACGACGTGACCTATCACTCTGTCCCGGAGGAGCCGCTCTCGTTCCGAACGGCGGGCTGCTTCCTTGGCGCCACGGAGCGTGGCGTGAGACCACGCGGTCGAGAGGCTTCCGCTCTGGCGCTGTTCTCCATGATCACCAATGTCCAGGCGCCATCGATCTCGCGGCCACTCTGCGACACGGTGAATGAGATACTCGCCGCTCGCAAGCCCATCTGGGACGTGATGCCACTCGAGTTTCGTCATTGACGCTCCACCATCAGCCTATCAGCTCCTCCAGAGGCGCGACCCATGCAACGACCAATCGTGAGTCTCGGTTGGCGGTGGGATCGACGGGCGAGTGGTCTCGCACCAGCCACGAGGATGGGGAATCGCCGAACTGAGGGTTCGTGACGCTCTCGGTCGCGAGGAACCGTACGACACGGTCAATTGATGAGCGGCTCTTTGGGTAGAAACCTGATCAGGGTGCCATCAGATTCGAGTTCCGGCGGGAATACGGGGTAGACACATCCGGTTGCAGGTCGGACCAACCGTGAAAAGAGAGGCTTGCATGGCTGACACTCGAGAACTCACCCTACCGGTCCTACCCCTCCACAACGGGGTCGTATTCCCCCACATGGTGGTCACGCTTCGGATCGAAACCGAAGAGGGAACCACGGCGGTGGCCGCCGCCGAGCAGTCCGATGGCTTGATGCTGCTGGTGCCCAAGGTGAACGGGACCTACGCCGTCGTCGGTACGGTTGCGCAGATTCAGGATGCCGACGGCGGCAATATCGTCGTTGAAGGTCTGGCCCGAGCCAGGGTCGGCGCCGGCCGGATCGGCGATCGCGGAGCGCTCTGGGTCGACGCCGAGCAGTACCCCGAAGCCGACGTACACGATGAAGCGCTCGATGAACTGGTCGGCGAGTATCGGGCCGTCGTGAGTGAGGTGCTGGGCCAGCGCGGCATGCGCGGTGTAGCCGAGCGAATCCTGGGAATCGAGAATCCCAGCCAACTTGCCGACCTGGCGGTCTACTCCCCGGACCTCTCACTCGAACAGAAGGTCGAATTGCTCGAAACGCTCGACATCCGCGAGCGTCTCGGCAAGCTGATGTCGTGGATGGGTGAGGTGCTGGCCGATCTCACGCTCCGCAGGAAGGTGCGCGACAGCGCCACCGAGCGGATCGACAAGTCCCAGCGTGACTACCTGCTCCGCCAGCAACTCGAGGCGATCAAGAAGGAGCTCGGTGAAGAGGGCGACGCGCCATCCGAGTACCGGCAGAAACTCGAAGACGTCGACCTTCCCGACAAGGCTCGTGAAGCGGTGGAACGGGAGATCGATCGATTGGAGCGAATGTCCGAACAATCTCCGGAGCATTCCTGGATCCGCACTTGGCTCGACACGATGTTCGATGTTCCCTGGGGCGAGGTTTCTGAGGATCACTTGGATCTCGACGAAGCATGGGCGGTCCTCGATGCCGATCACACCGGCCTCGCAGACGTGAAGGAACGTATCGTCGAGCACCTTGCGGTCCGCAAGCTCCGCAAGGACCGTGGTCTGGAGAACGCCGGCAACCTTAGGGAGGGAGCCATTCTCCTCCTGGTAGGACCTCCCGGGGTCGGCAAGACGTCGTTGGGAGAGTCGGTCGCTCGAGCCCTGGGACGCAAGTTCGTTCGCGTCGCCCTCGGCGGCATCCGCGACGAAGCCGAGATCCGCGGTCACCGCCGCACGTACGTGGGCGCTCGACCCGGACGGATCGTTCGGGCGCTGATCGAGTCTGAAACCATGAATCCGGTGTTTCTCCTCGACGAGATGGACAAGGTCGGATCCGACTGGCGAGGCGACGCATCGTCTGCCTTGCTCGAGGTGCTCGACCCGGCCCAGAATCACACCTTTCGGGACCACTATCTGGAGTTGGATCTCGACCTATCCGATGTGCTGTTCATCGGCACCGCCAACGTGTTGGAGACGATCCCGGCACCTCTGCTGGACCGTACCGAGGTGATCCGCCTCGATGGATACACCGATCTCGAGAAGGTGGCGATCGCCCGCGACCATCTCCTGCCACGCCAGATCCGAGGCGCCGGGCTGGAACCCGAGGAGATCGCCGTCACCGAGGGGGCACTCACCGCCGTTGTGGACCGGTACACGAGGGAAGCAGGAGTCCGTTCTCTCGAACGCGAACTGGGCAAGCTGGCTCGCAAAGTCGCCACCAAGATCGCACGGGGCGACGACGCGCCGAGTGTCGTCGAGATCGACGAACCCGACGTCAAGGACTTCCTGGGCAAGCCCAAGGTCTGGCGGGACGAAGCCAAGGACCGCACCGCGGTCCCCGGCGTGGCTACGGGTCTGGCAGTAACCGGGGCCGGTGGCGATGTGCTGTTCATCGAAGCGACGTCAATGGACGGCGAACCCGGGCTTACGTTGACCGGACAGCTCGGCGACGTGATGAAGGAGTCGGCGCGCATCGCGCTGTCCTACATCGAGTCGCACGCCGATGAGTTGAAGATCGATCCGGCCGACCTGAAGCGGAAGTTCCATGTCCACGTGCCTGCGGGCGCCGTCCCCAAAGACGGTCCCTCGGCCGGCATAAGCATGACAACGGCCTTGGTGTCGCTCCTGTTGGGTAGGAACGTGAAGCACACCCTCGGCATGACCGGCGAGATCACCCTGCAAGGCAAGGTGCTGCCGATCGGCGGGGTCAAACAGAAGGTGCTGGCGGCGCATCGGGCGGGCCTCACCGAAGTGATCCTGCCGGCCCGCAACGAGGCCGACCTCGATGACGTGCCGGAGAGCTGCCGGGAGGAGATGACGTTCCACATCGTCGATACCATCGACCAGGTTCTCGAAAAGGCGCTCGAACCGGCCTTGCCATCGTGAGGGGTTGACCCTCGCCGGACGCAACCGACCATTGAGAAGAACTCCCCGGCAGTTGCCGGGGAGTTCTTTGGTCTCGGGTCAATCCTCTTCGCTGGAAATCAGAGAACGCCGATTTCCTAGTGCCCGTGGTTGTGATCGTGGGAGTCCGGACCGGACCCGTCAGGGCCCATTCAACAGCCGGGTTCGCCGTGATTCCCGCAGCACGATGTGCCGTTCTTGAGTTTGATTGCGTTGTTCTTCGCAACCAAACGGAGCTTTTCGAGCAGGGGCAGATCGCTGTTGCGGAAGTTGTTGAA
>Ga0316195_10000449_pt1 | contig 16445 bp, 19 predicted proteins | sample Phised1_MG_FD_204937 | JGI IMG/M metagenome (GOLD analysis project Ga0316195, IMG submission 204937) | Coastal sediment microbial communities from Maine, United States - Phippsburg sediment 1 | ecosystem: Environmental > Aquatic > Marine > Coastal > Sediment | place: USA: Maine | collected...
AGTTTAGCAGCATTGATCCATTTGTAATGATTCTCAATAGCAAGGGTACGTTCTTGATCAGAAGGATTTCCAAGATCACCTTCATCATCAACCATTATCAGGAGACTTTTCACCCCGGCTGCATCCGCTTTGGTTTTAAGTTGATTCCAAAACTTTTCATTATCTCCATGTTCTTTGTAAAATGCATTTACGTATTCAACTGCATTTAAGTCAAATGAGTTTTTTGCAATATCCGGAAAGTCCATGGCGTTTAATTCTCCTTTAAAAAAGGCTCTGTTTAAGGACCATTGTGCAAGCGATATATTTGGAAGAGCGGATTTCGTTTTATTATTTGTGGCAAACATAGCATTGAAAGGGGCAGAAAGGGCCACACTCCCAAGGGCTGTTTTTTTAATAAAGGACCTTCTGCTTTCCATTAAAAGATTATTCTAACTGCTCATTTTGGTTTCTCTTAGCTACAATCTCCACCAGCCAGTAGATTAATTCTCCCAAACCACCGACGAAAATGAATAGTAAAATCCACAACAGCAACATATAGCCCTGCTTTAGATTTGGATTCTGAACTGCGTGTACTATATAGAAAACTAAACTTGAAACAGACAACAGGATCACTAAAAATATAACGACCATAAAACTACCCACCCATTGTAAAATAAGCTCCGGGGGTTCATTATGAGCTTGCTCCAATTCGGGGATATTACTAAATATGGAAAATAAAACTGCAAAATACCCCAGCATCATAATAAACAATATAATTATGGGCGAAAGAGCGAAAAAAGCTTGCCAATATTTATTGTGTATCATAAATTCCTCTTATTCCTTAAAGTTAAACAAAATTTCATTCAACTTAAGGGATTTAGGCAGGGATTAATTAGAGTATTAGTCTTTTTTATATTTTTCAAACCAAGCCATAACACTGGCTATTTTAGCAATAAGGTTACTTGGTTTATTGGCAATCCCATGTGATGCCCCCGGAATTCTCACCATGGCTGTTTCTACTTTTTCCAGCTTTAGAGCGGCATAAAACTGCTCGGATTCGGCAATTGGAGTACGGAAATCTTCTTCTCCTGTTAAGAGCATTGTTGGAGTAGTAATATTTCCCACATAAGAAAGTGGCGACCTTTTCAGATAGCTACTTGGATCTTCCCAGGGTTTATTTGGAAACCAGTACTTATAGAAAAATCCGATATTATCCGCATAGAGTACAAAACTATACCAGTTTATGACGGGTTTGGCCACAACCGCTGCGGCAAATCTATCAGTTTTACCCACGATCCATGCTGTGAGTACACCTCCGCCGCTACCTCCTGTGACAAACATGTTTTTTTCGTCTACAATTCCTTTTTTAATCACTTCGTCTACACCGGACATGAGGTCATCATAGTCATGGTTCGGGTAATCATGATGAATCAGATTTCCAAATTCTTCTCCATAACTGGTACTACCCCTTGGATTTGCATATAATACTACATAACCCCGCGCTGCGTATAGCTGGATTTCCGCGGAAAAAACAGAACCATAACTCTGAAAAGGCCCCCCATGGATTTCCAGAATAAATGGATATTTTTTGGCAGGATCAAAATTAGGGGGTTTTACCAGCCAACCTTGTATTTTTCGATTGTCAAAAGAAGATTCCCACCAAATTTCTTCAACCTCTGCAAGGTTCCTGTAAGAGAACAGATCGTCATTAAGCCTTGTAATTCTTTGATGATCATTTTTGTAAAATGACCCCAAATCTGCCGGATGCTCTGTACCCCCGAGGGTATATGCAAATTTATTGTTATTGGATACGGTGAATGAAGCCATATTATAAGGTCTGCCTAAAGAAAGTCCTCCTAAATTTTCAAAAACCGGGGTTACTTTACCGGCAGTTGAAATAAACCCAACTTTTGTATCCCCTTTTTCATCATATTGAAAGTAGAGACCTTTGCCATCACCAGACCAACTTATATTTCGGATATCCCTGTCAAAATCACCCGAAACAAGCCTGGAATTCGAACCATCTGTATCCATAAGGTACAACCGCGTTAGCTGATACCCTTGATATTTATCATCAAATCCGGTGTAGGCAATAAGTTTGCCATCAGGTGAGAGTACCGGGTCACTATCTGGTCCGAGACGGTCGGTAAGGGCTTTAATAGAATTAGTGCTCAATGTAAGTTCTTGAATTTCACTATTCCTGGGTTCAAATTCATGGTTTTCGTGCAGGTTTGCCGAAAAATATAGTCTCCGGTTGTCTTTTGACCAGATAGGGCCCCCATGATCATATTCAGTAGCGGTTAGCTGTCGGGGTGAACCTCCATCAGTAGAAAGAATAAAAAGTTGTTCATTCCCGCTTTTATAATATCCCTGGCCATCACCCCTGTATTTAAGTTCATCTATAAAGACAGGAGGTTTGTTCCAATTGGCGCCTTCCGGTTTTTCCGGTAATTTAATGATAGATTCCGATTTTTTAGGGACAAACATGGTGAATGCCAAATGAGTATCATCATGAGACCAGCTAATTCCTCCCGGAGCTGAAGACGTATTAGTAAGGGCAACGTATTCTTTTGTATCCAACCACATCATAAAAAGTTTTACTTTGTCATCCTGCATGTTGGATTTAAAAACAATTTTATGGCCATCATGTGACCAGAGTGGCGCAAAGTCATTATGATTTCCTGTAGTAAGCGGTCTGTTTTGGGAGCCATCAAAATTAACAATCCACAAATTCGAAAGGTTTTTATCGGTCATTATATCCTTAAAATTCCGAACATAAATTATTTTAGTCCCATCCGGAGATATCTGGGGATCTGAGACAAATTCCATGTCAAAAATATCTGTGAGTTCCAGGTTGGATTTTTGCTGACCGAAGGCATTTCCACTAAAAAGGAATGCGATGAAAAAGAAAGATAATATTTTTTGCATGATTTGAATTTTTGGATTTACGGGCAAATTAATAAAGATTGTTGTAATGCGCTAATATTGGTTTTAAAGTATTTATAATGATGTACCCACCTATGAAAATAGGATCAACAAAAACAAAACCCGGTATAATACCGGGTTTTGAATGGTTGGTTAATTTATCATAGATAGTGCAGTACCACCACTATAGGAAATATACTTTCCTATAAAGATCCAAATTATGGATAAATCATTATTGTCTATCTTGAGAATTAACAGTAGCACTAAGCCCGCTAAGGTCTTCCCTATATGTCCATAGTTCTGAGCGATCTCCATTAGTAGCTGCCTCCACGTCCTTTAAAAATTTAGCAAAACTTCCATCTCCATGTACTTCATCAAATTTTTTGGGAAAGGTGTCTTCACGGCCCATCCATCCTGAATTGCTAAAGAAATTTACAAATGCCATATCTCTGCCATCTTCCGTATCAGGCATTTCATTGGTATAGACCCCATAGGTCTCATCAGGATTCTTTTCCGAGTTTACTTTCTTTACTCTTTCCAGAATACTGATCATTTCAGGGTACTTAAATCTTTTAAAATCTACCATGAATACCGATAAATACTTCAAGTCAAAGTCTTTTGGAAAACTGGAGAACTGAGGATGAAACCTCCAATAGGTAACGTCACTTTCAGCTGTGGTGTAAGGAACTACGTTTTTACTCCAGTCTTCGTCATGTCCGGCAGCAGCCGGACGGCTGTCCATGGCACTCCATGGCAGTGGCCCCATTGCCCAAATATATTTTCCTGCATTTTTGCCATTGGAAATCCAATATACACGGGCACCGTGTAAACCTTCTGCATGGTATTTTTTGTTGTGTGCGGCTAAACCCGCCTCAAATTCTGCAGTTTTGGCCGGAATCGCAGTTAACATTACGTTTTCCATGACCATGTATTCATTGGTGTTTTGAGATAATACCAAAAAAGGTATAAACATCATGAGGTATAATAATTTTTTCATATTTGAATATAATTTAAGGTTAGAAATATATTTATTTTAATAATATCAATTGCTTGCCGGTGGTGTAAGTGTGTATCCTAATTGACTTAATAAATCCATATTATCAAAAAAGGCATCTTCCCGGACAGCTAAGCCATCGCTGTTAAATTCCCATACACTGAATCCATGTATCTCCATTTTTTTATTAGTAGGCGGATTGCCCATAAAATCACCACTATTGGTACCTGTGCAAGTCCAATACAAATAGGATTTTCCATCCTTAAGAAATTGACTGTCCAGCCTTACCTTGAAATCCGGGAAACCGGTATGGAATTGTTGCATCAAAGCTATATATTCATCCTGGTTGCCTGCTTGTCTCATTCCATTGGAATTTCGGGTTACATCTGAAGTAGTAAGTGCTTTAAAGGCATTGGCATCATTGCTATTCCATGCCTCAACCATTTTATCATGGTTGGCGAGAATGGTTTTCTCAATTTCTGACATATTTTTCATTTCCTCAATTTCACGGAGCGCCGTTTGCATAATGGAGTTATCCCAAAAACCATTCTCCTGCACTACCTTCCCATTTAAAATCCGAAGGGATAGATGCACAGGTAATTCAACTACTTTATTGTTTTCTTTAAGGGTACCTTCCCATTTTCCCCAGAAATTAATCCATGTATTTCCATTGTCACTTATTATTTTTTCAAATGTCACGTTATCACCAAACCCATATGAACTTAACCGGGAAATCGTTTGCTTATGGCCTTCCATTGATTCTGCTGCGGTTATACTGTCATTCCATACATTGTAATAGACTTTTGCCGTATCAGCATATTTTTCCATCCAGCTGTCCCAATCGCCCTTTTCATAATCGGCGATTATTCCTTTTACCAGGTCAATTTCAGGCCCGGATGTGCTGTACCTTTCCGCTTTTTGTTCACATGCCAAAAAAAGAGTCACTGCAAGTCCTAACAAAAATATTTTTTTCATTTATTCGATCTTTTAATTGGTTAATTCAATACATCCTCTTCCTCAGCCATCTTCGCGGCTTCAATATTTTGCATGGCTGCCACATATTCTGACAAATTATAATAGGCATGTTCTTCAACTATTTTGCCATCTACAAATTGCAGGGTAAGATGAACCGGGATAATCAGTTTTTGGTTATTGGCTGCAAGAGTTCCTTCCCAGGTTCCCCAGAAATTCACCCATTTTTCGTTTTTATCATCAATCACCATTTCGTAGAATATATCCTTGTCTGTAAACCCATAATCGGAAGTCGCTGCAAGCAAACCTTTAAGCCCTTCAAGGACCTCGGCTGGGGTTGCATCCTCCAGAGTATTATGATGCAGTTTGGCTGTATCCGCGTAATGGGTCAACCAGGCGGTCCACTCTCCCGCGTTATAATCCTTTATAAGTGCTTTTGCTTCATCTATTTCAGGAGATGAAGAGAAATATTTAGGTTCAGCATTTTTACAACTCATCATAAATGTTGTTGCAAGACATAATAAGAAAATTTTTTTCATGTTTTATATTTTAAATGGTTAGTATATAATAAATACCCCCAAGGGTTAATGACCATTGGGGAGATTTTAGCTACTATTTATTCGGATGGGCTATAAGCCATGTCCGGTCTCATCCTTCCTGAAACCACTTCAAATTTCAACAAGTGACTTCTTAGCTCGTTATATAACGTAGGCCACTCATCACCTAAGAGCTCATTGTTGGCGGTTACTTTTGCATTATAGTCAGCAGCATTCTTTGCAGCCGCTGCTACCATATAAAATTCACCCCTGGTTCCGAAACCACTTTTGTAAACTCTGTAATAGAATTTCGAGCCTTTACTAGCAAATAAATTTGTTATGGTTTCCATATTTTTTTTAACCATAGCGCGGTTTGCAGGGGTAATATAGAAGTAGAAGAATTTGCGATAATCTTCCCCTTCGGGTGTTTGAGTGATACCTTCCGGCATATAAGAAAGCGACTTGTCCAAATGTATGATATAATCCTGTTCAACATCATAGCATTCATCCATTCGGTTAAACATATTCGAGAAGGTCTCTTTACCCATTTTTTCCATTAGGGTTGTAAAGATTGGCTTGTCAATATCCGCCATATTTGCAATAGGAGACACCCATAAATACCGGTCATCTTCTGTATTGGTCACTATAGTATTTAATTCCTGAATATTAAATTTTCTTGCGTTATCCGTTAGCTCTTTGCAAATGGATTCATAGTCAGCCACTTTGGAAGGTTTGACGACGTCTTCATGGACCCAGTAAGCCTGTGGCTTGGTATCGTCCTGAGCGAATCCTATTCCAGCTGTAAGTAATAGTAAAAATAAACTTGTTAATCTCATTTTAAATGTTCTCATTGTTAATTCAATTTTTGTTAAACTTATAATTATATCTGTTCAAAATTATTGCAACACAGGTGAGGTTAGGGTATATCCCAGTTGTTGCAGGAGGTCGAGTTCATTATAATAAACGTCTTCCTTTAATAATTTACCTTCTTCTGTGAAATAAAGATGTGAAAATCCTTGAATTTTTATTTTTTTCCCTGTTGCCGGCATTTCACCAAATATCCCCGTATTACTGCCTGTGCACTCCCAATTCATAAATATATTGTTCCCTTGAATATACGCATCATGGTATTGAATTTTCAAATCAGGAAAACCTGTAAAAAAGACATTCATATGAGCCGCCATTTCATTTTCATTTCCTGCTACGGTAATCCCGTTTTGTATTCTTATAAAATCCTTAGACACCAATTTATTGAGTCCGGATACATTATGATCATTCCAGCAGGAATCAATCAATACATTTAATTTATTAGTAAGTATCTCGTTCATAGTCAGTGGCTCACTTTTATTTTTTGGTTTGCATGCTGTAATAACAAGAATTAAAACTAAAAGGCGTGCTACAGATTTGCTCATGTTTTCTTCACAGATTATCCGACAGGTGGCAATCATACCAATGCGGCATACTAAAGAAATAATATTCCGGATTAAATAAAAGCAGGAAAGGATGAAAAGCCATAATTACTGTCCGAACGTCTATTTTCATTTAGCGAAGCATATTATTATGTCAAAATTTGTATATTTATGAAATTATGAGCCCCACATCGGTTAATTTGTAAATTACATGCCAGACCGATTTTTTAAGGTTTTACTATTCTTATTTTGCTCAATATTGAGCCCTAAACTTGGCTTGGCCCAGATTGTAGACTTCAAAAGCGAAAAATCCTACAAAAGAGTATTTATTGACACAGATAATTTCGGAGTTTCTTATTTGGAGATTCTCGAAAAGTCTTATCCCCTGTGCAAGGAAGATACACTCCAATTCAACATTCTAAATGACCTTGCTTATTACTGGCACACCAGGAATTTAATTAAGGCCCAAGATTTTACCCATATAGGTTTGAGATTAACCCGTGAAAAAAAAGATACCCTATGGGAAGGCAGGTTTCAAATCACTGAAGGGGCAATCCTCCTGAGGATGGAAAAATTGGACAGTGCCCGGTTTGTCTTGGAATCTGCAATGCAAAAAGTTCTGGAAAAAGACCTTCCGTTAATTTATACACAATTAGGATATGTATATGAAAGAAAGGGCAAACTGGATAAGGCAGCCGATATTGCCATGGAAACTTTGCAATTAGGGGATCAATTGAAGGACAAAAGAGCTATGGCTGTTGCACTAAGCGATTTGAGCAATATTTTTTGGAAGCAATCACGCTATGAAAAAGCTTTGGAATATGGTTTAAAGGCCTTATCTCTTTTCGAAGAACGGGGAATAAATGACCTTGATTATGATTTTACTTTATATGTCGTTGGAAATTGTTATCTGGCGCTGGACAAGCATGAAGAAGCTCTTAATTATTTTGAACATTCGATTTCGATAGGCGAACGATATGGATTTTATAATAATTTAAGTGATGTATATATTTCAATGGTTAACCTGAACGCATATTTAAATAAATTTGAAGAGGCTGAAGCAGCAGGAGAAAATGCCGTAAAGTATGCCAATTTATTGGATAACAACTTTATGATGATGCGTGCTTGGTTGTCCATAGGTAAATTACAAAACCTACAGGGAAAATACATTTCGGCAATAGAAAGCCTTGAAAAGAGTATACATATTGCTACCGAGGATTTTGGGGATCAATTTTATTTAAATCAGGCCTACGAAGCCCTGGGTAAAGCCTATGCCAGCAATCACAATTACAGAGAGGCTTATCAGGCCTATGCAGAATACGACAAACTCAAAAAGGAATTGTTTACAACCGAAGCGGATCAGCATATTTCCTTATTGCAGACTGAGTTTGATGTGGCTGAGAAAGAGAGTACCATCATGGTCCAGGAAAATCAGCTTAAAAAACAAAGATCCAGGCAGACTCTGATGATTCTTATTGGAGGTTTGTTACTGTTTATATTATTACTGTTATACAATACGGTTCGAACCAATAAAAAGAAAAACCACTTGCTCAAAAAGCAAAATGACGAAAAAGAATTCTTGCTAAAAGAAATACACCACCGTGTGAAAAATAACCTGGAAATAGTTTCGAGTTTATTATCACTGCAATCAGAACAACTGGAAGATCCTAAAGTAACGGACGCTATGCAGAAAAGTCAGCACAGGGTTCATAGTATGAGCATGATTCACCAAAAACTTTATCAGGGTAAAAGCCTTTCATCTATTCAAATGAAGGAGTATTTTATTAACCTGGGGAGCTATATAGTAGATGCTTATGGGGCTTCAGACAGAGTACAAATTATTTGTGAGATGAAGGAGTTGGAGTTGGATGTTGATATTGCAATTCCTATAGGACTTATAGTGAATGAATTGTTGACAAACTCACTTAAATATGCATTTCCTGATAATCGCCAGGGTGTAATTCGTTTAAGCCTTGAAGAATCCGGCAGTTTGTTACACCTTGAAGTGTCTGATGATGGAATAGGAAAAGGCTATCATCAAAAGATGCAGGGAACAGGATTTGGCACACAGTTAATAGATTTACTTACCAGACAATTAGAAGGCAAAATGACCTTAAATATTAAAAAGGGAACTGCCGTTTCTTTTGAATTTCAAAACCACAAAGCAGCTTAAATATGGAGAAGTTAATTCGAATTTTAATAGTGGAAGATGATATGATTATTGCCGCTAATCTTTCATTGCAATTAACCAAGTTGGGTTACGATGTTATTGGTATTGCATCCTGCGGGGAAGACGCAATTAGTAATGCCAATCAAAATATTCCCGATATTATTTTAATGGATATAAACCTTAAAGGTTCTATAGATGGTATAGATGCCGCTATTGCGATTCATCTTCAAAACGATATACCCATAATCTATTTAACGGCCAATAACGATGATCCTACATTTTCAAGGGCTAAAGCAACACAGCCCCATGCTTTCATTTCCAAGCCGTTTAATAATATAAACCTTCAACGCACAATTGCATTAGTTGTGGAGAAAATAAGGAATAATAGAAGTTTAAAGCAAGAACATCCTGAAAGTAGCTTACAGGTTTTGGCCGATAGGATTTTTGTCAGGCATAATGGGCGGATGGTAAAATTATTATTGGAACAAATCCTTTTTATTGAAGCAGAGCGAAATTACTGTAATATAGTAACGACAATCGGTAAATATCTGGTGGTGAGTACTTTAAAAACCATTGAAAACGAATTAAAGGACAGCTGTTTTTTACGTGTACACAGGTCCTATATCGTAAATATGTGTAAATTGGATATTGTTGCTGATAGCCATTTGGAAATAGGCAGAAAGGTTATACCCATCAGCAAGTCATATAAGGAATTTTTACTGGAAAGATTACATACCATTTAAAACCTGGTTAAAACCTCTCCATATTTCCATTTGATCACTTCTTCAATTTTTTATTCGTATTTATTTTCATGGCTTCCGCAATGTCATGACTGCCGGAAGCCCCCCTTTTTTCCAACTCCTGGATAATTTTCGGATGATCATGTGTGCGTCCCTGCGATAACTTATAGGCTGCCTGTATTTCACTTATTTCAATTTCAAAACCTATAACTCCCTTTACTTGTCGAAGTGTATTTTTAGACATATTATCCAGTGATATTGGATTTTCTGATAGTTGCTCATATTTGTCTACTAGTTTATGAAGAGAGGCCATCAGTGCCTTTTCGTCCTGTATTTTTAATTTCCCATAAACATGAACCGCAATATAATTCCACGTTGGGACTTCTTCTTCTGTGTACCAGGAAGAAGAAACATAACTGTGTGGTCCGTTAAAAATGCAAAGCACTTCTTCATTTTCAACAAAATATTTCCATTGTGAATTTGCTTTGGCAATATGACCAATTAGAATGTCATTGCCACTAATGCCCTTATCCAATTCTAACGGGATATGAGTAGCCCATGGTTTTCCATTCTGATGGTTTATCAATATACCGAACGAATTATTGCTAATAAACTCCTTAACTTCTTCGATGTTCTCATTTTTATAATGTTGAGGTATATACATTCAATTTCTGATTTTGTTATCTAATTAGTACTCATCCCGCTTGTTCAAAATTATTCTGTTTAGTCAGGTACAATGTTTAGGACAATTGTTTAATTGGCGTAGGTTTTAACAATATCGGATACCTCATTGTATTTCCTCCATTCTTTAGGTCGCTCAAAATCCTGATCTGAAACCATAATCCTGGCATTAGGATATTTTTCCTCAATCACTTTCCAGGTGGTATCTTCCCATTTGGAATTATCCAGTTTTTGCAGCCTTACACCTTTTAGAGACCCGGAAACCGCTTTATCAATAAGGGGCCACCAAAGGCTTTCAGTTTCCCTGTCCCACAGGATAAAGCCGTCCAGCCCTTTCCAGATAACAGGATCGAAATAAGTATAACCACTTACAGCAAACGTAAATTCCTTATCGGCATAGGTTCTTTTGTAAATCCCACCAAGATCCGCCAGGATACAGTACGCGGCAAATATAGGCTCACCGTCCAAAACATCATTTACAACTTCGTGGCGGGTTAAATCGCTTACTGAGTAGGCTTTAATATCCTGAGTTCCATGAGCTACAAGAAATCGGTCTGTATCTGACCATTTGGTTTTAGCGCTTTCCAATGATTCAAACTTCGGGCTCAAAAGCGCCGGAAAGCGTTCCCTTCCAAGTCCATAGTGAAACCGGGCGGGTTTCAAATCGAGATTGTTGATAATAAAATGTTCAGACTCCGATTCCCCTCCATAAAGCAATTGATTGCCATTTTCTTCAAAAAACTTACCATTTTCAACAGCACCTGGACGTTGTGAATGGACATTGAATAGCACCAGGCATATTAAGACAAAGCACATTTTTTTCATTTTCTTATAAAATTGAAAATTGTGGACATATACAGGTTGTCTAAAATACAATTAGTCGGTCAAAAACAACAGTTGAGAAAGTCTTTTTTATATAAGGCCTTATTTTTTAGGACTTTTGGGTATGAATCAGGTTAAATTTTATAAAGATGAAAAATATAATATTCGTATTTGCCCTTATTATTGGTCTGACTGCAAATAGTCAGGATAGATATACCAAAGGGATGCAGGATGCCTTCGAGCTTTGGGGAAAAAATAAAACAACAGAAGCTGCCAATCTTTTTGAGCGGATTGCAATGGCTGAAATGGATAATTGGGTGCCCCTGTATTATGTTGCTCAAATAAACATTCTGACTTCATTTGGTGAAGAGGATGAAGAAAAGATACATAAACAATTAGAAAAGGCTCAGGAATCTGTTGACCTTGCCATGTCAATATCACCTGAAAACCCCGAATTACTTGTACAACAGGCACTGATCCATACAGCATGGATAGCTTTCGATGGTGCGACTTATGGGATGTCCTTATCTTCCAAGAACACGGCTATTTATGCTAAAGCACTGGCACTTGCCCCTGATAATCCCAGGGTGGTTTTGTCAAAGGCTGAATGGGATATGGGATCAGCAAAATACTTTGGAAAAGACACCTCCCCATTTTGTAAAGACGTAGAGCGGTCATTGGAACTTTTTGCTAACTTTAAGCCTGAAGGATCTTTTTATCCGGATTGGGGCAAAGAAAGAGCTACAAGAATCCTTGGTGAATGCAGGGACGCAGAAGTTAAATAATTAGAAATCAGACTACAAGGAAACAAAAATGAAATATCTCGTCAAGACATTGATGGTAGGTCTACTGGTAGGAGCCGTCTTATCTGTTATTTTTATATCTATTGAATTCTTTGCCAGTGGCTCTGTTAAATTTGACAGGGAGCTTTTAGTGGATGTGGGGTATAATATGTTATATTCTATTGTGCTCACATTTATTAACAGTTCTTTTTTTGTCTATTTAAATGAACGGGTAGTTTGGAAAAAATACAGTAAATACAGACTGGTTATAGGGGCTTTCGGGGGTGTTCTATTAACCATGTTGGGTATACTCTGGATACGAATATTGATTCGCATGGGGTTTGAAGGTGCCACCTGGGAGGAGTTTCTTTCCAGAGAAAAGGCCATTTATTACCTGGTTGCACTTATAATCACCATTGTGGTCTCGGTCTTTTTCCATGCAATGTATTTTTATAGGGCACTTCAGGATAAAAAAGTCAAGGAACAAAAAATTATTGCCGGGACCGCTTCCGCAAAATTTGATGCTTTAAAGAATCAGCTAGACCCTCATTTTTTATTTAACAGCCTGAATGTACTTACCAGTTTAATTGAAGAAGATCCTGATCAGGCACAAAAATTTACTACTTCTCTGTCTAAAGTATACCGCTATGTTCTGGAACAAAAAAATAAGGATCTGGTAACTGTAGACGAGGAACTTCAGTTTGCCAAGACCTATATACAATTGCTTAAAATGAGGTTTGAAGATAGTATCATCTTTGATATCCCTGATAAGTGCAGTAATCCCGAAGCTAAAATAATACCGCTTTCCCTGCAGCTATTGCTTGAGAATGCGGTTAAACACAACATAGTCACCAGCACAAGGCCATTGTATATAAAGGTTTTTGAAGAAGGAGAAGCACTTATCATTCAGAATAATTTACAAGAGAAACAGGTAGTTAAAAAAAGCAGTGGAGTAGGGCTCAGGAATATCCAGCAGCGCTACAGTATTTTATCAGACAGAGAGGTTCTAATTGATAAAACAGCAAAGGATTTTACGATCTCACTACCCATCCTGACCAAGAAAGTTAGTATGAGGGAATCTCAGGATATTTATATAAGGGATAAACGATATCAGAAAGCCAAAGAACGAGTCGAGGCCATCAAAGGCTTCTATGGAAACCTGCTGTCCTATTGTCTTGTAATTCCTTTTTTAGTTTGGTTAAATTTTAGGTCCACCAGTTTTCCGTGGGCCATATTCCCGGCACTGGGATGGGGTTTTGGGCTTTTTATGCATGGCATGGAGGCGTTTGGTTATAATCCTTTATGGGGTAAAAACTGGGAGGAAAAAAAGATAAAAGAACTAATGGAAAATGATGAATTTTAACCAATATTTCCGGGAACTCAAAACTACAATTCATCGCTTTATTGATACAGTTGAGAATTTAAAATTTAGAGGGTTGCCCAACAATTCGGAATTTTGATTTGTAATTAGAAACAGAATCATTTACAAAACAAGAATCATGGAAAATAGAAAAAAAGAAACAAGTTATTTAATGGCAAAGGAACGGGTAGAGGCGTTAAGAGGATTTTATTTCAGCAGTATTTTATATTGTCTCGTTATCCCTATTCTTATCTGGATAAATTATAACACCACCAGTTTTCCCTGGGCTGTATTTCCGGCACTTGGATGGGGTTTTGGCTTAGTAGTTAAGGGTCTTGCTGCGTATGGAATTAATCCATTATGGGGGAAGCATTGGGAGCAAAGGAAAATACAGGAATTAATGAATAAGGAGCGTTTTTAAATTATGCTCAATATCATATCCTGATACAGCTCAATTTACCGATAATTTCACTATTTATAACCATAAACAAAAATATCATGGAAGATTTTAATAAAGAGACAAAATACTTGAGAGCCAGAGAACGAGTGGAATGCTTAAAAAAATTCTATGGGAACCTTTTGTCTTATGTGCTTGTAATTTCTTTTTTGGCAATCTTAAACTATTGGACAAATGAGTGGCGCAATATGTGGTTTTTATGGGCAGCATTCGGATGGGGAATCGGGATAATTTTTCACGCCATTAAAATATTTAATTTAAACCCCTTTTTTGGCAAAGATTGGGAAGATCGCAAGATTAAGGAGATCATGCGCGAAGATGAACATCGAAACAGATGGGAGTAGGCCCTTTATAAATAATTATAATCATATTTAGTTCATATGGAAATTGAAAATAAAAATAAGCTCGAAAGGGCTAAGAAAAGAGTAGAAGTAATAAAAGGATTTTATATACATCTGGCTGTTTATATAGTGATCAATTCATTCATCCTAGTGAATGTTTATATAAGAACCATGGCCGAAGGAGATCTTTTCTGGGACTTTTCCACATTTTTTACTTTAATATTATGGGGGATTGGTCTGGCATTTCATGGGGCAAAAGTCTTTTATTTTAATCCGTTGTTTGGAAGAAAATGGGAAGAACGTCAAATCCAGAAATATATAGAAAAAGATAAACGTGAAGGCGAAAAATTCAAGTAAAAAAGTCAGCAGGGGATAGTAGTATTGAGCAAATAACAGGAATATATTAAATTATTGACATGAATGTATTGATAATTGAAGATGAAAAACCCGCTGCAAGAAGGCTGTCGAGGTTGCTGAGTGAACTGGGAGTTAATGTATCTACCATGCTTCATTCAGTGGAAGAAGCTGTGCTGTGGTTTCAGAACAATACGCATCCGGACCTGATCTTTCTTGATATTCAGCTTTCCGATGGCTTGTCCTTTGAAATTTTTGATTTGGTTGATGTAAAGAGTGCAATCATATTTACTACGGCTTATGATGAATATGCTTTGCAGGCATTTAAACTTAACAGTATTGATTATCTTCTAAAACCAATTGACGACGAAGAATTGGAGATTGCTGTTAGAAAATATCAAAACCTTAAGACAAAAGGGAATCAGATAAATTTGGACTTTGAAGACATTAAGAAGCTGCTTGTTAATCCACTTGAAAGGGAATATAAAAAAAGGTTCACTATCAGGCTCGGGCAGCATCTAAAAATTATTAATGCCGATGACATAGAATGTTTCTACAGTGAAAATAAAGGAACTTATGCGGCGACTTCAGAGGGGAGGAATTATCTGTTGGATACCACTTTGGAACATCTGGAAAATGAACTTTCCCCACAAATATTTTTTAGAGTAAGTAGAAAATATTATGTTAATGTCAACCATATAAAAGACATTGTTTCTTACACCAATTCTCGGCTGATTATCAAATTAAATCGCTTTAATGAGCAGGAAATAATAGTGAGCAGGGAAAGAGTCAGAGACTTTAAGTTGTGGTTGGAGTAAAACCCATTAACGTATTGATATAAAATAACATATATGTAACTATAGATATTTCTTATAGTACGTTTTTAGCGCTTTTCAGAGCTTTTTTCCACCCTGTTATCATCAAAAGCTGAGGGTAGCAATTTAGGAATTAACTTTATAAAAATTGGTAACAAAACTGCCCCGCCCGGCAATAAAAAAATAGCAAGGGATGGGATAGTTTTAAATATATCTATAAGCTGATTTTGAACTTTTTTCTTTTCTGCCGGACTCAGGTCTTTGACCGTAGATTTGGAGAGTAGCTGCATTAATTCTTTACTATCCGATAATTCTTTTTGAAGTCTTTTATTATTTCTCAAAATAAGTTTATCAACGACTTTGGACATACTGTCATAAAATTGAATGGCAAGGTTGTCGTCTTTCAGAAATGGTATTTTCGAGGAATTCTTTTCAAAAAAGGAAGTAATTTCTTCCAGTGAACGGGAGATCTCTTTTTTTTCAAAACCAAGGTCTTTACCAATGCCAAAAATGAATTCAGATTCCTGATATTCCAAAGTTTTATCTTCCCATACAGTAAGGCAAGCTACGTCCAGAAAGTACTGATTTTCCCAAATAGCAGAATTATTTAAAAGAAGTGCTCGGTATGAACCGTCAAATTCTTGCTTTTCACTATCAATAAATGTCATTGAAGCGGCAAATAGTTGTGCCAGACGTTCATCAGTTTTGTTTTTCTCTTTTGAGTTTAGTGCGTGTGATGTAACATTAATGGTCAGGGATTCTAACAATTGAGCGTGCTCCCTAATATTTTTACCACCGTTTAAATAATATTTGAATGTAAGAACATCAATAAAAAGCAATGAATTGGTAATTATTCTGTTAAAGGTTTTGCTGAATACATTATCGCCCAGGTAAACTCTGGAATCGATGAGCTTTTCAAGTTGTTTTGAGGTTTTACTTCCGGCAAGAATCTTATTCAGAAAAGAAATATATCCTAGTTCAAGTTCCTGATAAAATTTAAAAATAGTTTGTAGAAAATCGTCAAAATTAGAATTGCTGTTTTCCAGTTTAAAAGTAAAGAACAGAGCTGTAAGCAAGTTAATCTTAGCTTTCTCATCCTCAGACAAAG
>Ga0316195_10000450_pt1 | contig 16440 bp, 16 predicted proteins | sample Phised1_MG_FD_204937 | JGI IMG/M metagenome (GOLD analysis project Ga0316195, IMG submission 204937) | Coastal sediment microbial communities from Maine, United States - Phippsburg sediment 1 | ecosystem: Environmental > Aquatic > Marine > Coastal > Sediment | place: USA: Maine | collected...
TCGCAGAAGCTTCAGCAAGCCTCGGCGTCCCAATCATTGTGGACCCCTGGCTGCCGTGATGATCAGCAGCGGAGTAGCTGAGTAGCCGAACTCTTCCCCCAAGCGATCGAAGCGCGGCCATGGGGACCGACGCCGGACTTCCTCTGCTACTCCGCTACGCAACTACTTTTGATACAGCTTCTCGATGTCGGCGCCGTACTTCTCCATGACGGCGCGACGCTTGACCTTCAGGCTCGGGGTGAGCATGCCGTTCTCAGGAGCGAATTCCTCATCCTCGAGAACGAAGCCCCGCACCTTCTCGTAGCCCTTGATCTCACTCGAAAGACGATCGATCTCTCGCTGGTACAGGTCGTTGACTTCTTCGCTCTTGATCAGCGCATCCTCGCCAAGGTCACCCAGGCCGTGCTTCTCTGCCCACTTCGTCAATGCAGCCATGTCGGGAACGATCACCGCCACGTTGAAGGGGCGTTGTTCGCCGTACACCATGATGTTGGTGATGTACCCGGACAGTTGGAGCTGTTCCTCGATCGGTGAGGGAACGACGTACTTGCCGTTCTCGAGCTTGTACTGCTCTTTGATACGGCCGCGGATGAAGATGAAGCCATCCTCGTCCTTGTAGCCGAGATCACCGGAACGGAATCCATGATCGGCCGTGAGGACCTTCTCGTTCTCGTCTGGCAGGTTGTAGTAGCCCATCATCACGTTGGGTCCGTGGATAACGATCTCCCCGATCACGGAGTCGCCGGTGACGTCGGTATCGATCTCGATCCGAACACCGGGAATCTCCCTGCCCACCGATCCGAGACGCCGGCTGCCCGGCCAGTTGCCACTCGAGACGGGCGACGTTTCGGTGAGTCCGTACCCCTCGTACACGGTCATCCCGAGGGAGGAGATGAACTGGGCCACCTCGACGTTGATCGCTGCACCACCCGAGATCGAGTACTTCAGTCGACCACCGAATCCTTCGCGAACCTTGGAGAAGACCAACTTGTCATAGAGGCCATGTTGGATCTCGACCCACCGGGTGGTCTTGCCCTGCGCTGCCAGATCGGCACGCTTCTTCTCGTTCACAAGCGCCCGGTCAAAGATCGTCTTCGTGACTCCACCCTTGGCGGCCATCATCTTCTGGAGTCCGTCGTACACCCGGTTGTAGACCGCAGGGACCGATACCAGGATCGTCGGCTTGATTGCGGGCAGATCATCCATGAGGGTTCGCGCACTCGTGAGCCCGGCGGATGCGCCGGCGGCAATCAGGAAGTGCAACTCGACGGTCTGTCCGAACGAATGAGCCCACGGGAGGAACGACGCGAAACGATCCTCGTGGGTGATGGGGAAGAGGTCAGGGAACCCGTTGACGTTGCTGGTGATGTTGCCGTGTGACAGCATCACACCCTTCGGATTACCCGTCGTTCCCGATGTGTAGATCAATCCCGCGAGGTCTCCGGAGCCGGGGTGGACCGTGTCGACGGGAGCCTCGGCGCCGCGGGAGAGGAGCTCGGCCCACGTGATGGCGCTCCCGCCCGCTTCGCCGTTGATCACGATGACGTGCTCCAGGGCAGGAAGCTTCTCCCGATGGTGTTCGAGCTGCGCGCGTATTCCGTCATCCGCTACGACGGCGATCCTTGCCCCGGAGTCAGCGATGATGAATTCCCACTCCTTGGAGAGTTGCGCCTCGTACATCGGTACCCACGCCGCTCCGAGGCCGTAGGTCGCGTATGCACCCACCGCCCACTCAATCCGATTGTCGGAGATCACGGCGACGCGGTCGCCCTGTTCGAGACCCAGTCCGGCGAACCCGGCTCGTGCGAAGTCGACTTGTTCGCCGAAGTCGTGGTACGACATCCAGGACCATCCGTCTGCATGACTCGTGCCGAACAGGGGATTCTCTGCGAAACGGCCAACACTCGCTTCGTAGAGTTCGACCAGATTGCGGTACTCGGTTCCCACGCTGCCTCCAGGATCGCTTGGAACCCAACGATAGCGAGTCGAACACGCGCAAGACCGAGCGGAACCCCGGTCTGTGGATATCCTGTCCCTATGAGTGACCGCAGAACCCTCGGACAGACCGTGCGTGAGGCCAGACTCGCCAAGGGGATGTCGATGGGTCAGCTCGCCGCCGCGGTCGAACGGTCGACCGCTTCGGTCCGCCGCTGGGAACGTGATCAGGGTGTACCGACCGAAACCGTCGTCCAAGAACTCGTTGCCGTTCTCAATCTTGACGAAGCCGAGACGGCGGCATTGGTCGCCGCTTCCTTGCCCCTCGTTCCGGCTCCTCCGCGTTCGGGCGAGCCGTCGGACGCAACGCGGGCTACGTCGGCTTCAGCGACATACACAACTCGGCAGGCCGCTCCGGCCTCGGATGGAACCAGCGGATGGCTGGTCTCGCTGCGAGATCCGGAGAAGCCGTGGCTTGGTTATCTGCGCGCCGCGCTCACCGTGGTCGTTCTCCTGGTACTGGCGTGGGTGCTGATCTGGGCACTCGGTGGATTCCTCAGTGCCTTCGGCGACGTGTGGGAGTCGCTGTGGGAGGAGAGCGCCTGATCCAATCCGAGGTTCTCTACGAAATCGCCCGGATGATCAGTCCGACGGCGCCGAGGAGCGAGAGCACGAGGATGGCATTGCGAACGATCGGCTGTGAGACCCGATTCTTGAAGCGGTAGCTCGCCACGTAGCCGGCTGCGAGCGCCGGAAACAGGACCGCTGCGACACGAATATCAGACAGCGTGATGTTCCCCGTCAATGCCCGCGCCGAGATTGTGATCACGAGGCCGATCGTGAAGATCATCGCAAGATTGGACCGCACGGTCGGGCCGTCGTCTCTCGTGTAGAGGAGCGCCAAGGGAGGGCCGCCAATCGAGGCGACGAGACCGGAGACCCCGGAGGCCAACCCGGCACCGAACTCCGAGAACGGCGTTCGCTTCACGTGGAAGCCCGACGCGATGATGGCAACCGCTCCGAGCACGATCAACGCAATCGCGATATCGAGGGTCTGCTGGGTCGCAACAGCGAGGAGCCCAACACCGATGGCCGCCCCCGGAATCCGTCCACCGATGATCCACCCGACACCGGACAGTTGGATGTGACGACGTTCGCGCCATGCCATCGAGACCGTCAGCGGGAGCGTGATCAACAGCTGCGGGACGGGTGCCAGGGACGGGTCGATGAGCGCGAGAATCGGCACCGACACCATCGCGAAACCCATACCCACCACACCCTGGATCGCTGCGGCGACGAAGGTCACGACCAGAGCGGTGATCAGTGCAGCGGCTGACATGTCCTTGAACGATAGGTGTGGTTGACGAGCCCGTGGACTCCCGGTGCGATAGCCCCTCAATGGCCGGGATGTTGTTGGAAGATCGGTGCGAGTGGATATCCGGTGGATCAGAGATAGCAGAGCCGCAGGATGAGAAGCGCAGGAATAGCAATCCGATGCCTCAAGCGGCTTGGCCGAGAGCGGGGTAATGAGACCCGATGAGGCGCCACCTAGGATTGCTTCACAGCATCCTCTGGGGATCGTGGCGAGCACCGGTCTCGACGGCACGTTGCGACCCATCCGGTGGCACGCGGGGCTACCGAACCCCGAACCGGCGAGCCGGTTGATTTATCGCGCTTCGTCGAAAGACCATTGAAGTGGGCGCCAGGGTCGTTTACTATCCCGCCCACTTCGTTCGTCTTCCTGGGGAACCGCGTGAATCAGTCCATTGCAAACGACGGCGCCCGTCGCCGTCGATCGATGCTCCGCATCGCCATCCCGATCCTCGTGTTCGGCGCGCTGTTTGCGGCGTCCTGCTCGAGCGACCTCCCTCAGTCGTCGTTGAATCCGAGATCGGTCGAGGCTGGGCGGATCGATCAACTGTGGTCTCTCGTGCTGTGGATCTCCGTCGCCGTCTTCGTTGTCGTTGAGACAGCATTGGTCTACGCGATCGTTCGCTTCAGGAAGAGGCCGGGCGACGAAGATGAACCGAAGCAGGTCCACGGGAACACGCGCCTCGAGATCGCGTGGACGATCGTCCCTGCGCTGATACTCGCCTTCGTCGCGGTCCCGACGATGGTGACACTCTCCGAGTTGCGGAGTCCTGCTGAGGGCGACTTCCTCCGGGTCGAGGTCATCGGCCACCAGTGGTGGTGGGAGTTCCGCTATCCCGACATCATCGACAGCGAGGGACGACCGCTCACGACCGCGAACGAGATGCACATCCCGGCCGGCATGACGACCGAGCTCCAGATGACTTCGGTCGATGTGATTCATAGCTTCTGGGTTCCCAGCCTCTCCGGGAAGAGAGATGTTGTCCCCGGCCGCGAGACATACTTGAAGATCACGCCGGATGCCGACGTGGCAGGGCAGATGATTCCCGGCCAGTGTGCCGAGTACTGCGGACTCGCCCACGCCGACATGCGCTTCCGCGTGTATGTCGATTCGGACGACACCTTCGACACATGGACCGCTGCACAGCTCGAACCGTCACCGATACCGTCGAGCGACCCGGCCGCTGCGGGCTACGAGACGTTCACCCAATTGTGCACGACTTGCCATCAGGCGAACGTCGTGGGTCCCGGCGGCAGCTCTGAGGTCATCGGAGCGGCACTGGGTCCGGACCTGACACACTTCGGTAGCCGCTCGACCATCGGCGCCGGGATCGAAGAGAACACAGCCGAGCACCTGGCGGAATGGATCGCGGATCCGGCCTCGGTGAAGCCGATGACGCCGGAACTCAACGACATCGGCGCCGGCCGAATTCTCGGCATGCCCGACTATGGCCTCGATGAGCGGCAGATCGCCGAGCTTGTCTCACTGTTGGAGGGATGGAAGTGACCGAACACAGCATCAGGGGAGACGGCTCGTGACGATGACCGCATCGAACGAGGATCTCGGCTACACACCCTCGACCAAGGGCCTGTGGAGTTGGATCACGACGATCGACCACAAGCGCATCGGGATCCTTTACGCGGTCTCGTCCCTCGTGTTCTTCATCGTCGGTGGCCTCGAGGCGCTCTTGATCCGCACCCAACTGGCGACACCCAACGGGACCGTATTGTCGGCCGACGCTTACAACCAGCTCTTCACGATGCACGGGCTCACGATGGTGTTCGCCGTCATCATGCCGATCGCCGCCGCCTTCCAGAACTACTTCATTCCGCTGATGATCGGCGCCCGCGATGTCGCTTTTCCGCGGCTGAACGCGTTCGCCTACTGGCTCTTCCTCTTCAGCGTGCTCCTGCTGACTTCGTCGTTCTTCCTCGGCGGGTCGCCGGACGGCGCCTGGGTCGGGTATGCCCCGTTGTCGACGCAGATTCAGGAGTACGTCCGGATGGACTACTACTCGATCGGGGCCCAGCTCCTCGGATTTGCGTCGCTCGCCGGATCGATCAACTTCGTTGCCACCATCTTCACGATGCGGGCCCCCGGGATGACCCTGATGCGGATGCCGGTCTTTGTCTGGATGACCGTCGTCTCCTCGTTCCTGCTCATCTTCAGCCTCCCGGTGATCGGCGTCGGCCTCTGGCAGATCTTCATCGACCGCAACCTCGGCGGACTCTTCTACGAGGCGCAGGCGGCCGGTGATCCGCTGCTGTGGCAGCACCTGTTCTGGATCTTCGGACACCCCGAGGTCTACGTGCTGATCCTGCCCGCGTTCGGCATCGTCTCTGAGATCCTGCCCGTGTTCTCGCGCAAGCCCCTGTTCGGGTACTCGTTCGTCGTGTTCTCGGGGATCGCGATCGGTTTCCTCGGCTTCGGCGTGTGGGCACACCACATGTTCACTGCCGGTATGGGGCCGGTGGCCGAAGCTGGATTCGGACTCGCGACCATGCTGATTGCGATCCCAACGGGTGTGAAGATCTTCAACTGGATCGGCACCATGTGGGGGGGACGTCTCACATTCTCGGCCCCGATGCTGTTCACGATCGGTTTCATCGCGATGTTCCTCATTGGAGGAATCTCCGGTGTCACCCACGCGGTCGTCCCCGCCAACACCCAGCAGCACGACAGCTACTACGTCGTGGCGCACTTTCACTACGTGCTCTTCGGTGGCGCCGTGTTCGGCTACGTCGCGGGTGCCTACTACTGGTTCCCCAAGTGGACCGGGCGGATGATGAGCGAGACGATCGGGAAGTGGAACTTCTGGATCATGTTCATCGGGTTCAACCTCACGTTCGCGCCGCAGCACATCCTCGGACTCGACGGCATGCCGCGGCGGACCTATCGCTACGCCGATGGGATGGGATGGGACGTCTGGAATCTCATGTCGACGGTCGGCGCCTTCCTGATCGCCCTGTCATTCCTGTTCTTCATCTACAACCTGATCGCCAGCTACCGCAACGGCAAGGTGGCAGGCAACGACCCGTGGGACGGTCGGACCCTCGAGTGGTCGACCACGTCGCCTCCGCCGGTCCACAACTTCGATGAGATCCCGGTGGTACACCACCTGGATGACTTCTGGTACCGCAAGTACGGCGTCGACGAGGAGGGCCGCTCGGTCAAGCTCACTGCGGAACAGGCCGGCAAGCCGGACGTGGTGGTGGAAGAGCACGGAATCCACATGCCGTCGCCGTCGTTCTACCCGATCGTTGCCTCCGCCGGAATCGCGACCCTGGGTGCCGGGCTCGTGTTCATCTCGTCGGGTCCAATTGGCTTCGGAGTCCTCGGAGTCGGCGCTGTCGTGACGCTGTGGGGCGTCGTCGGCTGGGCTGCTGAACCGGCTACCAGGGAGGCGCACTGATGGCAACGGCCACTGACGGCATCTTCGAGGTTGACGGTCAGACCGACTTCGAGGCAGACGGCGATCCGATCCATCGCACTCGCAAGACCGCGATGTGGGTGTTCCTCGGGTCCGAGGTCTTCTTCTTTGGAGCGATGATCGCCACGTTCCTCCTCTACCGGCACACCACCAATGGAGGACCGGGCGCCGAGATCTTCAACATCCCGTTCACCTCGGCCACGTCGTTCGTCCTGCTGATGAGTTCGTTGACGATGGTGCTTGCGGACAATGCGTTCCAGAAGTCCGATCAGCGGCAGGGGCGAATCTGGCTCGTCGGGACGGCGCTCCTCGGTCTCGCGTTCCTTGCCGGCCAGATCTTCGAGTTCACCGAGTTCGTGCATGAGGGGCTGACGATCAGTACCAGCCCGTTCGGGTCGTCGTTCTATATGCTCACCGGTTTCCACGGCATTCACGTTGCCGGTGGCGTGCTGATGATCGCCATGCTCGTCGCCTTCTCGCTCCGCAGCCGGCTGTCACCCGATCACGGGATGAACGTCGAATTGGTTGCGCTCTACTGGCACTTCGTGGACATCGTCTGGATCGTCATCTTCACCATCGTCTATCTGCTGCAGATCTGACCATGACAACCGCATCGCACGCTCATCCAACACCGAAGACGTACTGGCTGATCGCGCTCGCGCTCGCCGTCGCGACCGCGATCGAGATTGCGATTCCGTATATCGAGCTCCTCGATCCGGTGCGTGCCCCGCTGCTGATTGCGTTCGGCGCGGCGAAGTTTGTCACGGTCGTCGCGGTGTTCATGCACCTCAAGTACGACCTCAAGGGGTACCGCTACGTGTTCGGGGTTGCCGTGGTCATAGCGATCCTCCTATTCATCGTCATGCTCTCGGTGTTCCGGGCCCTCTGACCAATGGACATCACGTTCCACCCGCACCTCGACGTCTACGGGGTCGCCATTGCTCTGATCCTCATCTACGAGTTTGGGATCCGCAGGCTCGCCGGGCGATACGCCCCGCCAGGGAAGCCGCCGGTCACCACTGTTCAGCGGGTGATGTACTACGCGGGGGTCATCTTCCTTCTCATCAGTTCGACGTGGCCACTGCACGACATCGGTGAGCAGAGCCTCTACATGTTCCACATGACCGAGCACATGCTGATCACCCTGGTCGTACCGCCGCTGTTGCTCGGGGGCATGCCAGGTTGGTTGATGCACGCACTCGTCGAGCCATTTATCCCGCTGTTGAAGGTGATCACTCGACCGATGTTCACGCTGGTGTTCTTCAACGCCTGGCTCGCGTTCATTCACGTCCCATCGATCGTCGAGTTGATGCTGACCAGCGACATCTTCCACTTCTTCGCGCACCTCGTGCTGTTCATCTCGGCGGTCTTGATGTGGTGGCCGGTGATGGATCCGATCCCGGAGACGAAGACGCTCGCCCCCTTCGGCAAGATGGGGTATCTGTTCCTCCAGTCGTTGGTCCCGACCATCCCGGCCTCCTTCATGACGCTCGGCGAGAGTCCGCTCTACCCGATCTACGCGACCTTCCCGAGGCTCTGGGGCATCGACGTGATGACCGACCAGATCATCGCCGGCCTGATCATGAAGATCGGAGGTGGGCTGATCCTGTGGGTGGCGATCGGGTGGGTCTTCTTCTCGTGGTACGCCGAAGAGCAGAAGACGGAGATGGGACCGGTCGTTGTGAGGAGCGGAGTAGCGGAGTAGCGGAGCAGGAGCAGCCAACTTCCAGCTACCGGCTTGCCAGGAATGGGCGATGAGCCCGAATGCGGGCTACTTGTTGTCCCAGGGTCGGAGGGCCAGAAGCGCCGTTCCTCCCAGGATCAATGCCCCTGCGGCGGCGAACACACCGACCGTTGCGACCGTCGATTCGACGTTGAGAAGAATCTGGGCGAGACCAATCGCCAGCAAGGCGCCGACGGCGATTGCGAGCGCCGGGACACCGACGGCTCGTCCGAGGTCAAGCCAGAATGCGGTTGCTGACGGAGGCGTTGCCTCGTTGGCGTCTCCGATGGCGGAGTGCCGAGCCAACCCATCGACGATCGGCACCGTGACCGTCCCGGCAATGAGGCCGGCGATCGCTGCGACCACGACGAACGACACGACCGGCACCACGACCACGCCGTCCGCCGATGTGCCAAAGAGCGTGACTCCGAGACTCACGACAGCGAAGGAGAGCACGGCCGGCAGGAGAACCCCAACAGGAGCGATCACCGCGAACGACAGACGCGGAGTGTCCGGATCCTGTGTCCGACCCATGGCGTAGGTCACGGCGCTGACGAGGAACCCTCCGAGAGCCCCGGCGAGAAAGACCACAAGACCCAACAGCGATCCAGTCGCCGTCAACTCGGATGCGGAGTGGCTCGCTGATGCGGAGTCGATCGTGACCGTTGTGATCGATGTTCCGCCCGCAACAGCAGCGAACATCGCCACCGCGACCGAGAGTCCTGCGAAGGAGCCGGAGAGATATGGAGCAGCCGGATTGCGGTTCGTCACGTCGACGAGACTAGTGCCTGGTCGGCGTCAAGACCGGAGGATCAGCCGCGATCGCACACGTCCGGGGCGAAGATCCCCACGACAAGAGAATCCGGATCGGTACCGCGGACCGGACCCCACAGCAGGAGCGTGCCCGTGTCTGAGCCGCGGAGCTCAAAGATCTCACCGACCGTCGGATGCATCGCAAACGTGACGTCCTCGGTCGCGTAGATGGTCTGCAGCCGTTCAACGGTGTCTCCAGCCTTCAACCCGCTCAGTGTCGTCAACTGGGTGGCGTCGGAGTCGAGGTCGCCAAAGCTGAGGTCCTGGCGATAGCCGTTGAACACTTCGGTCGTACCGTCTGTCGTGACGACCGCAGCGAACGGGCCGAACCGGATGACTCGTTCCAGCTCGCCAGTGCAGACACCCCATTGGCCGGTTGAAACCTGCCAGCCGGTGTCCTGATCTGGATCGCCGAAGCTTGACGCCAGTCGACCAATCGAGATATCTGCCGGATCACCGAACTTCAGGTCCGGAACGTCGTTGATCTGGATGCCGACACGATCGCTCTTGAGTTTCATGTTGTCGACAGCGATCGGCGTGCCGACCGGCGGATACGGCTCCGATGGGGGTGTTGACGTGCCGACGGTCGACGACGTGGTCGAGGTATCTCCAGGCACCGTGGTCTCTGAGCCGTCGGCTGGAGCCGTTGTGGTGGTGCCTCCGGCTTCGACGCTGTCATCGCTCTTGAGCAGCTGGAATACAGCGACCGAGAGCGCAACCAGCAGGAGACCGACGACTAGGCCGGTCAACAGGGGAGAGCCGGGTGGTGTCGCAGTAGGCGTACGCGGACCTTCGAGTGGCGGAATCGGGTCGTTCCCGGAGATGTTGGTCAGGTCCGAGTACGGATCCGTCCATCCCGGTGGATTGCCGTATGGGTCTTTCGGGTCGCTCACGCTATTTCGGTCCTCCCGGCGGTTGCCTACATCTTACGGGTAACCGAGCGGTGCGTCGTATCAGAACTGACTGGGGGAGACCGGAGCCGACGCTTCTCCGGCCGGATTCGGTTCCTCGAGCAGCGATGGATAGAACTCGGAAAGCAATTCTTCGAAGGGTTGCGTTGCCCGGAGGATCGATTGCCCGGTTGTGGTTCTCCCGAGCTTCACCGGTATTGCGAGGCGCTGGATGGCGGTGACGTCGATGTCGCGGATACTCCATGCCAGTCTGAGTGCATCGGAGATCCCCAACCTCTCGTCCACGGTGAACGCCTTCGAGAGTTCCTCGATCTTGGACGAGAGATTGGTCGGAGATTCGAAGGTCCTGAGCTTCTTCGCCAGCTCGACGATCACATCTTGCTGGTGCTCGTTTCGCATGAGATCGCCGGCCCCCGGTACGGAGCGCCATTGTCCGTCGACGAACTCCTCTGTGTGCCGGGAGCGGACCCAACCGAGTGTCATTGCCCCGTCTGCGTTGACACATCCACCGGGGAAGTCGAGCTCAGCCCTCCAATCCCGCATCGGGTAGTCGGCGCAGATCTCAACGCCGCCAACACCGTCGATGACTTCTGCGAATCCATCGAAGTCGAAGACGGCGAAGTTGTTGACCTTGATCCCGGTGAAGTCCTCGACCGTCAAGGCAAGCATTGTGGGTGCGTTGACGTCACCACACTCCCGGAGCGTGGCATTGATGCGGCTGTAGCTGTTCGTGCACCGGTTCGGCACGTAGAGATCCCGGGGGAGGGAGACCATGAACGGATCGAGTTCCTTGTCGGCAGGGAGGACGGTGAGAAGAATGACGTCTGCGAGATCGGCGGCCTCATCGCTGCCGATCAAGAGGAGCGACCGATAGGAGCCTTCGATCGTCGGTGCGCCGATGACGATCTCTTCGAGAGACGGTGCTTCGGGATCGTCCTCAACGACGTCGGCCATCGGCGGGACACTGGTAGACGGGAGCAGAACCTCGGCTTCGGATGTATCGAGGGCTTGTCGGTCAACGCCAGACCACGAGTCGTAGATCTGAATCCCGGTGTAACCGGTATAGACCAGAGCGATCGCGACGAACGCCCCCGCGGATCTCTTGAGCATGCGGACGGCGGGGAGGCGCCAGAACGACGGCGGCTTCGTCCGATTCTCGACGTAGCCGATCACCGGCGCGCCCGCGGCAGCAAGACGGTCGCGAGTATCCACTACGGTTGAGTCGGTGGCAGTATCGGTGACGACGAGGATGGTTCCGTCGGCGTGTGCGGCGAGTGGGGCGGTCGCTCCGTCCCACGCGATGGGTGGCGCATCGATGAGCACCGCATCGGCACGCTCCGCGATCCGGTCGATCGATGCCGCAAGACCCGGTCCGGCGAGTGCGACTTCGGACGCGGCACCCGGCGACCCAGACGGCACAATCGGCAGTGCGGAGTCCGGGCCGATCTCCCACATCCTGGCGGTCTCGGCGAGGGTCGACGAGCCGTCGGCAAGATCAGTCAGCCCCGGTTCCGATCCCGTGGATAGAAAGCGAGAGACACCGTGACCGGCGGTGTCGCCGTCGATCAAGGCAATCCGACGCCCTTGCTGCGTCGCCGCGACGGCGAGGTTGAGAGCAACGGTCGACGCTCCTTGTCCCGGTCCGGGGGAGGAGACGAGAAGGACTTGTCCGCTTGTGTGTCCCTCGATCTCAGCGAGGAGGTCCTCATAGGCGGCCCTTGTAGCGGAGGGGCCATCGGCGAGCATCGGTGCCGGGCTCGAATCGTCGTTGGGTATAGAACCGAGAAGCGGGACACCGAGAATTCGAGCGAAGTCCGGAGGACCGGATACCGACCACCAGATCAGCCATACGATCCCGGTGACGAGGGCGGCGACGATTGCAGAGACGAGAACGCCTCGGTGGGTATCCCATGCGGCGAGTCCGAGGATGAAGACGACGACGCCGGCAACGACGGACAAGACGTTCGCCGGCGAGAAGAGGCGGCGCCACCAGGGCATGTGTGCGGAACTCAACGGTCCCCCTGAGATCGGATGCGGGTCATGAGGATGCTAGTTCGTGAGGCAGGTACTAGCCCTACGAGGAACAGACGTCGGGGGCATAGATGCCCTCCACCCGGCCCGAGTCCTCGATCGACGACACGGGTCCCCACAGGAGCAGGCCGTCGGCATCCGATAGCCGGAACAGATCGGTGCCCTCCGACGACACGTAGTCGATCTGATACGAGGCGTAGAGTCGGTTGAGCATCGAGACCGGATCGCCGACGCGGAGTCCTGAGGGTGTGGCGAGATCGAGATGCATCGTCGGCACCGTCTCGTCTTCGTAGCGATAGCCGGCGATGGTCCCGTCTGCAAACGTCCCGGAGACAACGACGGTCAGGCCGACCCAGCGAACGAAACGCCCGTCGTCGCCGGCGCAGAGGCCCAGATCCTCTCCTGCGGCACCGGTCTCCTCCGGGTGCCCGAGGCTGGCGACCAGGCGCCCGATGGCATCCGGGGCGGCGGCGTCGAAGGCGATGGGCCCGATACCGCTCGCCTTGAGTGTGAGTGAGGCCATGGGAATCGCCTCGCCCACGGCCGGGAACGAAGACGGCTCGGGGATCGTGGTGGTGGTGGTAGTAGTGCTGGTCGTGGTGGGAGCGACCGTGGTGGTGGGCACCGGGGGAACGGTCGTCGGGACGGCGGTGGTGGGAACCGCAGGAACCGTCGTTGCCGGAGCTGCGGTCTCGTCAGTCTCGTCGTTCGGACCGTCGAGGACGCCGAACGCGAAGAGAGTGATCACGACGATGGCGACGGCGGCGATGAGCGCAGGGATGAGCCACATGAATCGTCTGCTCGAGTCAGTGTGAGTCTCCTCTTCGTCGGGAGGGAGATCGGTATCGCCGGACTCGGGCGCCGGCGACACGGAGACCGGTACCGGCTTCGCGTCGGCGGCCGCTTGCCCACCGATTGCGGGCAGACCGGCCATGGCCGGGACACGGTCCTGGCCATGAGCGCCAACCCGGACGTCGATCCACGGGCGACCGCACTGCGGGCACCTGGTCTGGTCCGCAGGTCGAGCGGTTCCGCAATACACACACAGTGGGAGGTGGGTCGAGGTGGACATCAACGATGAGGATACGAACGGACCCGGGGAATCCATGGATTTCGGACGCACCCGCGTTCCATTCGCCGGGGTTGCCTCGCGATGGGCGGTTTCGTGACCGATTCCCGCCTCAGCGCTTCCCGGTGCCCGAGACGGCCGCGGCCGTTCCGAGAGCGAGATAGATGACCGCCGCTCCGTGGCGGGATCCGGCTTCCACCGTGACTTCGTTGAGAGCTGGTCGCCCAACATGCCGGCGACGATGGCGTAGATGCCGTCCGAGACGACCCCTGCCGCTAGGAAAACCATGCCGAGAGCCCATCAGACGACGCGGCGATGACTGCCGGCAGACCGACTGCGACGGCGATCACATGCACGATGCTGCCGACATGGATACCGGCCACCGTGACGAGGCCTGCCGTGCGACCCTGGGTCAGCGAGCGTGTCGTGATGATGGAGAGCGCAGCCGGTTCCGGCAAGATGAACAGGAGCATCGCAGTGGCTGCGGTGGTGAGGAGAGTGGTCAACCCGGGCGTCGGCGTACCCTAACGACGGAGTCCGAGGTAGCTTCGATGGGCGGTAGCTGTCCGACCGAAAGGAGCCGATATGAGCGAACGCCGAACAATCCCGGCAGATTGGGCGGTCCCAGCGATCCTTGCGGGGGTTGGTGTCGTCTTCTTCCTCGTGATCGGACTGGTCATCGCACTGACTGCGGACGATCAGGCCGAGGCTCCGGGACTGGCCCAAGAACTCGAGGTGTACACGTCATGTCTGGCCGACCACGGCGCAAATGTCCCGCTCGTCGAGACCCTCCGTGATGGGGGATTCTCTGTGACGGTGCCCGGTTCCCTGGTCGACGGCGAAATTGACACTACGGCGTGGCGTGAGGCGCACGATCAATGCAGCGACGTGGCCCCGGACCTCTTCGGCGGGCTTCTCGGCGGCCTCTCCGGTGGTCTCCTTGGTGGGTTGCTCCCCGGCGGTCTGTTGGATGGCCTCCCTGAAGGAATCCTCCACGGCGTCTGATTCTCTGGCGACGACGCCGATCGTCTCTCCGCTCCCAATGCATCCCACAAGGCGTGCGCCTAGGAGCCCCCAAATGCTGGCGTCGCGCTATCCGCCACTGCTCCGTACGCTTCAAGGGTGGAGGCGCCGGACGAGCCCTCGAAGATTCGGGGTTCACAAATCGGCCCAGATGTGTGATATTGAACTGTTCCCCGCCCTGTGGTGTGTTGGACGGGGTCGGGACGGGTGTACTGGATGACGTTGGTGGAGGATCACGCGATGACAAACGGCTCGAACATGAGCAAGTCCGTCCTGAACCGAGCGGCGCAGGAGCGCGAGGAAGCGAAGGAGCGCGTCGACCGAGACACGCTCACACGCACACGTCGCGATCGCGATCGTTCCAAACTCACCGACGAGCGGGGACGGCTGACGACGGATCTCGTGAGTCAGTACCTGACGGCAATCGGCGAGTACGAGTTGCTCACGGCCGAGCGGGAAGTTGACTACGCCCAGAAGATCGAGAGCGGTCAGACGGCGCAGGATCGGCTTGACGCGGGCGCCTACACGGGACGGGCCGAGCAGATCACGCTCCGGCGTCAGGCCCGGCGCGGACAGGAGGCCAAGGACGCGTTCCTCACGGCCAATCTCCGGCTCGTTGTCGCCAACGCCCGTCGCTACGCCAATACGTCCGGCATCGACTTCCTCGACCTCATCCAGGAAGGAAACCTCGGGTTGATCCGCGCCGTCGAGAAGTTCGACTGGCGCAAGGGATTCAAGTTCTCCACCTACGCTACGTGGTGGATCCGACAGGCGATCACGCGAGCCATCGCCGACAAGTCCAGAACGGTGCGGATTCCCGTCCATCTCCACGACACGCTGGCAGCGGTGCGCGCTGCACAGGCGAGCCTCAAGGCGGAGCTTGGTCGCGATCCGAAACCTGAAGAGATTGCAGAAGAGGCCGGCGTTGACGTCGCCAAAGTCGAATTGGCCCTCAGCGTCGCCGACACGGTCTCGCTCGAGCAACCGATCGGTGAGGATGGCGCCCAACTCGGAGACTTCATCGAAGACGAAGAGGCCGTCGACCCGGTCCGGGTGACCGAGGAGATGGATATCGCGAACAGTCTTCGGAAGTCGATCGAACGTCTCCCAATGCGCGAGGGGCGCATCCTGGCACTCCGATACGGCTTCTACGACGGCGTGCCTCGCACCCTCGAGGAGATCGGTGACGAGTTCAATCTGACCCGTGAGCGGATCCGCCAGCTCGAGAAGCTCGCGCTCTGCCGGCTGCGCCATCCGAGCTTCGGGATTCGCGAACAGGATCTCGTCTAGGACATTGAGGACGGGCCGTTCGACATCGACCCTGTCGGGATGGCTAGCCTCTGTGTAAGAGCCGTCGGAGGGATTACTCATGCGTGTCGAAGCACTCGTCAGCGGTGAGTCCGATGTGGTCGGTCCCGAAACCACGCTTGGTGATGCCGCCGAAGTGTTGATTGCCCGGTCGATCGGTGCGCTCGCCGTCGTCGACGGTCGTCGATTCGTCGGAATCATTACCGACCGGGACCTCGTGCGAGCGGTCTCGGAGGGTGCCGACGTCGAGGCTCCCGTCTCCGAATGGATGACAGATGGCCCCGATACGGTCTCTCCCGACGTGAGCGTTTTGGAAGCAGCAGACTGGCTCCTCGAAACCGGCTACCGGCACCTCCCCGTGGCGGTGGGCGAGGAGCTACTGGGAATCGTCGACATTCGCGACGTTCTCTGGGCTCTTCGCCAAAGCTAGAGCCGCGTACCCAGGGTTTGTGTCCCCGCCTGAGGCGCTGTGGGCCCGCGGAACGACGGCCAGTCGCGCGTCTAGATTCCTGACGACAGATCTGGCATGTTGATCGCATGAACCCGGACCGAGCTCTCGCTGACGTCGCCGCAAGCCAGGGAGGAGCGATTCGGCGAGAACAAGCGCTCCGCAGTGGTCTCTCCAAGGGCCAGATCGATCGTCGTGTACGTGATCAGCGGTGGACGCAGCTTGGACGGTTTGGCTACCGGATCATCGATATGCCGGGTCCCATGAACCTTGTCCGTGCAGCGGTAGCGACTCTGCCCGACGCTGTCGTCTCACATGATTCGGCTGCGGAGCTGCACGACCTGCCGAAGCTCCGCCGGGGTGTGGCAAGCGTGCTT
>Ga0316195_10000451_pt1 | contig 16436 bp, 14 predicted proteins | sample Phised1_MG_FD_204937 | JGI IMG/M metagenome (GOLD analysis project Ga0316195, IMG submission 204937) | Coastal sediment microbial communities from Maine, United States - Phippsburg sediment 1 | ecosystem: Environmental > Aquatic > Marine > Coastal > Sediment | place: USA: Maine | collected...
CATTCAGATCAGGGACGAGGACCAAGAAACCGGCGCCTGCACGGTGACCTCGAATTTCCATTGCTTTCTGTATTATCGCGACAAGCAGACGCCGTACGCCGGCACCTATACCCACGAACTGGTGCGCGTTGGCGGAAGTTACAAGATCCGGAGCAAGCGTGTAGACATCATCAATTGTGATGCCGTGCTTAACACGATCATTATTTACATCTGACTAGTTGTTCAGGACTGCCGCGTTATGAGTTGAGCGCGATGCGATTTCCGCATCGCAGTCGAAATCATAAATCGGCGCATCGTCCGCCATTCGGTAAAAATCAATTTCGGCGGTGTAGGGCTCAGTCAGGTAGACGGGATCCGATACCGTGTAACGAAGAGTCATTTGCGATCCATCCTCGTTAACCAGGTAGCGCTCAACGAGTTTCTTTTGCGCGCTGGACGGAATGTCTGCGCCATTGCCGTTCGGGTCCCATCCGGACGCCAGCCCGGCCGACAGCGCCGGGAAGCCCGACGACTCAACGATGAGCATGTCGTTCTCATAACGGCCAATGCGTGCACCGTACATCGGATCCGAAATATTCGGCTCGCTGGCGCCGAGAATCACAGCGCGACTAACCTTTGCATACTCGTGAAAAATATTGATCAAATCCCCGTTACGGGTGATTTCGTAGACGTAGGGAATCATCAGCAGCGATGGCAGGTTTGAAGGTACGCATTCCGATGACGAATTCGCGACAGCATCAAAATTCTGGCGCGCTTTCAGACCGGCCTCGGTCAATGGCATCGGTGACTCGGCAACCCGCTGCCCGCTGATAAAGGTCAGCCACTTTCCAGTCAGTCGGTCGACACCGCTAATGTTTTCACGCGTATCGGCATACCTTTGTTCGGGCGCGCGGCGAATCGAATTCAGCATCTCAATGCTTTCACCGCTTGCCATTGTAATTTCGGCGCCGAAAAGAAGCAGCTTTTCGGGTCGGCGGCTGCGCGGTCCTCGAATGGCTACCGGATCGCCGATTTTCATTGTGTCTTTGGTTACTCCGAGCCGCCTGAGTATAGGTAACGCATGTGCTTCCACCTCCCAGGTTTCGACTGTGCCGTTGGCGGCCGTAACATCGACTTCGAAAAACGAGTGCGGGCTGCGAATTTTCACGTCGGATAGAACGCCGGATATTTCGACGATGTTATTGGCGTCGTAGTGGGTTGCGAAGGAATGATGTGCCTGGGCCGAGGCGGCGATCAGGAGGCTGGCAACGACAGAAACAACAGTTGATCGAGTGTTCGATAGCATGAGATTCCCTCGCATTTCGCGTCAAAATCAGCGAATCAAAAGGACTTTTTGGTTGACAGGATAGAGCCACTCAACGCCTCGCTCAGTGACGATTGCATCGTCTTCCAGCGGAATCCGGAGCTTCTTTCCCCCCCACTCGGGGATAGCCGTGTAGGCAAATAACTCGATTGAAAAAAGATTCGATGGCTTGATCATATAGGTCATTCGTTCCGGGTTGAACCAGGCAATCGACGGGCCGATTCCATGACCCAGATTGCCGACGGAATGACAGCCAATGATAACGTCGACGATTGTCGTGTCTGAAGTCGGCTGGTTAAACGTTTCCATTACCTTGAAACCGGACGCATTGATTTTTTCGTTCAGCAGCGCATAGGTTTCGCCGGCGGTTCGACCGGCTTTGATGTTGTTTTTCAAAATATCACGGACGGCACGGCCATTATCGAAAGCCTTCTGGATGCTTTCGGGCAGATGCGTTTCGTCGTCCTTCAGCACATAGGCATGTCTTTTCATATCGGTGTAGAAATTCAGGTAGCCGACCCCCCAGTCGATCGCAAGAAAGTCGCCGCGCTGAATGACGTGGTCGTTGGACAATGCGACGAATCCATCCGGGCCGGTAATGTAGACAGAGGGCATGCCGAAAGAGGTTCCCAAGTGGTTTTCAAACTGTTGCTCGCGCATCCACCAGGCGACATCGGCGAGAGTAGTTTTTCCCGGTGTAATTACCTCATTGGAGAACGCGCGTTCGGCAATGTTGCGAGACATCTCGCCAGCCCAGGCGAAAGCCGCAATTTCAGATGCGACCCGGCGCGAGCGAAAGTCCGACGCCAGTTTTTCCGCAGAAACGAAGCGCTCCGCATAGGTTGAGCCGAGCTCCTCGACTAGTTTCTGGTAGCTCGTATAACTGAGTCCGTCGGCGGCGCCGATATTTCGCGAATAGTTGAGGGCGATCGTCTGCGGACTGCGCGCGGCAACGAAGTCGTGGAGATCGGCGGCCTCGCCGATGATGTCATAAGCGCCGTTATCCTCGACCAGCGCCGTACCAACTCCCAGGATTGCGCGTTCGATTCGGCCGTCTCCCCTATCCGTAAAAACGTAGTAGCCGTAGGAACCGACATAGCCCTTGCCAAAATCCTCCGTCAGCGGGTCTTCGAAACCCTCGCGATTTACGGTAATCCACATGTCGACGTTGTTCTCGCGCATCACTTCCGGCAAGACCAGGTCAAATTTCTCCAGCCGGATCTGGTTCATGCGTTCCCAGCGGGTTTGTGCTTCTCCGCTTGCCTCTGCGCTGCCGCATGGAACCACGGCAGCAAGTGTCAGCAGGATTGCAATGATTTGTCTGTGCATGATGTGATGTACTCAGAAAAGGCCTGTTATCCGACCGTCATTGGTGACGTTGATCTGCTCAGCCGAAGGTACTTTCGGCAAACCGGGCATGGTCATGATTTCGCCGCAGATTACGACCAGGAATTCCGCGCCAGTCGCGAGTCTGATTTCCCGAATCGGCACATCGTGTCCGGAGGGTGCTCCGAGTAGCTGGGGGTCCGTCGAAAAGCTGTATTGGGTCTTGGCCATACAGATCGGGTAATGCCCGTACCCCTGTGTTTCGAAATCAGCAAACTGCTTGCGAACTTTTTTATCGGCAATAATGTCTTCCGCCCCGTAAATCGAACGGGCAATGCAACGAACCTTGTCCCACAGCGGTACGTCGTCCATATAGAGTGGCCGGAATTGTGATTTCTGGTTGCCAATAAGGTCGACAACCGCTTCGGCCAGGGGCATCGCACCCTTGCCGCCGTGTTCCCAGTGCGAAGAAACCGTGCAGCTCACATTAAATTCCGCGCAATAATCCTTGATCACCTGGTGTTCGGCATCGGTGTCCGTGACGAAATGATTGATGGCCACCGTCACGGGCACACCGAATTGACCAAGGTTTCGAATATGCCGCCCGAGGTTGGCGCAGCCCTGTTTGATGGCCTTGGTATTTTCGCCTTTGAGGTCGCTCTTTGCGACGCCGCCATGCATTTTCAGGGCTTTTGTCGTAGCCACGAGGACGACCGCATCCGGATGCAGACCCGCTTTGCGGCATTTGATATCGAGAAACTTCTCGGCGCCGAGATCGGCGCCGAATCCGGCTTCCGTAACAACGTAATCGGCCAGTTTCAGAGCCGTTTTCGTCGCTATCACCGAATTGCAGCCGTGTGCAATATTGGCAAACGGACCACCATGCATAAGCGCGGGATTGTTCTCCAGCGTTTGCACGAGATTGGGCTGCAGCGCGTCTCGGAGCAGCGCCGTCATGGCGCCTTCCGCCTTAAGCGCCCGCGCCTGTACCGGCTTGCGATCACGTGTGTGGCCGATAGTGATATTGCCAATTCGGTTGCGGAGGTCCTGCAGGTCGGTGGCAAGGCAAAAGCAGGCCATAATCTCGGAGGCCACCGTGATGTCGAAGCCGGCCTCGCGAACCACGCCGTTCTGATACCCGCCAAGTCCGGACGTAATTGTGCGCAGCGCGCGCTCGTTCATATCCAGGACCCGTCGCCATGTCACGCGGCGGGGATCGATGTTGAGCTGGTTATCCCAGTGCATGTGATTGTCGATCATCGCCGCGAGCAAATTGTGCGCGGCGCCGATCGCATGAAAATCTCCGGTGAAGTGCAGGTTGATATCCGTCATCGGCACAACCTGGGCGTAACCGCCACCTGCCGCTCCGCCTTTCATTCCGAAGCAGGGACCCAGGCTGGGCTCCCGGAGACAGATCACGGCATTTTTGCCGATTGCATTCAGCCCGTCGCCCAGACCTACGGTTGTTGTTGTCTTGCCTTCACCTGCCGGGGTTGGCGAGATGGCTGTGACGAGAATCAGCTTGCCGTCCTTTTTTCCGTCCAGCCCGTCTAGAAAGTCGTAGCTGATTTTCGCCTTGTCATGACCGTAAGGAATAATGTCGTTCGCGCCGATTTTCAGTTTTGCGGCGATTTCGGTGATGGGTAGTATTTTTGCCGCTTGCGCGATATCAATGTCGGACGGTACGTTGCTCATAGCTGTAGTCTTGTTTCTTATTGCCGGTCATAAGGCGGCTTCCACATAGTGAAATAGCCGGATATTTTATGGAATGCTGGCAGCAGTCTATCAGATCGCTTTTGAAAAACGACCGTCGTTCTCGGCCTGGCTCAGGTGCCTGTCGAAGACCATGGCAATACTGCGCAGAAGCAGGCGGCCCTTTGGCGTAATCGCAATTTCACGGTCACTGAGTTTTATCAGGTCGTCGTTTGCCAGCGGCTCCAGCCTTTTGAGTTCGTCGTCAAAATACTGCGAAAAATCGATGTTATGGGTGTCGCCAAAGTCACCAAAATCGAGACGGTCATAACACATCAGGCGCTTGATGACGTCGGCACGCACGAGATCGTCTTCATCCACTTCAATGCCGCGCTTAACCGGCAGTCGTCCTTCGCCGAGAATTTCTTCATACTCGATGGTGGATGTTGTGTTCTGGCTGAATACATTGCCGATGCCCCCAATCGCACTAACTCCGAGCCCGATCAGATCGCAATCGCCATGGGTCGAGTAACCCTGGAAATTTCGCTGCAACGTACCGTTTTGCTGGGCTTTTACGAGGTCATCGTCGGGCAGCGCGAAGTGATCCATGCCGATATACACGTACTCGGAGGCGGCAAGCTTGTCGATCGTGTGGTGCAGTATTTCCAGCTTCGTCTGTGGCTTCGGGATATCCGCTTCATTGATCATTCGCTGCCCTTTGAAGCGATCCGGCAGATGCGCATAGTTATAGATTGCGAGTCTGTCGGGTCGCATTTTCAGCGCGGTGTCCAGAGTCTGGTTGAACGTAGAGACCGACTGGTGCGGCAGGCCATAAATGAGGTCAAATGAAACGGACTTGAAGTGGTTGTCCCTCGCGTCACGGACCAGGCCGTGGACGTCGTCGGCGGACTGGATACGATTGACTGCCGCCTGGACATTCGCGTCGAAGTCCTGAATGCCGAGACTCAGCCGATTGAAGCCAAGGTCGGCAAGGACCGCCATCATGTCCGAATCGACAGTTCGGGGATCGACTTCGATCGAAAATTCCCGGACATCGCCGGTTTCAAAGTTGAATGCACTGCCGAGGTGACTCATCAGCGTGCGTAATTCGGATGCGTTCAGATAAGTCGGTGTACCTCCCCCGAAATGCAACTGTTCAACTTTCCGGTCCCGGTCGAAAAGTTCCGCCTGCATGTCGATCTCCTGACCGAGGTGCCGCATATATTTTTGCACCCGTTCCGCGTTGTGCGTGACTATCTTGTTGCAGGCGCAGTAGTAGCAGAGGGTTTTGCAAAACGGGATGTGCACGTAGAGAGACAACGGGCGGTCCGAAGTATTGCTCGCGCGCGCGTGACGGCGATAATCATCGGTTGAGAATTTTTCATCAAATTGCAGGGCCGTGGGGTAAGAGGTGTAACGCGGTCCTCGCCCGTCATAGCGCTTGATGAGTTCCTGATCGAAGCAGACTTCGTTTGTACTGACATTTCTCATAGACCGCATCCTCTACGAATCAACCACCAGGCCCAATCGGTATTAACCACATTAAAGATCAGATTGACCGGCATCGGTGGGATGATCCCACAGCTTGGCCCGCGCCGGCTAGCGGCCAAAGCGTGGCGTGTTACATTCACACGGTACTCACAAGCAGCAACGAGGGAACTTATGCAAAAAATCAGGGAATATGGGCGATACACCGTGACCTTGTGTTTGCTGGCATCCGGCCTGGTATTGGCGCAGGACATGGCGGCAGGAGGTTTTGATCCCGAGGCCCGGCTCAGGGAGCTTGGCATCACCTTGCCTGCGGCGCCGCAACCGGTGGCAAATTATGTCAACGGCGTCAGAACCGGCAACCTGATCTTCCTGGCGGGAAAAGGTCCGAAACGTGCCGACGGCAGTGAGCTGACCGGCAAACTCGGTGCTGATCTCACTATCAAGGAAGGCTACGAAGGAGCGCGGCTGACAGCAATCAATCAGCTGGCAGTACTGAAGGAAATGCTTGGCGACCTGAAAAAGGTCAAGCGGGTCGTGAAAGTACTCGGCATGGTGAATTCCGATCCCGGTTTCATAGAACAGCCTGCCGTCATCAACGGTTTCTCGGACCTGATTGTCGAAGTATTCGGCGAGCGCGGACGGCATGCGCGGGCAGCAGTCGGAATGGCCTCGCTGCCGCGCGGACAGGCGGTGGAAATTGAAATGATCGTCGAGGTCGAATAGGCGAATATACGGGTTCTATCCGGCGCAGCTCTGCGTCCAGGTTCGCTCACGATAACGTTTTTGTGGCGGCGCGATCGCCGCCGGCGGCTGGTCGGAAGCGGACGGTTTACACACGCCGGAGCGCGTGACAGAGAAAGAGGGCGACCGTAAAAAGTATCATAGCAACCGCCTGGTGCGCGGCAGCCAGCGGGACTGGTACGACCAGAAGCAGGGTAGTAATGCCTAACGCAATTTGCAGAATGCCGGTGTGAAGAAGCGCGTTTACCGATTTACGCGCCCTGGTCGGCAGTTCACCTTTTGGGATTCGCAACCAAAAAATGACAATCAATGTGAACGTCGAAATGGCGAGAATACGGTGGTCAAGCTGCACCGTTGCAATGTTATCGAAGAAATTCGACCACCATGGATCGAGCGCCATGACTCCCGGCGGAATCCAGTAATCGCCCATCATCGGAAACGTGTTATAGACTTTGCCTGCTTTGAGGCCGGCGACGAATCCTCCGGAAATAACCGTTACCGTAATCAAGGCAGTTAACGCCAGCGCCTTCCCGTACCACGGGTGTGCGGCGCCACCGGTTTTTGGGTACAGAAGAGAAAGCGCGACCCAGAACATATAGGCATAAATCAGGAACGCGGCAACCAGGTGCGCGGTCAGGCGGTACTGACTGACATGTGGATTGTCGATAAGACCGCTCCTGACCATGTACCAGCCGAGCAGTCCCTGCATGCCGCCCAATACGAACATCGTTCCGTACTTAAACCACTCATTCTTGTGGATATATCCCTGCCAGACGAAAAACAGGAATGGCAGGAGGAATACGATACCGATGGTCCGACCCAGCAATCGGTGCAGGTATTCGAGCCAGAAAATTCCCTTGAAGTCGTGCACATCCATATGCGAATTGACTTTCTGAAATTCCGGCGTGGCCTGGTACATCTCGAAGGTCTTCTGCCAGGCTTCATCGGTCAGCGGAGGCAGCACTCCGGATACAGGTCGCCAGTCGACCATCGAGAGTCCGGAACCGGTCAGGCGGGTGATACCCCCAAGGACAACCATCGTGAAAACCAGTGCGCAACAAACCAGCAGCCACTGCGCGATCCTGCGATCAATTTCGGAAGTATTCTTGTTCATGAAGTCTTTTGATTCTTGTGTCGGTTCGGTCCCGATGGGCAATCTTAACAAAGAAAGGTCTAGGTATATTCCCCAGTTTTCGGCATGAGTAAAGCGAGCTAGTTTGTCTGTAATGAGAAATTCGGTGCGCTGGCTAACGCGTCGGTGCTGAATTGATTCGGCGCAAGCCGAATAGTCCGGAAACCACCCTACCTCTGGTACGCCGGAATTCAACCCGCACTGATTGCAACTCCCGCGGACCGGCTTGGTGGGTTAACGGTCACTCTTCACGACGAGTACAAGTCGCTGCCTGACGCTCACTCTGGGTACGCCATTGTTTCGATTGTCTTTGGTGCCGGGCCGGACGCACACAGGGCCAGCTGCACCTTTTTTTGTTCCTGGCGACTTACGAAGCGTCGGCGAGGGCCGGGATTACCCTGCGCAGACGCAGGTACATGAATGCGTAAATCAACATGCCGGTGAGGGCGGCGCAGGCGCACATAATAAATACACCGCTATAGCCAAAACCCATGGCAAGGATTGTTGCAGCCAGGTTAGGGCCAATGATCTGGCCAAGGCCCTGGGCGCCAGGCATCAATGCCGCAAATCGACCCGAGTGATCGACATTCGCAACGGTGGACATCTGGTAGACGTCAACAAATATCCACAAGAAGTTAAACATGAACACGCTGACGATGATGTTCCGGTCATTTATGCCAAAGGCGAGCATGCCCACAATGACTGCCTGAATAACCAGGGTTGCCAGAAGTGGGCGCGCCAGCCCGAAGCGATTGCTCAGAACTGTTGCGAACAAACATCCGATCAGGCTGAGAAAGGACGCCCAGACAAGTATCTTTCCGACCCACTCCGAATTTGCACTTGACAGTGTACTGTCGGCACTCGCCAGTTCAATGTAGGTCCAGTAAGCGCCAATATTGGTGTATGTCGCGACCATGGCGCCCAGGACGAGCCATGGAACGTAGGCTGGTACATGTTTGTGTTCGACGTGGTGTCTGCCGGAGGATTCCGCGACATCCAGTTCGACATCCAGACTCTTTTCCACCGGATGCGGTGGAATCCAGTTAATAAAGAAAAGCGACAGGAAGTAGCAGCCGATGAATACCAGATAGATTCCATTCATCGACAGTTGGGGCAGCACGTGCAGTTCCAGTGCCTGGGAAAAGGCAAAGAGAAACAGCATCATGTTGAATGCGCGGGCGGGCTTTGATGAAGCGCCAAGCGATGCAACCGCTACCGCCGTATAGATGCCGCTGCCAATGCCGGCCGCTAACCGGAGCCACAGTACCTGCTCGTAATCAAGCAGCACCATGCACAGTGCATTGGCAGAAATGGCGAGCGCGGCAGAGCCGAGTACCAGCAAGCGACGATCGACCCGTGCGATTATCAGGGCAGTGATCACCGCGCCCAGCGACAGGCCACCGAGATCCGCACCAGCCACCCGGCCAACCTGAATTTCCGAAAAGCCAAGGAGATTGACCCAGGCCGTGCTGATAACCGGAATGCCAACCAGCACGCCGTAGCCCACGAGGGTCATGTACAGGGAAATCGAAAGCGATTTCCAACCGTCGAAGACGGTTCGATGATGAAGCAGCTTGCTGCCGTCTTCAGACATGCCGTCTGGCATCGTGGCCTGCGTGCCGTCTCATGATCAGTCGAGTGTTACGTATTGTTCCAGTCGAGACACTTCCTGCTCGTCAACATATTTGCCGATTTCCCGTCGAAATTCCTCCAGGCTGGCGTAAGGTCGATATTCTTCGAACTCGTGTGCCATGCGTTTGCCGACACCGGGAATCAGCATGATGTGGGACTCGTCTGCGGTGTTCAGATTGACAGGTACGAACAAGTGCGCGTACAGCTCAGTCAACTGATCGTCATCAAGATCGGCCCCCAGCAATTCGTGCAGAGCACCAATCGTGGCATAGGGACGGTTGCTGATCACAGCGCCGGCCAGGTCCGCATCCATATGTGGCAGTGCCGCCATTTCGTCAGCTGATGCCGAATTGGCATCCAACAGGCTCTCCGCAAGTGCCGAAAACGACAGCATTAACATTGCAACACTCAACACGGTACCAAAGGCTAACCGGGGGCTACTCATTGCACGAGTCCTTGTTGAAAAATTACGTCTGAATTGGCGGCATACTATGAGTGGCGCGAATCGAGGTCAATAAGGCAAACTGACGGGCGATAATTTTCGTCGTTCCAGGAAGCAATTCACAACACTGTCGGCCGCCTGATGAAAACGCCCCATTTTGGGAAATTCGTATTGTGGACCCTGCTGTCACTGCCGCTCCTGTTTCTGGGCTATGCGTGGCAAAGCGGTTTGCTGGTATACGGCGAACTCTTGCACCTGAGCGGGGAATTCTCCGCCAGGCTCCTGGTGGTAACCATGGCAATCACGCCGCTGCGCCTGATGTTTCCGAAATCCGGCTGGTCAGCCTGGCTGTTAATGCGGCGGCGTAATTTTGGAGTGGCCACATTTGCGTATGCGCTGCTGCACACTCTTGTCTACGTGTCGCGCAAGCAAAGTTTGTCCCTGATTCTCGACGAGGGCATTGAATTTTCAATGTGGACGGGCTGGGCTGCTTTCCTTGTATTTTTAGTGCTCGCCCTGACAAGCAATGACGCCTCTCCCAGGATTCTGCGTCGGACATGGAAAAAAATTCATCGCGCGGTCTACGTTGCCGCGTTCCTGGCCTTTGCGCACTGGATCTTTATAGCTTTTGATTTCGTGCCTGGCCTGATCCACTTTGTTATTCTTCTCACTCTCGAAATCTATCGACTGTGGAAACGCAGGAAGCTGGTACGGCATGAAAATTAACAAAATACGGGCGCGTCGGCTTTCGGATTGCCACAACATATCCGATCTTCGGGATGTCGCGGCACGCAAACTGCCCTGGCCGATTTTTAACTACATGGATGGTGGCGCAGACGATGAAATCACGCTCAGGCGAAATACATCTGCCTTCGACGACTATGAATTGCTGCCGACACAACTGTCAGATATCCGGACCATTGATCTGAAAACGACGGTACTTGGCCAGCAGATCGATTGGCCGGTTTTTCTGTCTCCGACCGGTGCATCGCGGCTCTTTCATCATGACAAGGAACCCGCCGTTGCCCGCGCAGCACGTAAATTTGGCACGATTTACAGCCTGTCGACGCTGGGCACAACGACCATTGAAGACATTGCCGCTGCGACAGACGGGCCCAAGATGTACCAGGTGTATGTCTTCAAGGATCGTGGCATAACGCGCGACTTCGTCGAACGCTGCAAGGCCAGTCAGTTCAATGCGCTTTGCCTGACCGTCGATACACAGGTCGCGGGTAACCGTGAACGGGACCTTGTTACCGGCTTTGGTGTGCCACCCAAACTCGGGTTCCGCAGCGTCATGAGCTACCTGCGGCATTTTCCCTGGACTTTTCGAGCGCTGGTCAATGGCGGTTTTGACATGGTTAATGTCACAAGCAGCCCCGGTGTATCCACCGAAATCAACGAGGGCATCATGGCCTACGTTAACAGCCAGTTCGATCGTTCGCTTTGCTGGAAAGACGTCGAATGGCTGGCGAACCAGTGGCATGGCCCGCTGGTCATCAAAGGCATCCAGACAGTTGCGGATGCGAGGAAGGCCGTGGATTCCGGCGCGACCGCGGTGATGTTATCGAATCACGGGGGCAGGCAGCTCGAGTCTGCTCCAGCGCCGGTTGACTGTATTGCGCCAATTGCCGACGCGCTGCGTGACAAGCTGGAAATTATCTGTGACGGTGGCGTGCGACGTGGTAACCACGTTGTGAAGGCGCTTGCGCTTGGTGCAAACGCCTGCACTATCGGTCGCGGATACCTTTTCGGGCTGGCGGCCGGCGGGCAAAAAGGTGTGGAGCTCGCTCTGGGAATGCTCCGTTCCGAAATTGACCGAACGATGGCATTAATGGGCTGCAACTCGGTACGCAAACTCGGTACTCACTACATCAGGAAACGTTGAGGGCTATTTTTCCGCGCAGCGGCTTACTCTCGAGATCGCCAAATTGTCTCGAGCAGCGATTTTCTTTTAAGTTTCAAGAATCGTGCATTGCCGCATTCATCCGCATGTTCCGGGCGGTTCAGCGCGATTAGCCGCATTCCGACGAAAAAAGTTTTGGCCAGATGAGCGTATTTGCGAGTAGTATCGGGGAAGCTCGCTATGGGCGAGCATTGGTAAACACCGGTTGCCACCGGTGCGTTATATGATCGAGGTAGATATGGCAGGCGAAAGAATCAGCGGAACCGTTAAGTGGTTCAACGACGATAAGGGTTTTGGATTTATCGAGCGCGAAGGTGGACAGGATGTGTTCGTTCATCACAGTGCGATCCAGATGGAAGGATTTAAAACCCTTAAAGAAGGTCAGAAAGTGTCGATGGAAGTGACACAAGGTCAGAAAGGACCGCAGGCGGAAAACGTTATCGCCGAGTAGTCAGTTTTGTCGGGCAGGTTGCAGCGCTTTTGTTGAAAATTGCCCGGTTAAGGCAGCCCGGTCCATTGATGGGACCGCAAATAATAACCCTGTTGAGGCTGCCTACCAGTACCGCGATGTTTGGATCAAGTATTGCGCGGGCGCTGCTGCGCCCGCTATGCGTTCCGATTTTCCTGCTGTATTTGGCCGCCTGCGGCCCGGCAGAAGAGCCGTCGTCCGTTACCAGTAATGCCCCGGCTTCCTACGCAGGCTCCGCCGCCTGCACGGCCTGTCACGAAACCCAGTTTTCCAGTTGGCAGGATTCGCATCATGCGCTAGCCATGCAGCATGCGACTCCGGAGACCGTACTCGGCGATTTTTCCAACGCGGAATTTCGGCATTACGATACGCCAAGCACTTTCTACCAAAGAAATGGAACGTTTTTCGTGCGAACCGATGGTCCGACCGGTGAATTGCAGGAATATCCGGTCAAGTTCACGTTTGGCGTCGTGCCGTTGCAGCAATACCTTATTGAATTTCCCGGCGGTCGGTTGCAGACGCTGCCGATCGCCTGGGACAGCCGCCCACCAGAGGACGGCGGCCAACGATGGTTTCACATCTACGCCGACGAACGTATCGACTACACGGATCAGCTGCACTGGACTCGCCGGGAGCAAAACTGGAACTACATGTGCGCAGAGTGTCACTCGACGAATCTTGAAAAGAATTACAACTCAGACAGCGATGCATTTGCGACGACATGGTCGGAGATAAGCGTCGGTTGCGAAGCCTGTCACGGTCCTGGGTCCGGCCACGTGGAACAGGCAAATAAGGGTGATTTTGGCAGTCGCTATGGCTTGCTGATGGATCTGGACGACAACGGCAGGGCAGTTTGGCAAATGAATCCGGACACCGGGATAGCCGCACGCAGCGAGCCGCGCATGCGGCCCCCGATCCAGCCGGAGGCCTGCGGACGCTGTCACGCGCGTCGTTCCGTTGCGGCATCGGAATACGTATTCGATCGACCGCTGATGGATACCCACGCGCCGTCATTGCTTGATGACGGGCTGTACTTCGACGACGGACAGATACGTGATGAGGTCTACGTCTATGGCTCCTTTGTGCAAAGTCGCATGTACCAGGCGGGCGTATCGTGCAGCAATTGTCATGAGCCGCATTCGGCCCGGCTAAGAACAGGATCGGAACCCAGCGATATCTGCTCGACTTGCCATTTGCCTGCACATTTCGATGCGATCGAGCACCACAACCATCATCCGGAATCCGTTGCCTGTGTCGACTGTCACATGACGTCGCGCAATTTCATGGTGATTGATGGTCGCCGGGACCACAGCTTCAGGATTCCCCGGCCCGACCTGAGCGACACAATCGGTTCGCCGAACGCCTGCAATCAATGCCACAGCGATCGCGATGCCGCCTGGGCTTCCGCCGCAATTGTCAGCTGGTATGGCGAGGACCGGCCGCCGCACTTTGGAACGGCGTTACACGCGGGCAGGGCTGGCGGCGGCAATCAACCATTGATAGCGGCCGCAGGCAACAGCGATTTCCCGGGTATTGCTCGTGGCACGGCGCTGGCCGCGTTACAGCCGCCTTACTCACAACAGGTTGCACAGACGATTCAGAGTGCACTGCAAAGCGCCGATTCATTTGTTCGACTCGGTGCATTGCGTGCGCTGCCCGGACTGCAGCCCGATCTGCAGGTCGACTGGGCCGCCCCGCTTTTGTCGGATCGCGTACGCAATATTCGCATCGAGGCCGCCCGGGTTATCTCCCCGATACGAGACAATTTGCATGTCCGGTTCGAAGCGCAATTCGGCGTGGCCGAGCAGGAATTGAAGGACTCGATTCAGGCGATTGCCGAGCGGCCCGAGGCACAGGCCAATCTCGCCAACCTGTATATTGAAGCCGGAAATGCAGAGCTCGGCGAGGCCGCCTTGCGCGTCGCGTTGCGCCTGGAGCCGGGCGCTGTTGGTCCGCGCGTAAACCTGGCTGACCTGTATCGTCGGCTCGGCCGTGATGAAGATGCCGAGATCCTGCTGCGCGAAGGTCTGGAGACCAGCCCTGATGAGGCATCTTATCGGCATGCATTGGGTCTGCTGCTGGTGCGAAATGACAACGCGGCGGAAGGATTGGAGGAGCTGCGGGCCGCGGCTGAGCTTCAGGCAGACAATCCGCGCTTTGTCTACGTCTACGCGGTCGCACTTAATTCTCTTGGTCGCTCGGCCGATGCAATTGATTACCTGGTTGGTATGCGGGACAAATTTCCGGGCAATTTCGATATTAACTGGGTGCTGGCCACAATGTTGCGTGACCAGGGCAGAATCGATGAATCGCGCGAGGTTGCAGAGGCACTGGCCAGTATCTATCCAGACATCCCACCATTGAGCAATCTGCTACAGATTCTTGCGCTCTGACAGAAGACTACAGGGCAGCCAGCCCGTCCCACATCAGCTTGATGCCGACAATCAGCAACGACGCATAGGCAATCCTGAAAAAGACCCGATCCGAAACACGATCATGAATCCACTTACCCAGGTGGATGCCAACCGGAGCAAGTGGCGCGAGGATGAGTGATGTCGTCAGGTTGCCGGTATCGAATTGTCCCAGCCACGAATACGGGACCAGCTTGACGTAGTTTACGATAGTGAAAAAGACAGCCGTTGTGGCGACAAATTCAGTGCGTGTGAGACCGCGACGCAGCATGTACATGCTGAGGGGAGCACCGCCGGCGTGGGCAATAAAGCTCGTAAATCCGGCGGTTGCAGCCGCAACGATACCCATGCCGGGGCCAAAGTGCTTCGGAGTCTCAGCCTTCTGTCGTCGTGATTGCCACCAGTACTGAAGCGTGAAGGCAATGGCCAGGATTCCGAGGAGCAGGCGGATGATGTCCGCGCTCATATAGCCAAACAGGAGCGTCCCCAATGCGATGCCTATCAACGCGGCTGGAACGATCAGCTTAAGTTCGGGCCAGACCCACTTGCCGCGGTATACCCATACAGCGAAGATATCCATGACGCAGAGAATCGGCAGCAGTATGGCGGCCGCCTGCAAGGGCGATACGATCAGCGCCATCAAAGGCACCGCAACGATACCAAGACCACCACCGAAGCCGGCTTTGGCGACGCCGTACGCAAGGACAGCCGGAATGGCAACCACGTAGAAGTAAGGATCTGTTATCAAGCTGCGCGCCTGCTGAAAAGCCCGCCGGAGAATACCAGTTTTTTTTGCCGCTGCCGCGCTTTATTGATTCGAAGACCCCATACTTTCGTGCTTAAATATCAGTCGAAAATCCCTGCATGAGGAACCCTCTTGAAGCTACGTATTCTCGATAACTCCATTCGCCTGCGATTGACCCGAACCGAGGTCGAAACTCTTGCCGCCGAGGGCCTTGTGCGTGGGCGAACGCATTTTGCGGGAAGGAATTCCTTTGCTTATGTTCTGGAGAGTTCCCCTGCGACGGTTCAGCCCGAGGCACATTTTTCCAACAATGTGCTCACGGTTCGCGCGCCAAAGCTGGACATACATAATTGGGTGAATTCCGACAAGGTCTCCATCAGGTCGGAGCAATTACTCGATGACGGCGAAAACCTCCGTATTCTGATCGAGAAGGACTTTGCCTGCCTGGCGCCACGCGAAGGCGAAGACGATTCCGATATGTATCCACATCCGAATGCGGAATCGGACAGCTGTTAATGAGGCAAAAACATGGCCAGTAGTCGATACGCCTCGTTTACGAAAGAGTCGCTGCAGTTTCTGCAAGAGCTGAAGAATAATAATAACCGCGACTGGTTCAATGAAAACAAGCAACGTTATGAAGAGCAGGTTCTTGATGTGGCCCTTCGTTTTATCCAGTCGATGCAGGATCCGTTGGCCGAGATCGCACCGCATTTCACGGCGATACCCAGGCGCACCGGCGGGTCGCTGATGCGCGTTTATCGTGATACCCGATTTTCCCGGAACAAGATCCCTTACAAGACAAATATCGGAATTCAGTTCAGGCATGAGCAGGCGCGCGATGTGCATGCGCCGGGTTTTTACGTGCACATAGATCCTGACGAGGTATTCCTGGGTGCCGGAATGTGGCGACCCGCAGCGGATGCTTTGCACGGGATCAGGCAGCGGATTTCAGACAAGCCGGCTGAGTGGCAGCGAGCGCGGGATGACAAGGCTTTTCGGAAACATTTCGTGCTCGGCGGCGAGGCGCTCTCCAGGCCGCCCCGAGGCTACAGCAAGGAGCACCTGCTAATTGACGATATCAAACGCAAGGATTTTATAGCCATAAAGAACATGTCCCTGGACGATTCCACACAACCACGGTTTCAA
>Ga0316195_10000452_pt1 | contig 16427 bp, 16 predicted proteins | sample Phised1_MG_FD_204937 | JGI IMG/M metagenome (GOLD analysis project Ga0316195, IMG submission 204937) | Coastal sediment microbial communities from Maine, United States - Phippsburg sediment 1 | ecosystem: Environmental > Aquatic > Marine > Coastal > Sediment | place: USA: Maine | collected...
AACGCACGGCCTTAGTACGATACCGAACATGTTGGGCAGGAAAACGGTCCGTGATCGATAGTGGTCGCGTGGTTTTTTCAGCAAGCGGTGTCGGGGACGGATCAGCCGGTGAGCCACATACCGAAGTGCAGACGCCACCATAGGCCCGGTCCCGTGCTCAGTAATGCAAAGAGGAGCGTCGCCAGCAGGGTGTTGCGTGCGGCTTTCCTGGCATGGTCACAGGCGCTGCGCCAAACCGGAGGCGGTTGCCGAACGGAGAGCGATGCGAGCACCAGTGCTGTCACGGCCTCCATTGCCACAAGCATCCAGGCCGCCCATATCAGAAAACCGGCCAGATGATGTTCCGGCAGGAACAGGCACCACGGACAGTGATGGTGCAACACGCCATAGTGGTAGGCGGCCAATACGCGGACCAAGGCGATGGCGGCAATCGGCAGCCACCCTAATGCCAGGGTCGCCAGGAGCATATGGATCCAGCGGCGTCCGGGGCTTTTCCAGGCGGTCATGGCGGCCGCGACCAGGGCGAGGGTCAGGGCGCCGAAGGCCTTCAGCCAGACCTTGTTACCGGCGCCCAAGGTCCGGCGGGCCTCCTGCAGCGAATGAAACTGGTCGTAGATAACGGCGCAGCAATCCACCGGCTGTTGAAAATCCATGGCCCCCGCCGCCTCCCAGGAGGCGTGCAGGGCCAGGCCGAAAACCGGAAGGGCCAGAAGCACAACCCGGGCGTTGATTGGCACCAGAGGGGCTTCCGGCAGGGATTGATTCACTTTTTCCATCCGCCACCAGACCCAGAGGATGGCCAGACCCACCAATCGGTAGATCACCATGCGTGGTCCGCTGCTGTGCATGGCCTGCAGAACGCCGGTGCCGCACATGGCGCCCGGTACCATGTCCGGCAAGATATTGGTCACGGCGTAGACCAGGGCTATCGTTGCAAAAAGGTGCAGCCCGAACGCCCAGGTAACGGCCAGTGCGGCGGTTTCCGAGCGGGCCTGCAACCGGAGTTGCTTCGCACCGGTATCCTGCTGATCCCAGTGCAGCGCGATCCGAAACGCGGTCGCCGACGCGCCCAGGATGAGCAGGAACGTCAGGACATCGGTCGTGAAGACAGCCAGCAGTAGCGGGTGACGGGTCATGGCACGGGCTGCAGGTATCCGTTGTCAAGAATCAGGTGCTGGTCGACGTCGAGCCACTCGTCGACGTGGCGGTCATGGGCCGCCACAACAACGACGGCGCCCCGATCGGCCGTCTGCCGCAGGAGGCGCCCCAGGCGGCGGGCATTGTCAAGGTCCTGGTGGGCGGTGGGTTCGTCCGCCACGACATAATCCGGCGCGTCGACGAGCGCCCGGGCGGCCGCCACCCGTTGCCGCTGACCGCCGGAAAGAGTCGCTACCGGCTGAGGGGCCAGATCGCCGGCATCGAGTCGTGCGAGCATGGCCAGACCGCAGGCGCGCCATTGACGCGGACCGCCGGAGCGCGGGATCAAGGGCAGCATCACGTTTTCCAGCACGGTCAGATCGCTGACCAGGTGATCCTGTTGAAAGACGATGCCGGCGCGTCGGCGCCAGCGGTCCCGGTGGGCGGTGAGCCAGCGGGACACGGGCTGGCCGTCGGCCACGATTTCCCCGCTGCTGGGCCGCAGGAGACCGGCCAGGAGGTGGAGCAGCGTGCTTTTGCCGGCCCCGCTCCGGCCGCTGACCAGAACAACCTGGCCGCCGGGGAAAACAGCGTCGATATCTTGCAGAAGGGGCGTTCCCGCCGATGGTCCGGCATGGTTGGGGTAGGCATAAGCCAGATGTCGGCAGGCAAGTACCGTTGGCAAGGTTAGGCCCCCCGGTTCAGCAAGTCTTGTGGATCCGACGCGGCTTGCACCAGCGACGGCCACAGGACTGCGGCCAAATAAGGGATCAGCACAATCCCCGCGACTTCCAGAAAGATCGGAGCGGCATACCCGGTATCAAGATACATCAGAGGCGATGTTTTCTGCCAGCCGAGCAGGAGGGTGCCGACCCATTGTTGCGACGGGGCGTAAACCAGGCCGTAGGCGATCATCAAGCCACCGGCAATAGCGGGCAGGCCCACCAGAAGCGCTTTTGTGAGCTGAAGGGCGACGATGTCGCGGCTGGTCCATCCCAGGGCTTTGAATAGACCGACCCGCGCACGGTTGCCGATCTGCTGTCGAACGACACCGGCCACCAGCAGAAGCAAGGCGATTATCGCCGGAAAATACAGCATCACGGCCAGCCCACCCCGTCTTCCGAAAGAGGTCGCATAATGTTTGCGGGTGTCCTGCCGGGTGGCGATATGGACCGGCCAGGGAAAGGCCCGGGCCAGCTCCGGCCGCAGTGCTTCCGCTTCGTCGGCGTGAAACACCGTGAGGGCCAGATCGCAGGCTTCTTCCGGTGCCAGGCCTAAAAGTAGGCGGGCGTCGGCGGGGTGCAGCATAACGAGGTCGTGGGTCACCAGGTCAGCCTCCCGCGGGAAGCGCTGCGCCACGCGGACGGTGATCGCGGTGCCGCCCTGCAATACCAGCCGGGAATCGGTTTCCGGGACAGTGACACCGCTGCCGACTAATGCTTCGCCAGGAACCGGGGCACGGATGGCATCGGGTACCTTCAACCGCTGGATGGCCTGTTGATCAGCGGCTACCACGGTAACGACCCCTTGGGGTGTCCGCACCGTACCCCAGATCCGGGGGCGGGCCTCAATGATGCCGGGGATGGCCATGGCGGCCGCGGCCGTTTTTACATTGAGTGGTTGTCCGCCGTCAGGGGTCACGCGGCGGACCACAAGGTCCGGCCCCTGGGTCAACAGGCGGTTGGTTGTGGCCGTCAGGGCCTGGGACAGCAGCAGGCCGGTGGCCATCATGGTTGTCAGCAACCCCATGGAAAGCGCGATGAGCAGGGTGGCACCGGGGTGGCTCAGGAGCTCGCGTCCCGCCCAGAGGATTTGTGCGGTTCGGTTGTGCTTCATGGGATGGCCGCCTGCGGTGGGGTGAGTTGTTCTTTGTCCAGCAGGGGAATCAATCCCGGGTCCTGTTTGAGCAGGGTCGGCAAATAGCGCCAGTCGACCGGGGTCGGGAGCGGATCCGGGCGACGCGCCTGTCGTCCGGAGGGCGCCAGGGCCAGTTCGTTCAGCCCGATGGCGCGAATATACGGCGCGGCATCGTTTTGTCGTGAGGAAATGCCCTGGAGTGCATCAACCGTGAGGGTTAGCAGGCTGGCGACCACCACAGCCAAGGCGGCGCCGACCATCCATCCGGCCGGCACCAGTCGGTCAAGGGGCGGGTGGTGCGGTTCGGTCGGGCGCGATTGGTCAGGCAACGGTTCAGCGGTTGGGTGGTTGTTTGCCGGTGAGCGTTTCCCAGTTGGCATCGTTTAATTCATCCAGACGAAAAACGTGTTTGGCCCCGTGGCGCCGGCGAAAGGCTTCCAGGTGCGTCGTATCCTTCAGGGGGACTAACGCGGGGCCCATCGGCCCGACGACATCCGACCCGGATACCCAGAAGACAAGGCGGGCATCCAGGGGCTGTCCGCTCAGGTATTCCAGAACGATGGGGCGCGTCAGCTGCGCGGTCGCCACCCCGAGAAAAATATCGGGGTGCTGCCAGGCATTCAACATGCAGCCCGGCGAACAGAAATAAAAGATGCGGGCGTCTTTCAGTTCAATGGCTGCGGCAAAACGCGGATAGCGAAGCGGCAGCATCGCACACACGGGGCAGCGGTCTTCGGCACTGATGTGCATTGCCCCTTCCGGGCCGAGCACTTCCCGCCCGGGCACGGGACCGCCCGCCATCGACTCCCCGGAAATGCCGATCATCACACAAATCCATAATAATCCGAAAAGAAATCCTGAGCAAGTGCGGTGAGAATGCTTTTTGGGCGGTCTATTTTTTCGTTCGGAGAGATGATGCATGCTGTTCTCGTTGTTTGTTGCGGCGTGAAACCTTCCGCCGGCAAGGAAGTAAACACGGCGGGAACCCGGTCTTTCCACCGACGGCAGAAGATGGTATCAGTCTGGACGAACCGCATCACCCTGTCAATAGGGGTGATCATCCGGAAGGCGCCTTGTGAATTTTTGGGACGGATATGCCATGTTTCTGATGGGTTTTCTGGGCACGGGCCATTGCCTGGGAATGTGCGGCCCCCTGGTGTTTGCCTTCCCCGGCCAGGTCGGCGGGATGAAGGCCCACGGCGCCTACCACGCCGGCCGGATCTTGACCTATACCCTGGTGGGCCTGGTCATGGGCGGCATGGGCTGGGGAATCGTTCGCCTCGCCGGTCAAACAGAGGCCAATCCCCTGGCATGGATGGTGGGCATCCAAACCGGCCTGGCCCTGGTGGCGGGCCTGTTCATGCTGGGGTTTGGATTGTCGCGGGTCGGGCTGATCCCGGAGCCGGCCTGGATGGCAACGGCCACGCTGACGCGCATTCCGGGGGTGCGGAACCTTTTGCGTCGGTCGGATCGCCCGGCGCCGGGGACACGTCTTTTTGCAACCGGGCTGGTTATGGGGATGCTGCCCTGCGGTCTTTCTTTCGGGGCGTTTGCCCGCGCTCTGGCGACAGCGGCCCCCATGGAGGGCGCAGGTTTGACCCTGGCTTTCGGACTGGGCACACTTCCGGGTCTGCTCCTGCTGGGGACGGGGCTCGCGGTGTTGGCGCGTCGCTACCGGCGACACTCGGATCTTTTGTCCGGGCTGGTCATGATTGCCCTGGCTGGCCGTTTGCTGGTGGATGGTGTGATGGCCCTCTGGCCCAAACCGCTGTGATGAAATGCTGGCACAAAGATGCCAGCTTTGCTATAGGCCCTGAGGCGTTCCGGAAAATACGACGTTGATCGACAATACCTGATGGAGATAGTGGTTATGGAATGGAAAGCCCCACGGTGGTTTGGCGCCAGGGACCGCCTCGCGCAATTGGATGATCATGTCGATCGCACGGACGTGGCGCATTTCGGTTATCGCAGGATGCCGACGACTGAAAAAGTGGATTGGGTGCGCCGGCACTTCAACCGCGTGGCGCCGAAATACGATCTCATGAATACGATTCTCAGTTTCGGGATCCAGTACGCTTGGAAACGCACGGCCATTCGCATGATGGGGCTGTCACGCGGTGACCGGGTGCTGGACGTTTGTGGGGGGACGGCCGATCTTTCCATCATGGCTGCCCAACGAACCGGTGTGGGGGGCCAGTGCGTGGTTTACGACATCAACCGGGCCATGCTGCAGGCAGGGCAGCCCAAGGTCAAGAGAACACCCTGCGGCGAGCGGATTCAATTCGTCCAGGGCGATGCCGAAAATATCCCCTATCCGGACCAGGCCTTTGATGCGGCCATGGTGGGGTTCGGCATCCGTAACGTCACGCACATGGTGCAGGGCTTTCGGGAAATGCATCGCGTGTTGAAACCCGGCGGAACGTTTATGTGTCTGGAATTTTCACGACCTGTCAATCCGGTCTTTCGCTGGCTGTATGATATCTATTCATTCTACGTCATGCCCTTCCTGGGTCAGCTGCTCGCGGGATCTGCCGAATCATATTCTTGTTTGCCGGAAACCATCCGTCTCTTTCACCTGCCGGAAGAAATTTCTGCGATTCTGACCCGGATCGGTTTCCGTCAGGTCGCCTACCGACGGTTGACCAATGGTATTGCGGTTGTGCACGTCGGTCGCAAAGAATAGGAGCGGTTGCAGCACGGCATTTCTGGCCTGACCCTATGAACCCGCCGATCAAGTCTCCACGGCTGTTCTTCCAGCAACGGCCGATTTCTTCTGCGCTGTTTTAGCGACAATAGAATCAAGACGGGGTTGGATACCAATCGCGGTTTTTCATATGGAGATATGCGGGTATGGGATGGGCGTGGCTGATGCGGGGGGTGGGGTAAAACGGCGGCATTAAAATAACAGGCGGGTCGCCACGATAACCAAAAGGGCCAGAGGGAAATAGCTGGCGCGGTTGAAGAGCCGCATGGCATCGGTTTTTCGTTCGGAATCGTAGAGCACCCAAGCCGGCCACAGGAGCAGATAAATGCCGGTGGCCAGAGTGAGGAGATAATACGCCGGGCCGAAGGCCGTCTGGGAAAGAAGAAACAGCACCAGGTTCGACAGCACCGCTAAAAGCAGGGCGCCCAGAATAATGTCACGTGTGCGCTTGAGCCCCAACATTACCGGAATCGTACGCGCGCCGAAGCGCTGGTCTTCCTCGATGTCCGTCCAGTCGTTGGGAGCATTCTGGCCGCCGATCTCCCAGAAGAAGATCGCCAGAAAGAGGGCCACCAGGAAGAACAGGGATGGGGCCGGATCGACGGCAAACACGGCGGCAATGGCGCCGGCCGATTTGACGGCTCCGCTGACGAGCGTCCGATAAGGACTCACCCGCCACAGTAGACAATAGACCGTTTCCAGAAGACATCCCGCACCAAAGATGAGCAGGCAAGCAGGATTGAGCCAGTAAGCGCCGATGGCGGCCACGATTCCCCATCCAATCGCCCAGGCAATACCGGCCGGTAAGCTGATCAGTCCCTGGGCCATGGGGTGGCGCGTCAGCAGGGCATCGATGTCGCTGGCGTGCGTCTCGCCTTTAAATCCGCCGGCCTGCAGTTTGGCGCGGTCGGAGTGGTAGCCGATGACGTCGTTCAAGGCGTAGACCGCCGTATATCCCGCGAAAACGGTAACCAGGCCCACGGCGATGATTCCCAGGGTGGGGAATTTGCCCAGCCAGAGCAGGGCGGCCATGCAGGGCGTTGTCATATCGATGATGCCGTGGGGAGTGCGGGAGAGCGCCCAAAAGAGTTTCAGCTTATCACGGGTGCGGGCGAGGGTGGTCTGAGATGGGGTCGCCAACGGTTCGTCCTGTAGCGTTGCTGTTGATTCGAGAAGATCTCATGCCGACGGCTATCGTTGATCAGGCCGTCTGCCATATGCCGCTCCCCCCTTAGCATGGGAAGGGTTTATCGTCAATCTGTGGAATGTCAGGGAAGGAAAAACGCCAAGTCTTCGGGTGGACAGGTCAGGGCGTATTCCAGTATCCAGGGGGCGTAGCGGCCGCTGGCATAGATCCGTTGCATGGCCGCCTGCACGTCCGTGCGAGCAGTGACCGACGCGGGGCTCAACAGGCGGGGAATCAGGAGGGCATTTACGTAGGGGATGGCTTCCCGGCGGCAGAACGCAGCCCCCGGGCCGTCGTCAATGACGACAAAGGTGCCGGTGCCATTCAAAAAGAGGTTGATGCATTCGTGTTCACCCGGATCCAGGTTGCGCCGATCCGTTTCGATAGACAACGCCGGTGAGCATCGGGGATGCAGTACCAGGCGTTGTTCCTGCTGCCACTGGAGAAACGCAGACGCGCCTGGATAATCGGCCACGGTCATTTCCCGGAAAGCGGCCGGCCCGGTCCCCACCCGGTAATTCTCCATCAGGGGCACCATCCAGCCCGATTTAAAGAGCAGGATGGCGGAAGACGTATCGATAAGGACGGATTTTTTCATAAACAGCCTGGCCCCGCCTGGTCGTCGGATCGGTCCTGCTATTGGAAAAGAGGCGTGCTGATGTAGCGTTCCCCGGTGCTGGGTAAAACGACGACGATGGTCTTGCCTGCATTGTCAGACTGTCCGGCAACCCGCAGCGCGGCCGCGACAGCGGCCCCGGAAGAAATGCCGCAGAGGATGCCGTCTTCTTTGGCAAGGCGACGGGCAGTGGCAAAGGCCTCGTCATTTGTTACAGTGACCACTTCGTCGATCAACGACGTATCCAGGATTTCAGGAACAAAACCGGCGCCGATGCCCTGAATTTTGTGTGGTCCCGGACTTCCGCCGGACAATACCGGTGAGTCAGCCGGCTCGACAGCGATGGTGCGGAAGGATGCCTTGCGGGCTTTGATTCCCTGACTGACTCCGGTGATGGTGCCGCCGGTGCCCACGCCGGCCACCAGGATGTCGGCCTTGCCGCCGGTATCGGACCAGATTTCTTCGGCTGTGGTCTCCCGATGAATGCGCGGATTGGCGGGATTGGCAAACTGGTCGGGCATGAAGGCGTTCGGTGTCTTGGCCAGAATGTCCCGGGCTTTCTGGATGGCACCTTTCATCCCTGCGCCGCCGGGGGTCAGCACCAGTTCGGCGCCCAGGTGGGTCAAAAGCTTGCGTCGTTCCGCACTCATGGTATCCGGCATGGTCAAGCAAAGGCGATAGCCCTTGACGGCACAGATGAACGCCAGGGCGATACCCGTGTTGCCGCTGGTGGGCTCGACAATGAGACTTTCTGGACCGATGCGGCCCTCGGCTTCCGCAGCGGCAATCATGGCGGCACCGATACGGTCTTTAACGCTTCCCAGCGGATTGAAGAATTCCAGTTTGGCATAAATATCGGCATCGACGCCCGCCGCCGTCCGGTTGAGTTTCACCAGAGGTGTGCGGCCGATGGTATCGGCAATATGGGGGTGCATAGACATGGTTGAATCTCCTTATTCGGCAGGACGGGCATCGGACGTTTATTTGTAAACGAGTTTGGGGGTCTCCAGCATGACGCGGGTGTTGGCCGGCACCGATGCCGTCAGCCAGACATTGCCACCAATGGTGGTGTTGGCGCCGATGACCGTTTCCCCGCCCAGAATTGTGGCACCGGAATAGATAATAACATTGTCCGCGATGGTGGGGTGACGTTTCTTATACCGTAATTCGGGCACCATCTCACGGGGTAGAGACAGGGCGCCCAGGGTCACCCCCTGGTAGATGCGGACATCGTCACCGATTTGTGTTGTTTCACCGATGACGACCCCCGTACCGTGATCGATCACAAACCGTTTACCAATTTGGGCGCCGGGGTGGATGTCGATGCCGGTATGGCTGTGGGCATACTCGGTCATGATGCGCGGCAGCAGCGGAACGTCCAGTTCATAGAGTCGATGGGCCAGCCGATAGACCGTGAGGGCATACATGCCGGGATAGCTGAAAATGATCTCGTCATGGCTTTTGGCGGCCGGATCACCGTCAAAGGCGGCCTGTACATCGGCGGCCAGGGTTTTACGGATGGCCGGGATGGACTCCAGGACTTCCAAGGCGACTTTATAGCCTTTTTCGGTGTGTTGGGCGCAGGGTCGATTGTGTCGGAAGCATTCATGGCGCACACTCAGGGCAACCTGGTTCGACAGGCTGTCAAAAAATCGCGATACGGCCTGTCCCAGACTGTAACGCAGGTTAACGGGATCCAGCTTTTCAGTGGAAAAATAACCGGGGAAGACGATTTCCCGGAACTGGTTAATGATCGATACGACCGACTCACGGGAGGGAATCGGATCATATTCGACGTGCGTGTAGCATTTCACATCGTCGCAAATGTGAATGATGTCTTCGGCGATCGCTGGAATTTTTTCACGGTATGCGGAACGCAATCCCGTTTCCCTGGTGCAAACCGATTTTCTGTCGAGGGGTTCGTCTGTCATGGGGTGCGTATCCTTAGCCGTGTCGGTGTTCAAGGCGGATTGGCGCCTGCTATATTGGGCGTATACCAGGCAGTATAGGGGTTAGAGGCTGATTGTCAAACGACGGCGGGCGCTGTGGCGAAATATTTTCCTGAGAAAGTCAGGGACATGACAGCCGGTTCCTGCGTATGCCGGAAAACTGTGGTGCCGGTCGATCAGGGCGCCAGGGACCATGGCGGGATGATCGCGGTTAAAGGTCTCGCTGCAGATCAATAGCGTGCTTTTTGATCCGTTTCCAGACCGTGACGCGGCTGACACCCAGATGGCGGGCCGTTTCAGATTGGTTGCCGCCGGCCAGGCGCAGGGCATCCAATAGCGCCTCGCGTTCCGGGTCTGCCGCCGTATTGTGGGGGCGCTTCGACCGTGGGGTCATTCCTTTACCATGGGTGACGCGCTGGGGCAGATGCTCCGGCCCGATCCAGCCGCCGGGACACAGGACGAAGGCGTATTCGATGGTGTTGCGCAGCTCGCGGACGTTGCCGGGCCAAGTATAGCGCAACAGGGCATCCATGGCTTCGGGGGATAATCCGTCGATGGTTTTGCCGCTACGCAGATTATTCTGTCGGACGAATTCTTGCACCAGCAGGGGGATATCTTCCATGCGCGCCTGCAGGGCGGGCATGATCAAGGGGAAGACATTGATCCGGAAATAGAGGTCTTCGCGAAATCGGCCCTCGGCCACGCTTTGCTCCAGATCCTTGTTGGTGGCGGATATGATGCGGACATCGACTGTAATGGGGTGGTGATCGCCCACCCGTTCGATCTCTTTTTCTTCCAGCACCCGCAGGAGTTTGATCTGGGTGGACAGGGGGATATCGCCGATTTCGTCCAGAAAAATGGTGCCGCTGTGCGCCGCTTCAAAACGTCCGATACGGGCCCGATCGGCGCCGGTATAAGCGCCTTTGACGTGTCCGAAGAGTTCGCTTTCCAGCAGGTTTTCATTCAGGGCCGCACAGTTGACTTTGATAAACGGCTTGTTTTTGCGGGGTCCGGCCTCATGCACGGCACGAGCTGCGAGCTCTTTGCCGGTGCCGCTGGGCCCGTGGATCAGCACCGGGGCATCGCTTTGGGCAACACTATCGATGAGTTCAAACATACGCTGCATGGTGGGGGCGTGACCGATAATGCCGTGAAATCCGTCGTCAAGGCGGCAGGTCTGACGGAGCGAAATAATCTCCTGCTGCTGGCGGACAATTTCGGAGATATCCGTCAGGGTTTCGATGGCCCCCACGACATTGCCATGGTCATCCTTAAGCACCGAGGCATTTTTCATGACAAACAGAGCACGGCCGTTTTTATCGGTGATGGTGCATTTTTTAGCCCGAATGCGGTTGCGGGTATAGAGGCTACACCATTCTTTGCCGGCGCCCAGGCCATAGATCTGGCACCCTGAGCAGTTCAGCACGCGACAGTTCTGACCCACCAGTTCCTTTGCCGAATAACCGGTCAGTTTCTCGGCGGCCGGGTTCATGTTGAGGATCTTTCCGCGGGCGTCCACGACCAGAAGACCGTCATGCAGGGTGTTGACGATGGTTTCCCAGAAGCTTGCAATATCCATCAGGAGGGCTCCGTTAATGTCAATCTGTTAACTTAACAGGTGTTAACATAATATTAACAAAGCCATTTGGCAAGAGGGTCCCAAGGGGACGGCCGTCGTTTGGGTCCCCGGCCATGGCAACACCGGAAAACATATTTAAACTCATCGATTTTAGTATGTTATGTTGGTGAGTGCGGGCAAGTCGATATGAGAATTATCTCTTATCTCCCAATCGGTTTTCTATTTTCTGCCCTGGCATCATCGTTGCTATATATCCTTAATAACCCTAGCTCGGTCGTGTTTTGGCCACAGGACACCCTTTGGCTTACCTGGGGGGTGACGATCAATCTTTCGACGGGAGCAGACCATGAAACGCATGGCATTTCTTATCTCTACCTGGGCGTTTGCCGTCAGCATGATTTGGGGATTGGTCGGCACTCCGGCGGTCCAGGCCCAACTCGAGGTTCTCGACGAAAACCAGGCGCCCGGGCGCACCATGGCCCAGCAGGCCACCAAGGAAAGGCAGATCTGGATCACCGCCGATCATTCCCGGCATGCGGTCCTGCAAAATGAGTTCAACTCCGGTCCCGAGGTGACGAAAGCCTGCCTGTCCTGTCACGAACTGGCCGCCGGGCAGTTTCACAAGACCATTCACTGGACCTGGCTGGATCCCAACGTGCCTGCCGAGGAACGGATTGGCAAGGCCGGACATGCCATCAATAATTTCTGTATTAACCTCAATGGGAATGAACCGCGCTGCACCTCATGCCACGCCGGCTATGGCTGGCGCGACAGCAGTTTCAATTTCAAAGACGAGGCCGCTGTGGATTGTCTGGTCTGTCACGAGCAGACCGGGACCTACAAAAAATTCCCCACCGGTGCAGGGAACCCGGTCGAAAAGCCGACCGTCTTCAAGGGCAACAACAAAACCTATAATCCGCCGGACTGGAACAAGGTGGCTCAAAGTGTCGGGCGCCCCACGCGCACCAATTGCGGCACCTGCCATTTCTACGGTGGCGGGGGCGACGGCGTTAAACACGGGGATATCGATTCGTCCCTGGCCAAACCCAACAAGGCCCTGGACGTTCACATGGGGCTGGACGGGCAGAATTTCGACTGTGTGCGCTGCCATACCACGACGCTGCACAATATTTCCGGCCGCACCTATGCCACGCCGGCGGCCACCCACCGTAAGAGCCTGATCGAAGACGATCTGGCCTCCAAGATCATGTGTGAGTCCTGCCACAGCAACACGCCCCACAAACCGGGCGTGAAGGCCAATGACCACACCGACAAAGTGGCCTGCCAGAGTTGCCACATTCCTGAATTCGCCCGGGTCAACGCCACAAAAATGGCATGGGACTGGTCCAAGGCCGGCCTGAAGAAAGACGGGAAACCCTATGCGTTGAAAGGGCCCCACGGCAAGCCGACCTATGACACCAAAAAGGGTGAATTCCGTTGGGAAAAGAATGTCCAGCCGGCCTATTTCTGGTTCAATGGGTCCATCAACGCCATCACCGCCCGGGACACGATCGATCCTTCCCAGCCGGTGAACATCAACTGGCCGGTGGGGAACCGGGCCGATGTAAACGCCCGTATTTTCCCCTTCAAAGTGCATGCGGGCAAGCAGCCCTACGACAAGATCAACAAGACCCTGTTGATTCCGAAACTTTTCGGCCCGAAAGGTTCCGGGGCCTACTGGGCGGAATACGACTGGAAGAAATCTTTCGATAAAGGCATGCAGGCGGCCGGGCTGTCTTTCAGTGGGGAATTCGATTTTGTGGAAACCCGCTATGTATTTCCCATCACGCACATGGTGGCGCCCAAAGATAATGTGGTGGACTGCATCGAGTGCCACAGTGCGGAAGGACGCCTGGCATCATTGGCGGGGTTTTACATGCCGGGCCGGGATAATTTTAAAACCATCAACGTCTTCGGGTGGATTCTGGTTCTGGGCACGCTGGTGGCCGTTACCTTTCACGGCCTGGGACGCGCTATTTCCAGCAGCCGCAAGGAGGGCTGAACAATGACAGGCAAAAAAATGGTCAATACCTATCTCTATACGCGTTATGAACGTTTTTGGCATTGGCTGCAGACGGCGCTGATCTCCATTTTACTGGTGACCGGTTTCGAAGTGGACGGCTTCTACACCTTGCTGGGGTACAAAACGGCGGTCGAGGTTCACAATTTTGTGGGGCTGGGCTGGCTCATCGCCTTTGCTTTTTTTGTTTTCTGGTTGCTGACGACCGGCGAATGGAAGCAATATGTGCCCACCACCAAAAAAATGTTCACGGTAATTCACTATTACATGCTCGGCATTTTTCGTGGCGACCCGCACCCGGTGCCCAAACGCAAGGATGCCAAGCACAACCCCCTGCAGCGCATCGCTTACCTGTCCGTGGCCATGTTCCTGCTGCCGCTCCAGATGATTTCGGGTTTTCTCTATTGGAGCTACAACTCCTGGACGGCCTGGGGACTGGACTGGTTGAGTCTGCCGGTGGTCGCCGCAATTCACATCCTTGGTGCTTTTGGCGTGCTGAGTTTTCTGGTCGGCCATATCTATATGACCACAACGGGCCACACCCTGTTTGCCCATATCCGGGCCATGATCACCGGCTGGGAGGAAATCCCCGAGGGGGTCGAGCTGGAAGATTGGGAAAAACGCCAGCGCAAAGGCCACCAGGCCTCTGAAAGCGAGGCCCCTTCGGCCTGATCCCGCAACCCTTGCAGGCAGTGTCGGTTTCGGTCGGCACTGCCTTTTTTTACCGCGCAGCGCAATCTCCCCAAGCCGTCCCTGCCGCCTCCGTCGATCCTGCATTTCTCCTGTTTGTCGGGGAAAACGCCGGTTGAAATCATGTTTTTCCCCTTTGCTTCCCCTTTTTGATGCTTAGCATGTCTTGTACGACCATTGATTTGGTGCTCCCGAGAAGGGGCGAATGTTTCTGGAGGTAAAATCATGTGGGAATATACTGATAAAGTTAAAGACCATTTTCTCAACCCCCGCAATGTCGGGGTGATAGAGGATGCCGATGGTGTGGGCGAGGTGGGCTCCCTGTCCTGCGGGGACGCTCTGACATTATTTTTTAAATTGGATGCCCAGGGCCGGATCAAGGAGGCCAAATTCCAGACGTTTGGGTGTGCTAGCGCGATTGCCTCTTCCTCGGCACTGACGGAGATGATGATCGGCAAGACCCTGGAGGAGGCCGAAAAGATAACGAATGACGATATCGCAAGTTTCCTGGGAGAGCTCCCCAAGGAAAAAATGCATTGTTCCGTCATGGGGCAGGAAGCGCTGGAAAAAGCGATTGCCTGCTACCGGGGTGAAACGATCAAGAAGCCCGAGGGTAATCTCCTCTGCGAATGCTTCGGGATTACGGATCGGCAGATTGAATCGGCGGTCCGTGATCACCGTCTATTCACCATCGAAGATATCACTGGGCATCTCAAGGCCGGCGGGGGATGTGGCAAGTGCCATGAAAACATCCAATCGATTATTGATCAAGTGCAGGGGAAACCGAAAGCGATGCGGCCCGCGCCGGTGCCGTTGACCAATATCCAGAAGATCCGCCTGATCGAAGAAACTCTGGAGCGGGAAATCAAACCGGCCCTGCATCAGGATGGCGGCGACATCGAGCTGGTGGATGTGGATGGCCAACGCGTCATGGTCAAGCTGCGTGGGACTTGCGCCGGTTGCAAAGCGTCGCAGGTGACCCTGAAAAACACGGTGGAAGCCAAGCTGCGCGAACTGGTATCCAAGGATTTGGTGGTGGAGGAGGTTCGTTCATGAAAATCATCTATGTCGACAACAACGCCACGACAAAAGTCGCCCCCGAAGTGGTGGACGCCATGTTGCCCTATTTCAGCGAGCGTTACGGCAATGCTTCCAGCATGCACAGCTTTGGGGGGGGACTTATCGTCGATATCCGCCGGGCCCGCACCCAGGTGGCTGATTTGATCGGCGCCCGGCCCGAAGAGATTCTTTTCACCAGTGGCGGCACCGAAGGCGATGCCACGGCCATTCATGCGGCATTACAATCCCACCCGGGCAAACGCCATATCGTTACGTCCCGGGTGGAGCATCCGGCCATTAAAAACCTGTTCGAACAGTACGGTAAAAACGGTTACCGGGTGACCTTTATCCCGGTCGACGGCCAGGGACGGCTGGATCAGGCAGCCCTTTTTGAGAGCCTAAGTGAGGACACGGCCATTGTCAGCATCATGTGGGCCAACAACGAAACCGGTGTGATCAATCCCATCGATGAGATTTCCCGGGAAGTTGGCTCACGCGGAATTCTCTTTCACACCGATGCCGTCCAGACGGTGGGCAAGATCCCGATCGATGTGTCGCACAGCGGGGTCGATCTGCTGTCCATGTCCGGCCACAAATTCCATGGGCCCAAGGGCATTGGCGCGCTTTATATTCGCAAAGGTACCAAGTTCAAGCCCATGGTGGTGGGCGGCCACCAGGAAGGCGGACGGCGGGCCGGGACCGAAAATGTGCCCGGTATCGTCGGGATGGGCAAAGCCTGCGAGCTGGCCGGGAGCAATCTGGGCGATGTCGGTACCCGCGTGCGGCAGTTGCGCGACAAACTGGAGCATGCCCTGCTGCAGACCGTGCCGCGTTCTGTGGCGAATGGCGGTCAGGCGGAGCGCCTGCCCAACACCACCAGCATTGCCTTTGAGTATGTGGAGGGCGAAGCGATTTTGTTGATGATGAACGAGTATGGTATCTGCGCGTCTTCCGGATCGGCCTGCACGTCAGGATCACTAGAACCGTCGCACGTGCTGCGTGCCATGGGCGTGCCGTTCACGGCGGCCCACGGCTCTATCCGCTATAGTTTGAGCCACTATTCCACGGAAGAAGAGATCGATTTTATCATCGCCAAGATGCCGCCGATTATCGAACGCCTGCGTCAGATGTCACCCTTCTGGAAGCAGGCGGCCGAAGCGGCCTTGCACTAGAAGTGGTTTCAAAACCTCAGATCGCGTTCAAGAGCAAGGCGCAGCTTGATGAAAAAGCGGATCATATTCAATGACATGTGAGTATTTTGAAGAGGGCTGGAACGCCGCCATTGGGCGTTAGATGGGGTTTTAAAACCACTTCTAATCTCTGTCCGGAGAAATCGTTTTCCTTGCCCGGGATGCGGCGTTAGGCGTTCACGATGGCCCGGTATTTCTGATTGAATCTGACCGGGTGGTACGACATTTTGGCTTTGCGCAGGCCTTCATCACCCAGGTCCTGTTCCCGGTTAACGTGACGGAAACGCCCGTCCAGGCTTTCCAGGAACATCTGGTTGATGGCCTGGTAGATGCCTTTGTGGGCCGGGCAGCCCTTCTCGAAATGGATCACAACCGTATCCTGATCCAGTGGTTCTGCAATGGTGTAGGCCACAATCAGATCTTCGACCATGATGGCGCCG
>Ga0316195_10000453_pt1 | contig 16411 bp, 14 predicted proteins | sample Phised1_MG_FD_204937 | JGI IMG/M metagenome (GOLD analysis project Ga0316195, IMG submission 204937) | Coastal sediment microbial communities from Maine, United States - Phippsburg sediment 1 | ecosystem: Environmental > Aquatic > Marine > Coastal > Sediment | place: USA: Maine | collected...
ACGGTCGCCGGCGAAGACCCCACGTCCTGCAGCAAATGCGGTGGCGCGCAACTGACCCGGGACACCGATGTTCTGGATACCTGGTTCAGTTCGGCCCTGTGGCCCTTTTCCACCATGGGGTGGCCGGAGCACACGCGCCTTCTGGAGACCTTCTACCCCACCACCACGCTGGTGACCGGTTTCGACATCCTTTTCTTCTGGGTGGCCCGCATGATGATGATGGGCCTGCATTTCATGGACGATGTGCCGTTCAAGGATGTCTACGTGCATGCCCTGGTGCGTGACGAACACGGCAAAAAAATGAGCAAATCCAAGGGGAACGTCATCGATCCCCTGAATGTCATCGATGTTTACGGAACGGATGCCTTTCGCTTTACCCTGTCGGCCTTCGCCGCCCAGGGGCGCGACATCAAGATGTCGGAAAAACGGGTCGAAGGCTACCGCAATTTCATCAACAAACTCTGGAACGCCGCCCGATTTGCCTTGATGCACCTCCAGGAGCGGGCCGCCTTACCGGAGAAGAATATGTTGAGTGTCCCCGACCGCTGGATCCTGTCCCGCCTGCAGCGGTTGATCCGGGAAACCGGCCAGGCCTTGGACGACTATCGCTTCAACGATGCCGCGGCCATGCTCTACCAGTTCGTGTGGCATGAATTCTGTGACTGGTATCTGGAAACCATCAAACCCGCTCTTTACGGCAACCAGGGTGAAGAACGCCAGCAGGCCACTCTGGGCGTTTTGTGGCGCGTCCTGCACGACACCCTGATTCTGCTCCACCCGATCACGCCCTTCGTGACCGAAGAGATCTGGGAGAAGTTTCCCGGCACCGAAGGCTCCATCATGCAGGCGTCCTTTCCGGCCGATGACGCAACCGCCGAGGACATCAGCGAAGACGCCCAGGCCGAAGCCGCCATGCAGCTGATCATGCAAGCCATCACCGGCATTCGCAATATACGGGGGGAGATGAACATCGCACCGGGCCTGAAACTCAACGTTACGGTGCAGACGGACGACATGCATGTGGATCGTCAGTTGCAGGACCATCAGGAACTGGTGTCCAACCTGGCCCGGCTGGAGGACCTGACCGTCGCGCCCGTAGGCGCAAAGCCCAAGGCCGCGGCCACGACGGTGATCGAGGGCGCCACCATTTTCGTCTCCCTGGAAGGCATTATCGATTTCAGCCAGGAAGTCGCCCGCCTCAAGAAAGAAATCGGAAAAATCGATAGCGAATTATCTACCCTGAATAAGAAGCTCAGCAACGAAGATTTCCTGAAAAAAGCCCCCGACGCCGTGGTGAGCAAGGTCAAAGGTCAACAGGCGGCCTTTTCAGAAAAACGGCAGGCGCTGGAAATGCACTTGACACGGATCGAGGCCCTGGCATCCTGATCCGCGGTGCTCAACCCGCGACTGGAAACGGTTTCATCCGGCCAAAATGAAACGAATGATTATCATGCACACTCTGAATCGCCTGATCGATCTGGCCCTGGAAGAAGATATCGGGACAGGCGACATCACGACGGAAACCCTGATCCCAGCCAATGCCGAAGGGGAAGCGGTCGTCATCGCCAAAGAGCATCTCGTGCTAGCCGGAATGCCGGTGGCACAGGCTGTTTTCCGGCGCTTGGATTCAGACATTACGTTTCCGGAAGAACTTTCCGACGGCGCCGCCGTCACACCCGGAACTCGTGTTCTGAAAATCTGCGGGCGCCTGCGGCCATTGCTGACGGGTGAACGCACGGCTTTGAATTTCCTGCAGCGCCTCTCCGGCATCGCCACCCATGTACGCCGCTATGTGGAAGCGATGCCGGCCGCGTCCCTCCGCCTGGTGGACACCCGTAAAACCACCCCCGGGTGGCGGACCCTGGAGAAATACGCGGTCCGCATCGGCGGAGCGGCCAACCACCGCATGAGCCTGAGCGACGGCATTCTGATCAAGGACAACCATGTGGCGATTTGCGGCGGTATTCGTGCGGCCCTGGAAAAAGCGCGCCGCGCCGCGCCCCACACCCTCAAGCTGGAAATCGAAGTCAGCACACCCGCCGAGGCCCGGGAAGCGGCCGATGGCGGTGCCGATATTATTATGCTGGACAACATGGGGCCGGCGACCATACGGGAAGCCGTGCGCCTGATTGACGGCCGAGCATTGGTGGAAGTCTCCGGCGGTGTCAACCGCAGCAATCTGGCCGAGCTATCCGCCAGCGGGGTGGATATCGTGTCGGTGGGCGCTCTGACCCATTCCGCCGTGGCCGTCGATATCAGCATGCAAGTTAAGATCACGTCCTGACAGGCCCGTCGGCAACGGCCGACCGAAACGCCATGATCCCTCTGCGCGATACCATCCGCTCTCGCAACTACCCCGTCGTCAACAACCTGTTGATCGGCGTCAACGTGCTCGTATTCCTGATTCAACTTTCCCAGGGCCCCAACCTGGACCGATTCATTTTTACCTACGGACTGGTGCCGGCCAAATTCACGCACCCGACCCTGGCCGCCTATTTCGGTCTGGCCAGCAACCTGTTTTCACTGCTGTCTTTCATGTTTCTGCACGGCGGTTTTCTGCATCTCCTGGGCAATATGTGGAGCCTCTATATCTTCGGCGACAATGTGGAAGACCGCCTGGGCCCTATTCGCTATCTCGGCTTTTATCTGGCCGCCGGTTTGATTTCCGGCCTGTCGCACATGGCGCTCAATCTCAACTCCCAGGCGCCGACCATCGGGGCCAGCGGTGCCGTGGCCGGCGTGATGGGGGCCTATTTCATCCTCTACCCGACCGCGAAAATCCTGACCCTGATCCCGATCATCATCATCCCCTGGTTTATTGAAATTCCGGCCTTCGTTTTCCTGGGCATCTGGTTTGCACTCCAGTTCCTCAGTGCGGCAGGATCTCATGGGGGTGCCACCGGAATCGCATGGTGGGCACACGTAGGGGGCTTTATCGGGGGTATCGTCCTCCTGAAAATATTCTCCCGCGTGCCTTCGGCCGGCTTTTCGCAAAAAATTCAGACCACCACGGCCAAGAAAAAATCCCATCGTCTGCAGGTGGTGCATCCCACCGGGCCACCCGAATCCCTCGACTTATATGACAACTTGCCCATCACGGCCTTCGAGGCCCTTTCCGGTACCAGCAAATACGTCACCGTCCCCCAGGGCTTCCGGCGCCGAACCCTGCTCGTCAAGGTGCCGCCAGGCATCAAGGAGGGCAACAGCCTCCGCTTGCGCGGGTTAGGCCGGACGTCGACCACCGGCGAAAAAGGCGATCTCTACCTGAAAATTCAGTTTGATGCCTGGTAGGGTATTTGGACTGCGTATTGATGAATGCGGGATGCAGAGCGGTTCCTACCCATTTTTAATGATCACGCCAGATCTCTAAAACGGTGATATCGTCATTGACCTCGGATTTCCCTCGCCACCGACCGATCGAATGCAGCAGTTCTTCCCCCCAGGGCGGCCCCTTGGCATGCTCGAAATGACCCAAAACCCGTTCATTCCCAAAACGTTTTTTTTCTTCGTTTTCCGCTTCGATGACACCGTCTGAAAAGAAGAGAATCGATTCACCGGGCGTTAGTCGGATTTCCGTTTTCTCGTAGCGGACATTGGGGGTAACCCCGATCGCAATGCCCGACGGCATCGGGATTTCTTTCCCGCAACCGCCAACAATGCTTACCGGTGGCGGGTGTCCCCCCGAAACAAGGTGCAACCGGCCATCGACAGGCCAGAATCGGCAGAGCACGATCGTGGCAAAGAACCCCTCTTCCGCGGCCAGATCGTAAAACGTGTTGTTGACGGTTGCCAACAGATGGTCGATCTCGCATCGCCTAAGCGCTTCGGTGCGAATTTGTGTGGACAGAGCGGCCATGATCAGGGCTGCGGGAACCCCCTTGCCGGACACATCGGCCACATACGCCAGCACGCTGCGGTCCGGCAGCACAAGCACATCGTAGAGATCACCCCCGACGTAGGCGGCCGGCCGCGATACCGCCCATATATGACCGCCCCCATCAAGTTGAGGCATCTCCGGCCAGAAAAGAGATTGGATCTTAGCCGCGGTTTTGAGTTGCGTTTTGAGTTGTGCCGACTGCTCCAGTACAGTGTCCTGCAGGGCCTTGATCCGCAGCATGGACTTGACCCGGGCAATCAGGGCGGCATGGTCCACTGGTTTGGTCAGGTATTCGTCGCTCCCGGCCTCCAGCCCGGCTACGATATCTTTCGAATCGGTTTTGGCCGTGACCATGATGATCGGCATGAAGGGCAGAGCGGCGTCCGTTTTGAGGCGCCGGCAAACCTCGATGCCATCCAGCTTGGGCATCATGATGTCCAGCAAAATCAGGTCGGGTCTTCGATCTCTTGCCATAGCCAGAGCCGTTTCGCCGTCCGTCGCGGTGATCACCTGATACCCGTTGGCCGCAAGGCGCGCTTCGAGGATTTCCAGACCGGACAGGTTATCATCGACAACCAGAATCATCGGTGGTGAACGCATGGGGCCTCCCCACGAATTTTCCTCAAGACAGATATTCGCGTATCTTCGCCAAAAGTTGACGTGGGCTGAACGGTTTGGCGACGTAATCATCACATCCGGCTGCATAGGCTTTGCTGTCATCGCCGCTCAGGGCGTAGGACGTAACGATAATGATCGGCACATTATTTAAGTCCGGATGAGCCTTGATGCGGCGGGTGGCCTCATAGCCATCGATGCCCGGAAGCTGAACGTCCATCAGGATCAGATCAGGCTGATGGATCTCGGCAGCGTGTACGCCGTCGATCCCGGTAACGGCCTCCAAGACCCCATATCCGCCACTCGTTAAAAGATCCCGCATGATGCGCCGGTTGTCTTCCTGGTCTTCGACGATCAAGATCGTTTTGCTCATGCCTCTCCCCCTTGCCTTTCAACCCTCACCGGCAGTGTCAACCGGAAGATGGATCCTTTACCAGCCACGGACTCGACCCAAATGCTTCCCCCGTGCATCTCGACAATCCGTTTGGCAATCGAAAGTCCGAGGCCGGTCCCCCCCTTTTCTCGGGTACTGGAACCATCGGCCTGGTGAAATTCTTTGAAGATGTGCTTCTGCTCAGCTTCGGCGAGTCCGCAGCCGGTATCGGACACGGCAACCGAAAAGTGGCCCCCGGATTCTGATACGGCGACACCAATCTCGCCTGTCTCGGTAAACTTGATGGCATTGCCAATGAGGTTCATGAAAACCTGGGCGATGCGCTGGGCGTCACCTTTGCCGATCGCCAGATTCGGGGGAACCGTTACCTTGAGGGAGAGATTCTTCTCGGCGGCCAGCCCCTCCACTGCCGTAATGACGGTCTGCACCAGTTCCCCCATCGCATAGTCATCCAACGCAAGCGTGAGCCGTCCCGCCTCGATTTTGGAAAGATCGAGTACGTCATTGATCAGGTTGAGTAGATGGCGACCGTTTTTCTCCAGTCGATCCATGATCTCGCGGATCTTATCGGGGACCTCTCCGTAGATATTGTCGAGAATCAGTTCAGTATAGCCCAGGATGGCATTCAGAGGGGTACGCAGCTCGTGGCTCATGTTGGCCAGAAACTCGGATTTATGTCGGTTGGCCATCTCGATCTCATGGCCTTTTTCCTCAATCTCGCGGAACAGGCGGGCGTTGTCGATGGCAATCACAGACTGCGCGGCAAAGGCCTGGAGCAGTTCGACCACCGGTGCCGGAAACGCCCCGGGCATCTTGCGCCGGACGACCAGTCCGCCGATGAGACGATCTTTCCGCACGAGTGGCACGGCCAGCAGGGCACGATAGCCGGCCTCCTTGACATAAGCAAAAGGGTAGGACGTGGCCGTGGCGAGGTCCGATATTTGATACGGTTTACGTTTCATGAGGGCCCGGCTGACGGCGGATTCGTCTCCCGGCCGCGGCCCAACCCTGCGCAGCGCATCGATGTAGGCATCGTTCAAGCCGTAATTGATGCGCGGTGCGAATACTTGTCCCGCCGCGTTGACTTCGTACAAGGTACCGGCATCGGTCTTGGAGAGCTGGACGGCATGGCGAACGATCCGCGAAAGTACCGTTTCGATATCAAGCGTCGAGCTGACCGTTCGGCTGACTTCGCCCAGAGCCTGTAGTTCTTCCACAGTCTGTGCCAATTCTACCGTGCGCTCCGCCACTTTTTGCTCCAGCGTACGGCTGTGCTCCTCAACTTTGGCCTTGCTCTCGTTTAGGGCTTCAAACAGCTGCTTGATGGATCCGCGCATCCCGTCCAGATGCTGCGATAATCTCCCAATTTCGCCGCTGCCGCTGATATCGACAAAGGTGTCCAGATCCCCGTTGGCAATCCGCGACGCCGAATGCTGCAGTTTTAACAATGGTTGTGCGATGTACCTTCGCGTAATGACAATGGAGGTTGTCCAAATTGCCGCAATCATGAAAACCGCCAAAGCAACAATGCCGTATATCTGTACCAGTGCTTTTTCTTTGAGGCTTTTCCGCGACACGACAATATGAATCTCACCGACCGGGTTGTCTTCGAATTGAATGGGAGCCGATTTGAACAGAAATTCAGATCCCTCATATCGGGAGGCACCGAGTGCGGCCTCAATAATTGATCCCTGGCGGTCGTATCGCTTTTTCGCGGCAATGGTCTCCTCTCCCGAAGTGATTTTCGTGTAGACGACGGCCTCATCGAGAAACAGGGCCTCCACAAAATCTTTGACGACATTACGGTCCAGATTCCATATCGGCGTGGGCAGGCTGGTCTGGGCAAGCCTTACAGCATTTTCCAAACGCTCCTTCAGATCGCGCTCCATGCGCTGCATATTCAAAAAGATCCCCACAACAGCAAAGATAGCCAGCAGCAGCGTGACAACCCCAATCAGACCCAGACTGAAACGCCGGCTGATGCTGATCACTTTATCATTCGTTTTTATGGGATCCGGATGCCGCACGATACCATTTCTCCGTTAATGGGGTCATCGCCGGAAGGACACAGAAACAGACACAACCTCCGAACACCCCGCGCGCTTATGAATCATGGTGTTATTTCAATCTCCGGGAAAGGATGGTCGTTCAGTTTAAGATTCCAATCTTTACGGATGCGTGCAAGGGTGCCGTCCGCCTGCATATTTGCATAGGCCTCTTGCCATGCGTGTACGATGGCATCGGCGGTAGGCTTCGAGAACGCGATCATCACGTCAATGGTTCGGAGATGATATACTTCTTCAAGGTCTTCGGAATCCACTCCGGCCAGAGCGCAAACGGTTTTCAATCCCGGTTTTTTATAGGCCCACAAATCGATGCGGCCCAGCATGAGCTTCTGGGCATTCTTCTGCTCGTCGGATACGGGTTCAAGATTGGTGAACCCGTGCATCTGGAGAAATTTCTCACGCGTATCGTCCCGCAGGGTGCCGATGCGTCCGACGCGTTTGGCATCGTCCAGCGATCTAATGATCATACCGGACGCTTTTCTCGCCACCAGAATATCTCTTTTGGTCGCCAAGGGACCGACCCATTTAAATTTATCGCGCCGCTCTTGGGTGTAGGTCGTGCTGAACAAGACAACATTATCTTCCTCCAGTGCCATTTTGTAGGCCCTGGCCCAAGGATAAACCTTGATGGCGGCCGTGGAGCCGAGTCGATGCTGGATCTCCCGAACGATGTCGACCGAAGGACCCACCAGCACCCCCTCCTGGACAAAATTCAAGGGCGGCAGGTTTTCAGTCAAAATGGTAAGATCCGCCGGAATTGCCGGCCGAACAAGGCAGGAAAGCAATGAAACAATAATGGTGATCAATTTTTTCATTCCCGGCCTCCACGATCAATCTTTGCATTAATTATCTATGCGCACGACGCTAATTGTTTTAGATCCACATATTCGCCACATGTATATTTCCAGAAATATGCCGATGACCATTCAGTGTAGATGGAAGACGAAATAGAGGAGTGAATCAGGCCGGGAATCTGCAGTAGGAATCGATCGGAAAGCCGCTGGCGGTTAGGGGGCTCAAAATCGCTTCGAGTCGTTAAGGCGCCACTTAAAAATCAAAATAAGCAGCTCTCAAGGTGCCTGTCAAGAAATCAAAATAGTCCCGTGTTTTATTGAAAGCGAGCGTCCTTGGTTCCCAAGCACTTTCGGGAGTGCTTTAAGCACACGTATATTTTAGCAAATTCGAAAATCACAATTTCAATTCTCAAGTGCCCACCCAAAATTCTTATTGACAACGTATCCGATTATTTACAAACTGGTGCGGATGCGAAAAGAGGAACGGGTCCAACCCGAATTGGCCCGGCGTTTCGTATGGTATCTCCCTTCACGTCTGGTACCGCGACTTTGATGTCCCCAGCTGCTTGTGTCTCACCCGTACGGCAGGAGGCAAAGTGAAGGCCTTACAATTCAACGTCACCACCGCGCGATTTCTTGCTGCCAAAACCCTTCGAATATTTTTCGGACCGCGTGTTTTCTATCGCAGTCCCGTCCGAACCATAACGCTGGCGGAGATCCCTGAACCCCGCTTGCCGAGCCCTGAATGGGTCAAAATTGAAACTATTATGTGCGGCTTCTGCGGCAGCGATCTCAACCTGATTCTGCTGCACGACTCCCCCACGGCATCCCCGTTTACTTCTTTTCCCTGTGTGCCCGGCCACGAAATCGTCGGTCGAATCATTGAAACCGGCACTGAAGTAGATGGCTTTGCCACGGGCGACAGGGTCGTCGTGAATCCGACATTGAGTTGTGTCACACGCGGCATGAATCCCGTTTGTCGGAGTTGCCGTGCCGGCCGGCCGGGAAATTGTGAAAATTATGCCGAAGGCGGCCTGCCGCCCGGCATGTTCATCGGCATCAACAGCGGCGTCAACGGTGGGTTCGCCCCCTGTCTGGTCGCCCACCAGAGCCAGCTTTGCAAGGTTCCGCAAGGACTTTCCGACGAGGCGGCTGTCATGACCGAACCAGCCGCTGTGGCCTTGCAGACCGTCATCGACAACCCCCCGGAGACGGAGGATCACTGTCTCGTCATCGGTGGTGGGGTCATCGGAAACCTGGTGGTGCAATCCCTGCGCGCGTTGAGCCACGGCTGCCATATCTCGGTCATTGAACCCGCCCCCCATGCGGCCCGGCTGGCCCAAAAAGCCGGGGGTGACGACATCATCGGTGGGGAAACCGTCTTCGATCAAACCGCCCGACTGACCGGCGCGCGGATCTACCAACCCATGCTCGGCATGGCAATACCCACGGGCGGATTCGATCGGATTTACGACACGGTGGGCATATCCAAGACGTTGAATCTAGCCCTGCGTCTGCTGACGGCCATGGGCACCTTAAGTGTGGTGGGAATCGGCGGCAATGTAAAGCTCGACCTGACGCCGCTCTGGCTCAAGCTCCAGACCATTAAGGGCGTCTATGCCTATGGTTCAGCAACGATCAATGGCCGGACGCAGCCGGTCTTCGAACTGGCCCTTGATCTGATAGCCAGCCATACCCTGAATACCGAACCTTTGGTGACGCATACGTTCGCCATCGACAACTATCGCGAGATGATCGAAGTCAATCTCGACAAAAGCGCCCATGAGGCGATGAAGACGGTTGTCTCTTTCAAATAAACCCTGCCGCCAAAAACTTTCTGCAAGGAGGCGCCATGCGGTTTTCCATACTGCTTTTTGCCCTGGCCCAGATTCTCAAAATTGCATCGTTCAGCAATAGCCGATTCAAAGCATATATCAACAAGGCCCAGACACGGATACTGATCAAGACCGCTGATGGAAAAAGGGCCCGCCTGTTTGTTTTCGACAAAGGAAAAGTCTCCTCCATATCCGGAGACCGCAAAGACTTCGATGCTGCCCTTGTCTGGCGAGATGCGGCCACCGGGTTTTCGGTGATGACCTCGAAATACCCGGACGCCTCTTTCAATGCCGCGGCCGAAGGCAAGCTCAGCGTCGAAGGCATGAGCGTCTACGCCCAGTGGCTCGAAGACGGCCTGAAGCTGATCATATAATGTAACCCGTGCGTGAACCGCGCCGCCTGATCATTACCCTGCAATATCGACATTCGAATATCTTCAAGGAGGCCCCATGACAACCATCACCGGTGGGCATCTCGCCGCCAAATACATGCAGGAAGTCGAAAAAGTGCGCATCGTTTTCACCCTTTCGGGAGGCCACATCGAAAACATCCTGGACGGCTTTACCCAATACGGCATCAAAACCATCGATGTACGCCATGAACAGGCCGCCGCCATGATGGCCCACGCCTGGTCCATTTACAACAACGAACCGGGCGTCTGCCTGGTGACGGCCGGGCCCGGGTTTACCAATGCCTTGACCGGCATCGCCAATGCGCACCTGGACAACGCCCCGCTGGTGGTTCTTTGCGGCCGTCATCCGTTGCGCGACGATTTAACCGGCGCTCTCCAGGAAATGAACCAGGTCGATATGGTCAAACCGATCACCAAATGGTGTGCGACCTGCTACGACGTCAAACGAATCCCTGAATACCTCAATATCGCCTTCCGCCAGGCGACCATGGGACGGCCGGGGCCCGTCTTTCTGGAGCTTCCACCGGATATTCTATTCGCCCCGACAGCTCTTGAAGCGGTCAGCATACCTGCCCGTAAACACCATAAAAGCGTTGTTTCCCCTGATTCTACCGAGCTTGAAGACGCTGCCCGCCTCATCAATGAAGCCCGGCGACCCATTTTCATGGGCGGCAGCGGTGTCGGCTTCAGTAACAGCCGACAATCCCTTGCCGCCCTCATCGAAAAAACCGGAATTCCGTTTGCGCTGCTCAACAACGGACGCGGGACCCTGCCGGACAGCCATACCCTTTGCATCAACGATGGCGGCTTTACGAGCATCATGACCGGGTTGCCCCAGGCGGACGTCATCGTGGCGGCGGGTATCCGTTTCAACTGGGTGCTGCAATCCGGGAAACTCTTCCCCAACGCCAAGGTCATCCGGATCGATAACGATCCCACCGAGATCGACCGCAACCGGCCCGCCACGGTAGGTCTGGCCGGTGATTGCGACGCGGTATTCAAACAACTGCTCCCCATGGTCGACGACCGTGATCACTCCGAATGGATCGGCAAGCTGCGCAAAGCCTATGCGGCCTTCATGACAACCGAACTGGCGCAACGGGAAAACCCATCGCACCCGATTCATCCTAATCGACTCGTGGCTCGGATCATGGAAGTGTTCGGTGACGATGCCTACTATGTGGCCGATGGCGGCGATACGAGCTATTTCGGGCTGGCCGGTTTCTTGTCGCAACACAAGTCCGGCGTACAGGTGCCGGCCGGATCTTTGTTGGGATGCCTCGGCACCGGGATTCCCTTCGCCATGGCCGGCAAACTCTCTCACCCGGACAAACCGGTCATCGTCCTGAACGGCGACGGCTCTTTCGGGTTCAACAGCATGGAGTTCGACACCTGTGTGCGACACAACATTCCCATTATCTGCATCGTGAACAACGATTGTGCCTGGGGCATGATCAAACATTCCCAGGAAATCAGCCTCGGCGAGGACCGCTGCACCTGCTCCGAACTGGGCATGCGTCACTATGAAAAAATGGTGGAGGGCTTGGGAGGGTACGGCGAACTGGTTGAAAAGGATGAAGATATTATCCCGGCCATTGAGCGGGCCGTTCAATCCGGCAAGCCGGCCTGCATCAACGTGGTCACCGATCCTACGGTCACCAGTCCGGCCACCGTTATCTTCTATCAAAATTTTACGGGTCTTTAGACGGAAAACCACCCATGATCTTCTTCGACGATTTGATTCGCCAGGGGAATTTTACCCACAACGCAGAACGCCTATCCCACCCCGTCCGCAAAGCGCATGGGTTTCCTTCATTGCATCAACTCGGGCTGGTCGTGCCGGATGTGGAACAGGCCGCTGAAAAATTGGAAGAAAAAGGTTTCGGGTGAAGGTGCGTGGCAACCCGCAGGCATACGCAAACATGCCTGGAATTTGAAACGCGGCAACCACACGGAGATGGGCCAAAAAGATATTTTGCAGATGGTTTCTAATCTTGATGAACTCGTAAAAAAAATCATATTCTTAACGGTTTCGTAAAAAGTTCGAGATCCGGCTCGCAAATCTCGGGGAATGCAGCGTTCTTACAGAACGCTGCAATGACGAGAGATACGCGTAACGCCGATATTTATCCCTTTTCATGGACGTTGTCCGCCTCTGACGGGTCGGACTTTTTACGAGACCGTCAATCTTCGACGATCAGATTGGTCAACTCATCGCGGTCATCCTCCCGAACAGGAAAATGGTCTGCCAGTAAATCACCGACTTTTTCCACCGCCGAGCAGATGGCTTCCGCGCCACGCTTTTGCTTGATCCCCTCGACAATGCGCGCAACGATCTCATTCCACTGGCCCGGGGCCACCTTGCGGTTGATGCCCCGGTCAGCCAGCACCCACACACGGCGTTCGAAAAGGGAAATGAAGATGAGCACCCCCGTCTCTTCGCGGGTCCGGTACATACCTTTCTTGAAAAAACTGGTAATGGCCGCTTCTTCGACTTCGGCATCGATTTCACGGTTGGCGATGAAAAGCCGCTTGATCATCGATGATCGTCGGACGATCGCCTGGCCGGCCAGAAACAGCAGCGTCAACAATCCCAGAAAAACCCACAGGTTCCAGGCACCGATCCAGAACCACCCCCCGACCAGGGGTGTCAGCAGAAAGGCACCAGGCAGAGCCAAGGAGACAGCGCCGATCACATCGGATAATGGATAGTGGTAGCTGGCCGAGACCACCATGGGGACGATCTCGCCGGACGTCTTCTTCTCGGCAGCTTCGACCGCCGCGGCGATCGTTGCGCGATCGGCCTCACTTAAAAAGTGTTTGGTTAAATCCTTCATCGATTCTCTCAAACCCTGGGTATGCAATCCCGGTTGTTACCAGCCGCCCGAAGCCCCACCGCCGCCGAAGCCGCCCCCCCCTCCGCTGAACCCGCCGAAGCCCCCGCTGCCGAAGCCGCCACTGCCCCCCCCGATCCAATATCCACCGCGGCCGGAGCGATGCCCCGTATGCCCGAAGGCCAAGGGCCCCCCCAGAAAGCCTGCTAAAAGGCCGGCCACGATGCCCACCGGTATCAACAGCGCCAACAGGGTCAGACTGAAACCGAAGATAGCGCCCCCGATAATGGGAACGATCACCGCACCGGCCAACGCCCCCATAGAGCGGCGCAGACGACCGAGGACATTCAGAATGAAAAGGGCCAGCATCAGCCCGAAGATGCCATTGCCGGAACGCTGATCTTGACCGCTGTCGCGTGACGGCGCTTCGGTGGCCGTAAATTCGCCCCTGACAACCCCGACCATGGCCTGGACCCCCGCGATGACCCCCTGGTCGATCTGACCCGCTTTGAAATGCGGCACGATGATATTGGTGATAATCCGGCCGGCCATCAGGTCGGTGAGACGCCCTTCCAGGCCGTATCCGACCTCGATCCGCAACTTCCGATCGGCCTTGGCGATCAGCAGAATCGCACCATTGTCCAGGTCTTTCTGCCCGATCTTCCACTGCTCGGCCACACGCATGGAAAAATCTTCAAGGCTGTCCCCATCCAGCGAAGGGATGATCAATACAACGATCTGGGTGGCATCGGATGCTTCCAGGTCCTGCAACAGAAGATCAAGCTGTCCTTCGGTCGAACTCGAAAGCATATCAGCGTAGTCGTTGACCCGCCCCTTGAGAGGCGGCACATCGAGCGCATGTACGGCCAGCGGCATCAGCAGGACAATGCAAGCGAGCAGTAAAATTCCATGCCGGGTGCCGTGAAAAGAAAGTCGCATGGGTGTTGCTTAATCCGTAAACTTAACGGTTGGAACCTGCTGAGCGGCCGCATCCGCCTTAAAATATTCCTTGCGCTCCAGATTCAGGAGAAGGGAATTCGTCAAGCTGTTGGGGAATTTACGAATCGCGAAATTAAAGGCCTCGACTGCCTTGTTGAAACGCTGGCGTGCCACATTGATGCGATTTTCCGTGCCCTCCAGCTGGTTTTGAAGGTCCAGAAAATTCTGGTTGGCTTTAAGATCCGGGTAGCGCTCCACCACCACCATGAGCCGGGCCAGGGCCGAGGAAAGTGCGCCTTGGGCCGCCTGCAGTTGCTGCATGGCCTGGGGGTTGCCGAGATCTTCGGCCGACAGTTGTACCGAAGTGGCCTTGGATCGCGCCTCGATCACGGCCTCCAGGGTTTCTTTCTCGTGGGCGGCATACCCTTTGACAACCTCCACCAGGTTGGGGATCAAATCGGCCCGGCGCTGCAGATTGGACTCGACGTCGCCCCAGCTTTTAAAAACGGCCTCCTCAAGTTGTTGCATGGTATTGTAGCCGCACCCGGAAATGGTGCCTACAGCGACTGCCAAAAGCAAGATTACGAATAACCTGCTATAAATCCGTCCCATGGGTCGTCTCCCTTAATCTGGTTCACTGCGGGTTAAACAGACTGTTAAGGCTATGTGCGTTGCGACCGGATGAACTTCAGGGTTTAAATACTTTGGTTCCCTGAGGCGTGTCCTGAACCAGAAAGCCCCGCGCCTGAATCGCATCGCGCAATTCATCCGACAGGGCCCAGTTCTTGTCAGCGCGCGCTTTAAGGCGGTCGTCCGCCATCCGGCGAATATCCTCCGGCAGCATTTCTTCCTGTTTGACCTGGTCCAGGTCGAATCCCAGCACCTGATCGAAGTCGTCGATCGTGACCAGTTTTTCCGCCGCCGTCAGATCAGATTTCAGCAACGCCTGAACCACGGCCATGGCGCGGGGCATATTCAAATCGTCGTTGATCTCCTGTAAAAATTTGTCGCGGAATTCAATGTTCACGCTTCCCCCCGGTGCATCCCCGGCATCGTCTTTTAATGTCCGCACTTGGTTACGCAGATGCTGCAAGCCGTTCAGGGCGGCATCCATGGCTTCTTGGCTGTATTCCATGGGTTTGCGATAATGGCTGAGAAAGGTGGCATAGCGATAGGCCAGAGGGTCTATATTCTTTTTGAGGAATGCGTTTTCAAGCGTCAGAAAATTACCCTCACTTTTGGCCATTTTCTTGCCACCCGCAATAATCAGAAAAGCACCATGCATCCAGACCTTGAAAAATGGTTTGCCGGTAGCGGCTTCAGATTGGGCGATTTCGTTGGTGTGGTGCACATCGATATGGTCCGTCCCACCACAATGAATATCCAGCTGATCACCCAGATATTTCATACTCATGGCAGAGCATTCAATGTGCCAACCGGGGAATCCGATCCCCCAGGGAGAGTCCCACTCCATCTGGCGCTGGGCTCCTTGCGGTGAAAACTTCCACAACGCGAAATCGGTGGCATTGCGTTTTTCGGGATTTTTCTCGACGCGTGCCCCCTCTTGCAACGCATCCAGATTTTGATGGGAAAGACGGGTGTATCCCGGAAAACAGGCCGTATCAAAATAGACGCCATCGGAGGTGCGGTACGTGAAGCCCTTCTCTTCCAGAACCTTGATAAGCGCGATCTGCTCCGGAATCGTATCCGTGGCCTTGCACCATATGGAAGGCGGCTCGATATTCAGCTTTTCGATATCTTCCTGAAACGCTCGGGTATAGTCGGCAGCAATTTCCCAAGCCGTTTTCCCTTCGCGTCGAGCGCCTTTCTCGAGCTTATCTTCCCCCATATCCCGATCGCCGGTCAGATGCCCGACATCCGTGATGTTCATCACGTGTTTGACCGTATATCCGTTGTAGGTCAGCGTACGTTTCAAAATATCTTCAAAGAGATAGGTTCGCAGGTTTCCGATATGGGCGTAATTGTAGACGGTAGGCCCACAGGTATATAAACCGACCTCGTTGGGCCGCATGGGTTCAAATATCTCTTTCGCACGCGACAAGGTATTATAAAGACTTACGGTCATTTTTCGCTACCCTCTATTATTTTTTTTAGCGCGCCGCGATCCCACCCGGCGCATGCAAGGTTGGAAAAACCAACGAAGCTGAATTCGCAATTAAATTGTCTGACTGGCCAACCAAGCAAAAAAAGCCCTGCCGTCACAACGGCAGGGCTTAACGGCAAATCGTCAAACGATGGACCGCTATTTGTCTTCTTTTTTCTCGCCGGCTTCAGTTTCTTCCGCCACCGCAACCGGCTCTGCCTCCGGAGAGGCTTTTGCCTCAGCCTGGACTTCGGTTGTTTCCTCTGCCGTATCGGCTACCGCCTCGGCCTCAACCGTGGCTGCCGCATCAGGGGCTTTCGCCTCAGCGACCTCCGGCACAGCCGCCTTTGTGGTTTTTTTGACGGGCGTTGCTTTCTTTTTGCGGCGGGGTTTTTTCTTCGTTTTAGGTTCCGGGGTCACAAGTTCCACCAGGGAAACCGCTGCCGCATCACCCGGTCGGCAACCAATTTTAACCACCCGCGTATAACCGCCGTTCACATCGGCAAACCTTTTGGGCGCTTCTGCAAATAACTTATGAAC
>Ga0316195_10000454_pt1 | contig 16399 bp, 17 predicted proteins | sample Phised1_MG_FD_204937 | JGI IMG/M metagenome (GOLD analysis project Ga0316195, IMG submission 204937) | Coastal sediment microbial communities from Maine, United States - Phippsburg sediment 1 | ecosystem: Environmental > Aquatic > Marine > Coastal > Sediment | place: USA: Maine | collected...
GCCGAGCTGAGTTGCGCTTCGCCATGGCCTATGAACAGGTTCTCCTCACCGAGTTGTCCGGCCAGGCGGCGGATCGCCTGGGCGATGCCGTGATACAGGTGGCCTTGTGAACCGTAGTCCCGCGCGGTGGGTGTGAGCAGATCGGTACAGACCACCCGCTGGTAGTGCGATTCATGGGTAAAGCCCGCTCCGTCCTTCACGTCGATGCCTTCCGGCCGCTCGATGAACACGAAGTGCTGGATGGTCGCCTCGTTGAAAGGCGCCAGGTGAAAGTCGAGGTCCGCAGGGAAGTAGCCCTGTTTTACCGGGAAGTCCGGGCGCGATAGGTGCGGTGTCGCGCCAAATGCCGCCATCAGGTTGTTGACCAGGGCCAGGTGCAGCATCTCTTCCATCGCCACGCTGCGGATCGAAGCCCGCCAGCGGTCGATGGCCTCTTTTTCCTCAGCCGTGATGCCTTCGCTCGTGTCCTTTTTCAGGCTCCATTGGGCGTACAGGTAGGTGCACATCACCACGTGCTCGAATTGAGCCGCTTCGGTGAGCAGGTAGAGCAACTCTTCCCGGTCATTAACGGCGATGTTGATTTCTGCGTTCATGCTGGGGTCCAAGGTCTCCTGAAAGTCGGGAGGCCGCGCTCCACGGCCTCCCCTATGAATATAGCAGACGATCCGTAGCGGTCAGTTTCCGGCCGCCGCGACCATGGCGGCACTGGCCTGCTCGGTGGTCCACACGGTGCTGGCCAGGAAACGGAAGTTGGTGACAGCGGCGGCATAGCCATCGATGTCCGGGGTCTGCGCCGCTGCGGTCGCGTCTTTCACCACGGCAACTTCGAAGCCCTGTTCGATCAGTTCCCGCATGTGCGCTTCAACGCACAGGTTGGCGGACATGCCGCCGAGGATGATCTTGTCGATGCCGCGTTTGCGCAGCTGCAGCGCCAGATCATTGGACTCAGGACCATACACCTTGTGCGGGCTGGCCACGATGGTCTTCCCGTCATTGATCAGCGGCTTGTAAACTGCCAGCCAGTCGGCGCCCGAGCCTTCGAGTCCCTCGACGGAAAGCGCACCGCTGCGGTCGAACATGTTGATCGAGTGCATCATGGTCTCGACCGCGCCGCCAAACTGCCAGCCGTGGTCGGTCGGGTAGTAGTAATGGGGTGAGATGAATACGTCGATGCCGCTGGCCTTGGCGGTCTTCATCAGGGTTGCGATGTTGGCAACCGTGCCGTTGGCCTTGACGCTGGCCCCCACCAGGCCCCAGGTGGCGCCTTCAGGGCTCAGGAAGTCGTTCTGCGGGTCGGTAATGACCACGGCGGTGCGTGCGCTGTCAATGGTCAGGCCCGGGTCCGGAAGCTGGGCCATGGCCAGCGTCGGAAACAGGCTCACGCCCAGGATCAGTTGAATGCCCGTTTTGATGAATCTCTCCATGGTAGTCTCCTCGTTAGTGCGTCATTGGCCCTGGGGGCCGGGTAGACGGTTATGCGTCCGACGCCTATGCTGAAGCAGACAGTTATGCAAATTGGTACGAAGCTTGTGCGAATTTGTCCACACTTTTGCCGCCGGACGTGCAAGGCGGCTGACTGCAGGGATTATGCTCGACACGCGACGAACGGAAAATTCATCGATTTTGGATCGTTACCTGGCGAACCTCAGCGTGGAGGTGGAGCCTTTTGCCCTGTGCATGCTGCAATCCGGTTGGCGTCTGACGCTGCCGGGACCCCCGTGCGCCATGCTGCATTTCGTTGTCCAGGGCGACGGCTGGCTGAGCTGTCCCGACGGCACCCATACTCCGTTAGGGCCGAACTGGCTTATCGTCATTCCGGCGGGGACCGTACATTCCCTGGAAACCCCGGAGGATTTCGAGCACGAACTGAGGATTGACTGCACGCCGACGGGCCCGCCCGTGCACTATATCGTCGCAGGTGACTCACCCGCGGAAATGGTCGTGGGCTGCGGTACGTTGAATGTCCGCTATGGAGATTCCATCGGCCTGTTCGACCATCTATCGGAGGTGCTGGTCGTCGACCTGTCCACGGTCCCGGAGGTCCCCGGGCTGTTTCAGTCGCTGATCCAGGAGCAGAGGAACGGCGCCCCGGGCACGCCGGTCCTGCAGGGCGCGATCATGACCCAGTTGCTGGTACACATGCTGCGGGCCCTGTCGGCACAATCCGACTCCAGCCTGGCCTGGTTGAATGCGTTGGACGATCCGCGCCTGGCCAGGGCCATCGACAGGATTCTCGAGGATCCGTCCGCCCCGCACACCGTTGAATCATTGGCCGAATCCGTCAACATGAGCCGCTCAGCGTTTGCCAAGCACTTTCAGGATGCTTTTTGCAAGCCCCCGATGAAGCTGGTCAACCAGGTACGCCTGGAGAGGGCGGCCAAAATGCTGCAGAGCAGCGCCTTGCCGGTGGAGCACATTGCCCAGCGTTGCGGGTTTGCCAGCCGCAGCCATTTTTCCAAAGCGTTCAAGACACACACCGGGTTGTCTCCGGTGGAGTTTCGCAGCCACTAGAGTCTCGCGCGTTACTTGCGATTCTTTTGAGTCGCGTCAGTTCGCTCCGTCACTGGATTTCTTATCATTCATTCCACGGCCGATTGCCAAGCAGCATGACGGAGAATGATGACCATGTGGGCACATCCGATAAGCGACTCTCTTTTAGGCCTTTTCCTCGCGCTTTGGCTGACGGCCGGAGTGCTTCAGCCCGTTTCGGCAGACGATCTGGCGCGCGGCGCCGAGATCTTTGAAGCGAATTGCACGACCTGTCACGGGCCGGCGGGCAGCCCCGACGCCGATTCCCCGTTGGTACAAAGCCTGGGCGTGATGCCAGCCAATTTCTCCGACGCGCTGTTCAACAGCCGAGAGCCGGCCTCGACCTGGAAGATGGTGGTTACTTATGGCGGTGCGGAAATGGGTTTCTCGGAAATGATGCCTGCCTTTGGCGGGTCGCTGTCGGAGCAGGACATCGACAACGTGCTGGCTTATATCAAGACCCTCGGTGGTGAGCACGACTACCCGGACGGTGAGCTCAACCTGTTCTTGCCCGTTCGCACCAAGAAAGCGTTCCCGGAAGACGAGTGGGTATGGAAGCAGCGTTACACGGGTCAGGACGGGGACAACGCCTGGAAGAACACGCTGGAGTATGAGTTTCGCATGGGCCAGCGCGGCCAGGGCATCATGGAGGTAACGCATGAGGTCGAAGGCAGCAGCTCCGAATTCGGCCATCTCGAGCCGGGTTTCAAGTACGTGCTGAAGCACGACAGGCGCGCCGGCTTCATTCTGACCGGGGCCGCCCAGGTCGCTGTGCCGCTGAACCATGACGCCAACTGGGAGTTTCTGCCCTACCTCGCATTTGGCAAGATCCTCGCCCCGAAATGGACCTTGCAGGGCAGCGGCCGCCTGAAGCTCGACCTGGAAGACTCGGATGGAAGTAGCGCCGAATTCGCCGGCATCGTGCACTGGGTCCACACCGACAAGGGACGCGCGGTGTTTCCAGCCCTTGAACTGGTGGCGGAAGTGCCCTTCGAGCGCGGTACCGGTCCCGGCCGGAAGGACGCCGTGCAAGTCTCGGCCTTGCCGCAGCTGCGGATCGGCCTGAACAAGCGTGGCAACATCGCGCTCAACGCCGGTGTCGAGCTACCGCTGAACGATCGTGACCGGTACGACTGGCGCGCTTATGTTTACTTTATCTGGGATTTCGCAGACGGGGGCCTGCTCGACGGCTGGTAAGTCGACCCTTTCATGGGAGCGGCTCCTTCGCGAACTGCAAACCGGGGCTTTTTGTAGTTCAGGTAGCATAGACGGATGTCCAACCTACAACCCAGCACCCTGCGCATCGGCCGCCGCTACCGCCCCAACCGGCTGGCGCCCGCCTATGACGCCCTGGTCATCGGCTCCGGCATCGGTGGCCTGACCACGGCGGCACTGCTCAGCGAGCTCGGCTGGAAGGTCTGTGTGCTGGAGCAGCACTACACGGCCGGGGGCTACACCCACTCCTACGCGCGGGCCGGCTACGAGTGGGACGTCGGCGTGCACTACATTGGCGATGTCGGACGCAAGACCCGCACCCGCCGCCTGTTCGACTTCCTGTCGGGCGGCCGGCTCGAATGGGCGCCGATGGACGCGGAATACGATCGCTTCTACATCGGCGACAAGGTGTTTTGCGCCCGTGCCGGGAAAAAGGAGTTCCGCGATAACCTGGTGGCCCAGTTCCCGGCGGAAGAAGCCGCGATCGACCGCTACATGCAACTGCTGGCCGAGGCGAGCGGTACGGCGTCGATGCTCGGCCTGGAGCGGCTGCTGAAGCCCTGGCAGCGCGCACTGGCGACGCCGTACCGCAAGTGGAAGACACCTGCATTCATCTACCAGAACACCTACGAGGTGCTGCGCAGCCTGACCGCCGATCCTGACCTGATCGCGACGATTTGCGGGCAGTGGGGCGACATGGGTTTGCCGCCGAAGCAGTCGGCCTTCCTGGTGCACGCGATGATCGCGCGGCACTATCTGCACGGCGGCTTCTACCCGGTCGGCGGGTCCTGGCGCATAGCCGACACCATCATCCCGAAGATCCAGCAGGCCGGCGGCGAGGTGTTCACCTATGCCCGGGTCAAGCGGATCGAGGTCGAGAATGGCGCGGTGCACGGCGTCGAGATGGAGGACGGGCATCGTATCGAGTGTCCCTGCGTGGTGTCGTCGGCGGGTATCGACAACACCTTCAACGTCCTGTTGCCGCGCAATGCCGTCGCAAAGTCCGGCTACAACGGCGCGTTGAAGCACGTGCGACCGAGCATCGGCCATCTCGGCGTCTACATCGGCTTACAGGCCACGGCCGAAGAGCTGGGACTGCCCAGGACCAACTTCTGGATTTACCCGGGGAATGACTACGACGCCGCGGTCGAGGCATTCCTGCAGAATCCGGAAGCCCCCTTTCCGGTCGTCTACGTTTCCTTCCCCTCGGCCAAGGACCCCGATTACCTGAACCGGCACCCCGGCACGGCCACCATCGAGATCGTGGCGCCCGCCCCCTACGAGTGGTTCGAACAATGGCAGGGCACGACCTGGGGCAAACGCGGCGAAGACTACGAGCAATTCAAGGCGCAGCTCGGCGAACGGTTGATGCGGCACCTCTATGACAAGCTACCGCAACTCGAAGGCAGGGTGGACTACTACGAGGTGTCGACGCCGCTGTCGACCGAGTGGTTCAGCGGCTACCGGCGCGGCGAGTTATACGGCCTGGACCACACCCCGGAGCGGCTGCAGCAGGATTGGCTGGGGCCGCGGACGCGGATTCGGGGCTTGTGGCTCACCGGCCAGGACACCCTGACCTGCGGCGTCACCGGGGCGATGATGGCCGGTCTGCTGACGGCCACCGCGATGGCCGGCGCGCGGCGCATGTCGCCGCTGATGAAGCAGATTTTCGGCTAGGGGGCGGACGGATCTGCGTCAGTCGGTCCTGGGCTCCACCACCAGGTAGCTGGTGGTTGTCTCGCCGATGTTCATGGCCTCGTGCACGGTGACGGCGGTGGTTGACCAGCTGCCGCCGGTCTCGGTGGTCACGACGTTTTCACCCTCGCTGTCGACGATGCGCAGGGTGCCACCTTCCAGCACGTAACCGAAATGCGGGTTGTGAAAGTGTTTTTCGTGGCCGACCCCGGGCGGAAACACGCAACGCCCCACGCGCGCGCTCTCGTCCTCGTGCAGCAGTTCGCAGGTTTTCTGGCCTTGCCAGCCGGCGTCGAATGCATGGGGCAAGCCCTCGACATCGTCGGCCAGGGCAGCTTGCGCTGTTAGCGCCAGGCTCAACATCGTCATTGCGGTTCTGGTGTGCATGCCGAGCATGATACCGGCATTTTGATGGACCTGGTGGTGACGCCTCGAACCCGCTCGATCGATGTGAATCCCGCGAGCCCGAACATGGCCCGATCTTATGCCAGGCAATCAGCCTGAAAAGACGAAGCGTGCTGATCAGCGCAGCTGGCTGTCCTTGCTGCCGCGGCGGTTGTAGCCGCTGGAGCCCGCCTGCTCCTGGTCGGCGGCTTCCTGGCAGGCCACGCACAGGCGCACGCCGGGGATGGCCTGGCGGCGGGCCTCGGGGATGGCCTCCCCACATTCCCGGCAGGTTTTCGCGCTTTCGCCGCGTGGCAAGCGGCTGCGGGCGCGCTCGACGGCGTCCTCGACACTGGCGTCAATCTGATCCTGTACGGCACCGTCACTGGCCCAGCCACCGGCCATGCTCATCTCCTGCGGAACGAGTACCTATCGTACCTCAATCCAGGGACCCCCATAGCGGGTTGACGAAGGGCAGGAACGCCATCGCCAGGGCCTCGGTGTAAACGCCCTCGCGCGTGAACTTGCCGTTGGTCAGCAGACTGAAGGCGCCGCCCTCGTGTTTGCTGTTGACGGTGCCGAACACCCGGTCGTTGGCCTCGCCCAGTTCGAGCCCCGCATCCACCAGTTCCCAGACCCCGGGTGGCAGCGGCAGCGTGACGGTGCGTGCCTCACTGATGCGTTCGCCCGGGCCGAGGATGGCCATCCAGGCGAATGCCAGCAGCTGTTCGTCGATGGTTTCGATGCCGCCTTCCAGCCCGATCCAGAATTGGGCGTCCGGCAGCGCCGCACGCGCGTTGCGGGCGCGGTTGCAGGCGCCGCGGCGCGTCTCGTCGTCGCTGCGCGGCTGATCGCTGACGCCAGACTCGGCCGCGACCGGAACGAGCTCAATCGGCTCACCGGAAAACTGCAGCCCAACGGCGTCGCGGACGGCACGGAGCTTGGCCGGGTTATGCGAGGCGACGACGACCTTCACTCAAAACGGCCCCAGGTCCCAAACCAGCATGAAGATGCTGAGGCTCAATGCGGCAATGCCAGTCAGCGTGAAGCCCACGAACCGGCTGCCTGGCAATCCCTGCTCCCGGCGCGCCCGGTAGGTGGCCAGCAGGGTCAGCAGCCCAAGTGCGCCTGCGGCCAGGCCGCACCAGGCGCCATAACGCGCCCACGGTACGAAGCCGAACAGCGGCATCATCTCGGATGTTTCGGCGGTGATGGCCACGGCTGTACCCATGATTCCCACGGCGGCCACCGAGGCAGTCGCGGCCAGCCACGCAATGACGCGCGCACCGCCGGCCCTGACACCTCGTCGCCCGTCCATCCAGCGGATCGGAGGGGCGAAGGTCAGCACCAGAAAGGCTATCAGCGAAATCAGGATCGACCCGCCGGCCCAGCCGCCGGGAATGGCCAGCTTCTGCTTGTCTTCCGACAGAAGCAACAGCAGGCGCGGCGCGACGCGGCTGACATACAGCGGCGCCCACATCTGTGGTTCCTCCATCTCTTCGACACAACTCAGGTCCGGCTCCAGTGTCGGGTCGTCATAGAATTTGTTCAGCATGTCGCCGGCGCACTCCACCGAGCGCGACGGGCCATGGCCGGCATAGGGAAACTCGACATAGGTGCCGTTGGCGAAGCCTGGCAGAATGGCCTTGGCGTTGGGCGGCGGCGTGATCGGGTCCATGTCGCCCTCGATGATCAGGCTGGGCAGGTCCGTTTCGACCGGCAGGTACTGGTCGGCCGGGCGTTGGTTCATGCCCAGCTCGGCGCACAGCGCGGCGCGGCGGTCCCAAAACTCAGGATTGCCGAAGGCCCCGCCCAACACGGGGTGTGCCTGGAGGTCTTTCTTGAAGGCCCTGGCCTCGATTTCGGCATCGCCGTCGGTGCAGGCAATGGCGTTGTACATACCCTGGCTGATGCCGCCGAAGCCCCCGAGACTGGCGGCGCTGGCGAGGGCCTGGAACAGGACCTCATCGCGCTGCACGACCGCGTCGGCCCAGGCGTAGACCATGCCCGGCAGGCCTGGGTAGTTGTCCTGCTCGTAGAGGAACATGAAGGGCAGGTAACCTACGATGTCCGGGAAGAACCGGGCTTTGCCGGAAGGGTAGTTCTCGATGTCCTCGACTTCGACCTCGATCGGCTGGTTGACCACGGAGCCAATGGCCTGGCGGATTCGTCCGCTGATGTCCGGGTAGTGCTCGGCGCAGGCGGGCTGGCGGCTGCAGATTTCCTGCAGCTTCTCGAGGTCGCGCTGGTACCAGTGCGCAACGCGCCAGTACAGCTCGGATTCACGGCGGTCCAGCGGCACGACCGCATCGATCGCCGCTGCCAGGATGCCCCCGGGGTCTTCATTCAGGTACGCCTGGGCGAGGATCGATCCGTAGGAGATACCCCAGACGTTCCACTTTTCGATGGCCAGCGCGCGGCGCAGGGCCTTGACGTCGCGGGCGTTCTCCATGGTGTTGTAGCCGGTAAGGTCGACGCCGGTCGCCTGGGCGTTGCGGGCGCAGTCGCTGAATCGCGTTAAGCTCGCTGCAAGGCTTTCCTCGAACGTCGCCACATCGTCGGTAGCGGGCTTGCGACCGGAGTAGAACGGGCAGAAGTCACCTGAGAAACCGATACCACGCTGCTCCAGGATGTACATGTCGCGGTGATCCAGCAGGCCGTGGTCCTTGAAGCGCTTGACGTAGTAGGTGACCTGGGCGCCCGGGCCGCCGGTCAGGTAGATCACAGGGTCATCGCGTTTGCCGGGCGCCAGGCCATAGTCTTTCTTGTCCTTGTCTTTCTTGTCCTTCTCATCGTCCTTGCCCCAGCGCGAGTTCAGTTTGACGAAATGCAGCTCGATAAAGCGGGAGTTCGGATTCTCGCGATTCTCCGGCACCTGCAGCAGGCCGCACTCGATATCGCCGGGCTCGTACTCGACGTCGCCCTTGAACGGGCACACCACCGGATCGACGCGGTAGCTGTCGCGGGCGAAGAGGTCGGCTGGGGGCAATTCGACTGCCGGCGCCTGCTCCATTTTCGGATCCTCGTCGGCGGTCAACTCGATCTCGCCTTCGGGAACGACAAGTGGGGCTGGCTCCTGTGCGGACAACGCCAGGGGGAGGAGCAGCGGTACGAGCATCAGGAGCAGGGAGCGTTTGAGCATGGCTTGCTGTGCCTCGCGAGTGAGTTGTGTGGCAGCACCCGGTGTGGACGCCGCCCCATCGTTCAAGGAGTCGATGGCGCCGGTAATCGGAATTGTATACCCGGTGGAAATGAAAGGGGCGCCTCGTGGGCACCCCAGGGTGACTTCATATTGCGGGAAGGAGTGCTACTCAGGGTGTACCCAGTCCGCGATAGACGCTGCTCAGATCGTAGGCGCGCTGCGCTTGCCCTGCACTGAATGCGTTCATGCACGAATCATCTGTGTGCTCCCCTTCTGCTCACTTTGCAGTGAGAAATGCGGTCGAGGATGCAATCGGCCGATTGTTCAGGTCAATCGCAAATTAACACGCCGGCCAAGACCCGGCCCCCGCCGGATCAGTCGCGGAAATTCTTGAACTGCAGTGGCATCGCAAACTTGCCTTCCTTCAGCAGCGCGATCACTTCCTGCAGATCGTCGCGCTTTTTGCCGGTGACCCGTAGCTGGTCGCCCTGGATGGCGGCCTGCACTTTCATCTTGCGGTCCTTGATCAGCTTGATCATTTTTTTGGATTCGGACGTCTCGATGCCTTCGCGCACGGTGACCACCTGGGTGGCGGTTTTCAGCTGGACGTTCGGGTCGCCCAGTTCGAGCGCGGCGATATCGACCCCGCGCTTGACCAGCTTGTTGCAAAGGATGTCGTACATCTGCTGCAGCTGGAACTCGCTCTCGGTGTTCATCGTGATCAGGTTGCCGGCCAGTTCGAAGTTTGAACCCGTGCCCTTGAAGTCAAAGCGGGTGGTGACTTCGCGGTTGGCCTGGTCGACCGCGTTGCTTAGTTCGTGGTGGTTGACTTCGGAAACGACATCGAACGAGGGCATGGGGAATTCCTGTTAAGCTGGGTTGTCTGCACAATAGGCTCCCGTGCCGTTTTCTTCAACCAGCACAAGGCAGACAATTGAGAGCAAGCCGATGAAACAAGCGAAGAAGCCCACAATCGCACTCGTACTGGGTGGCGGAGCGGCCCGCGGCTGGGCGCACATCGGCGTGATTCACGAACTGGCCAAGATGGGCGTCAAGCCGGACATGGTGATCGGTACCTCGGTAGGGTCGATCGTCGGCGGCGCCTATGCCTCCGGCAACCTCGAGCAGTTCGAGGAGTGGATATCCGGCCTGGGCCGGGTCGACATCATCCGCCTGCTGGACGCCAAGATGACCGGCGGCGGTTTCCTGCAGGGCAACAGCCTGATGGCCGCGATCAAGAAACGCATCGGTGACCCCAGAATCGAGGATCTCGACATTCCCTTTGCCTGCGTGGCGACCGAACTGGGTACCGGCCGCGAGATCTGGCTGCGCGAAGGGTCATTGCTGGACGCCTGCCGGGCCTCGATCGCGCTGCCTGGCATGTTCGCCCCCTCGCGCATGAAAGAGGACAAGCTGCTGCTGGATGGTGGCCTGGTCAACCCGGTGCCGGTGTCGCTGGCGCGCGCGATGGGCGGCGACGTAGTCATCGCGGTGAACCTGAACGGCGACCTGATCGGCCGTCATTTCTTCATCCACAGTGGTGACGAGATCAGTGACGAGGAGTGCGATCGGGCGCTGGCCGAGATCGAGGAAAAAGACACGGTCATCGCCAAGTGGGCGGCCAAGATGAAAACGGGATTCGGCGTGCGGCTGGATTCCTACATTTCATCACTGCGCAAGAAGGAAAGCCCTGACCCCGGCCTGTTCGACGTCATCGCCGGCTCGATCGACATCATGCAGGACCGCATCACGCGCTCGCGCATGGCGGGTGAGCCGCCGGACATCCACATCACGCCGCTGCTGAGCCACGTTGGCCTGATGGAGTTCGACCGCGCGAAGGAAAGCATCCGGGAAGGGCGCGAGGCCACGCACCGTCAAAAGGAAGAGATTCTGAAACTGACGCGGGCGCTCGAAAAGCCGAGGCCGAAATGAGAAACCCCCGCGCGGACCGATTGATCCGGCGGGGGTTTCAGAACGCTTTGACGCTGGCGTTCAGCCGGCGCGAACGTTGGTCGCCTGCGGACCCTTGGGGCCGTTTTCGACGTCAAACGTCACGGTTTGTCCCTCGGCCAGCGATTTGAAGCCCTCGCCCTGGATCGCCGAGAAGTGCACGAAAACGTCTTTGCCGCCGTCTTCGGGGGAGATGAAACCGAATCCCTTGGATTCGTTGAACCACTTGACAGTACCTGTCGTCATTTTGATTTACCTTTCAAAAAAATTAAATGAACACTGATCAATCGCGCATCTCAAAGGGAATTCAGAGGAGTGACAAATACTGTGGGGTACCGATCCTGAACTTCTGAGTCAACCTTGGGCTTGCAACCAATCCGTTAACCAGGCCACTTCGCTTGGTGCATAAGCGCAGTCAAACGGGACCTGACGAACGAAACGGTACGCTTGTGTACGCTCAATTTCAAGCGATTTCTGCATGAAGTCATGGGTTTGGAGTGAGGGCTTAGCCCAACATCTAGGCCGGATCGTGGTGACCACGGCTGAATTCATGGCCCGCACAGCCCGCACAGGCGCCCGGCAAGGGGCCTTGTTCCGGCGCTATTTGCGCCCGCGTCCGGCGCGGCGTGGATTTTCCATCCGTACCTTGAGGAAGCCGGCGCCACCGTCCATCGGCTTACCGTCGAGTGCGGCCTGCGCGGCACGTGCTTCGTGACCTTCCATTTCGACGAAACAGAAACCCTTGCATTTGCCGGTGAAGATGTCGTGGGCGAGGTCGATGGAGCGCACGGTGCCGAACTCGTCGAACAATGCGCGCACGTCTTTTTCCCTGGCCTCGGGGGGCAAATTGCCTACGAATAGTTTGAGCATGTGGAACTCCCTGGCTGGGCCAAAATGCTTACCTTGCAAAAACGAACCCCCGCCCGGAACCAGGTTCCGGGCAGGGGTCGTGTCAACATAAACCTGACTGGTTTATGCCGCGGTTACGCGCGTGGCCTGCGGACCCTTGGGGCCGTTTTCCACGTTGAACTCTACCGACTGTCCTTCGGCGAGAACCTTGAAGCCTTCGGCCTGGATCTCAGAGAAGTGTACAAACACGTCCTTGCTGCCATCGGAAGGGGTGATGAAGCCAAAACCTTTAGCTTCGTTGAACCATTTAACAGTACCTGTCGTCATTTCGATTTACCTTTGAAATAGGATTAATAAACCGATCAATCGCGGATCTCATAAAGTAATCAAAATACAGGGTTACCGATGTTGAACTTCTGAGAGGCCCTAAGGCTTTGCAACTAATCTATGGGCCAGGCCGGGAAGGGTAATAAATCGTGATCTACTACAGATCTGGAGCCTGGGAGGTGCACAGTAGTCCTTAGCGGCCCTGAAAGCAAGGTATTTCTGCTGTTCGGCTTCCGCCTGGGGACGCGCCTGCTGTCAATGCAGGGTCGATTTTCCGTATACTGGTAACTGAAACGTCATGACCACGAAACGCCTTTACATTTTGCAGATCGCTTGCGCAGTGAGCGTATTTTGGGCTGTTCCCACCCTGGCGCAGGAGGTCTACCGCTGGGTGGACGAGAACGGCGTGGTCAACTTCAGTGACGCGGCGCCCCCGGTCGCGGAGGCGAGCGCAAACGTAAACACCGTGACGCTGGAAGACACCACGCCGAAGGACTTCGACCCCGAAGCGGATATTTACAACGTCGCGGCCCAGGCCGAGCGCATGCAGGCCCTGCGTGATCAGATGGAGAAGGATCGCGAGGCCCGGCGCGAGCAACAGAGCAGAGTGCCGCAGCAGCCGGCCGTGCCATACGAAAGGGGCGTGAGTTACGGTTATCCCTACAGCTTCCCGGCTTACGGACGGCCGCCCTACCGGCCACCGGCCAAGCCACCGAGCCGGCCCGTACCCGAACCCTACGAAACTTCGACGTTGAGACCGCCGGGACAATCCCCGAATCCGCAGCGCAGGTGAGTCGCCTCTCCAAGTCGCGCATCATGTCCTCGCTGCAGTGCCTGCGGCGAGTGCACCTGGAAGTCAATCGCCCGGAACTGGCACGTTATTCGAAGCAGACCGAGGCCGCCTTCGCCCTGGGGCACGAGGTCGGCGACATCGCGGTGCGGTTGTATGGCGGTGATAAAGGGACCTACGTCGACTACGCGGGCGGCAACCTGGCTCCCGCGCTCGCGCAGACTCGTGAACTGATGACCTCGCTGTTCCGCGCGCCGGTCTTCGAGGCGACGCTGCAGCACGAAGGCGTGCTGGTACGCGAGGACGTCTTGCTGCCCGTGGCTGCGGAAGGCCAGGAGAGTTGGCGCATCGTGGAAGTGAAGGCGTCGACCAAACTGAAACCCGAACACATCCATGACTGCGCCGTGCAGGCCTGGGTGCACCGGGAATCCGGCTACCCGCTGTCCGCGATTGCGCTGGCTCACATTGACAACAGCTTCATTTACCGGGGTGACGGCAACTACGAAGGGTTGCTGCTGGAGAATGACTTGACCGCGCAGGTTTTCGACCTGCTGCCCGGGGTGCCGCTGTGGGTCGAGAAGGCACGCGAGGCCATTGCGGGCCCGCTGCCGGAGGTTGCGGTCGGCGCGCACTGCACCAAACCCTATGCATGCCCGTTTTTGCATGCTTGTTGGCCGGTACGCGGGAACGGTGGACCGGAGTACCCCGTTTCGGGACTGGGCGGCAGCAGAAAGCAGCTCGGGCTTTGGGTGATGAACGGTTATCGCGACATCCGCGAGGTGCCGGCCGCGGCGATTACCAACGAAACCCAGTCGCGGATTCACCGGGTGACGCGCGCCGGCCGCGCGGAGCTGTTGCCCGGCGCCCGTGCCTTCGTCGAGCAGTTGCCCTTCCCGCGTTTTTACCTGGATTTCGAAACCATCGGCCCGCCCGTTCCCTTCTGGGCCGGCACACGGCCGTACCAGGCCCTGCCCATCCAGTATTCCTGCCATGTCGAGCGGGCGCCGGATGTCATGGAGCACGCCGAGTTCCTGGACCTGTCCGGTGAACCGCCGATGCGGGCCCTGGCCGAGTCACTGATCCGCGCCCTGGATACGGATGGCCCGGTGCTCATGTACACGAGCTACGAACGCTCCGTCATCGAGGGCCTGGCGGCCATGTTCCCTGAGTTGGCCGCGTCGCTGCAGGGCATCACCGCAAGGCTGGTCGATCTGGCCCCGGTGACCCGGGCGAACTACTATCACCCCGACATGCTGGGCTCCTGGTCGATCAAGGCGGTGTTGCCCACCATCGCGCCGGATATGGATTATGCGTTGCTGGAGGGTATCCAGGAAGGCACCGGGGCATCGGCGGCTTACCTGGAGGCGATCCATCCCGAGACTACGCCGGCGCGCAAAGAGAGCCTGCGCGCCGAGCTCCTGGAGTATTGCCGGCACGATACCGAGGCGATGGTTCGCCTGGTGCAATTCTTTGCCGAGTCTTGATCCGTCGAGCAGGTCCGGGCGCCTTCAGCGCTCAGGCCGGACTGCAGTCAGTCCAGAACGAAGCTGACTTTGAGGTCCACCCGGTACTTGACGATATTGCCGTCCTCCACCGTGACCTTCTGTTCCTTGATCCACGCACCCTTGATGTTGTGCACGGAATCGGATGCCTTGATGATGCCTTGCCGAATGGCGTCCTCGAAACTGACGCTGGACTCGGAGTTGATTTCAATGACTTTTGCAACTGTCATGACGTAATCCTCCCGTCGCTCGACTCGGCCGCTCCAGGCGGACTGCCGATCAGCCGCGGGCGGCCGTCGTCCTTCTAGTATAACCCCGGCCGTCAGTCCCGGATGAGTTTCACGGCGTCAAGGGCCAGTCCCGACTGGTTGGAATAGGGATTGCTTCAGGCGGCCAGGGGCCGGGGATCGGCCCGAGTCTCAAGGGTCGGCTTGTTGCTGCGCGGCTTCCGCTTCCTTGCGCGCCTGTTTCAGCGCTTTGCGCTGCCCTTCGAAGTGCGACTCGAGACCGTCGCCCATGTAATACACGTACAAAGTGGCGTAACAGAAGAAGACAGTGAGCACCGCCGCGATCTCCAGTGCCGCGACCCCGCCCGCGATGCCGGTGCCGATAGCCACCAGGATGAACAGCGCGTCGAAGGTATCCTGCAGGGCGCGGCGAAAGTGGACGCCGGCCACGATTCCGGCCAGGCTGAAGGCCAGGGCCAGGCTATGCTGGACGACCAGCACGATGGCGGCGACGATGCCGGGCAGGATCAGGGTTGTTTCGTCCAGGGAGTGGTCGTAGGTGCTGACGTCGTGAATGCCCTTGTGTACCCACGAGACCGGAAGCATCAGTAACCAGACTCCGGCCAGGACGTAAAGTAGCTGCCTGGCGTAGCCGAGGCGGTCCAGCTCGCTGGTGGCCCGGATAAAGGTTTCGACGATTTCGAAATCCTCGGTGGGCTGGATGGGCTCATCGCCGACCTGGGAAACGGTTATTTCGCCGCCCTCGGCCAGCTCGGTTATGCCGCCGATGGGTGCCCTATCGACGAAGTCGGGAAACACCAGCGCCAGCGTCACGACGAAGCCTGCGAGTATCAGGTGGTACAGCAAGACGCGCCACAACAGGCCGTAATGGGGCTTGCGGGGCGGCAGGGTCAGCTCCTGCTGCGGTGTCGGCGATGCTTCGCTCACGGGCGGATGTGTTTGCCAGGTGGACTGATTTCGATTGTACCGCAAAAAAAGCGTGCAGGAGCGTGGTGGATCCCGCCCGCCCGCTGAGCGGCGAAAACGCGCAGTGCACGGCCAAATGATGTAGTCTATTGGCAAAGGAATCAGGGAGATGAGGCTATGGACGGCCTGCTCAGAGTCTTTCTGCTGTTGGCATTGGCTACCGCTGTGTGGCTGCTGCTGCGGCCTGCTCTGCCCCACCTCAAGGGGCGGATCGGCGGATGGCGAGTGCACTTCGTGTTGAAACGCGCCTTGCCGGCGTCGCACTATACCGTGTTCCACGACATCACCCTGCGCCCCGGCCGGGCCGAAAACGGTCCCACTACCCAGATCGATCACGTCGTGGTTTCCCCCTACGGCGTGTTCGTGATCGAAACCAGGCACTATTCCGGTTGTATCTTCGGGTCGGAACGTGATCCGCACTGGACGCGCGTCCGCTTTCGTTCGAAGCAGAAGTTCCAGAATCCTTTGCGTCAGAACCCGGGTCACGTTCGCGCCTTGCAGGAACTGTCCGGGCTCGATGCGTCCTGTTTCCACCCGTTGGTGGTGTTTACCGGCAGTGCCGAGTTCCGGACGCCGATGCCGGCCCGGGTCACACAGCTCGGTGGGCTGGTGCCTTTCATCCAGGTGCGCACGCATGAGCTGATCGGTTTCGACGAGGCCCAGCGTGTCTCGGGGTTGCTCGAATCGAGCCGCCTCCCGCCGGGCAGACAGACCGCCGCGGCGCACCTCGCTGCGTTACGCGAGAGCCATGGGAAGCGCTTCAGCGCGAAGCAGGCGGTGCTGGGCCTGGGCCTGATGGCTG
>Ga0316195_10000455_pt1 | contig 16386 bp, 12 predicted proteins | sample Phised1_MG_FD_204937 | JGI IMG/M metagenome (GOLD analysis project Ga0316195, IMG submission 204937) | Coastal sediment microbial communities from Maine, United States - Phippsburg sediment 1 | ecosystem: Environmental > Aquatic > Marine > Coastal > Sediment | place: USA: Maine | collected...
TTGGGAAACAGGAAACGCTTGAATCGGCTGCATGGCGGCTCCTCGAATGGGTGGCGTTGGCAAAGATCTCCGATCCCCGGTCTTAGGCGGGTAGCGCGCCATTGTCAAGCCGCGCGGCCCGGTTGCGGAAAGCCGCCGTTGATCGGCCGTCCCATTGCAGGTGTTTATCCGAAGAATTTTAGAATTTTCATAAGATTCATCCGATCCGGTTGACCGTCGCTGGTGCTCTCTGCTATGCACATCGGTGCTCAGCAAATGACGGCTTCGTAAAACGCCCGATATCTGCGTTACGCGTATCCCTCGTCACTGCGGCGTACGAGAGGTGCGCCTCCTTCCTCGGGATTCGCATGCCGTATCTCGAACGTTTTACGAAACCGTCTGCAATGTGCTTTAAAAGATTTACCATGGCAATATGCGTAAACCACTGGAGCTCGTAGAAAGCCGATACCATGATCATCACCGAAATCCTGGCCCGCAACGCCCGCATGTACGGCAACCAAACCGCGTTGATCGAACGCGCGCCTGCTGAAAAGAAACGCACCGAAATAACCTGGTCTGCCTTTGACGACCAGGCCAATCAGGTTGCTCAGGCCCTGCTGACCCGGGGCATCGCAAGGGGTCATCGGGTCGTGCACCTGATGATGAACTGTATCGAATGGCTGCCATGTTATTTCGGCATTCTGCGCACCGGTGCCTGGGCCGTGCCGCTCAATTTTCGGTTCGTGGCCAAGACCATCCTGCGCTGCACGGAAACCGCCGAAGCCCGGGCCATGATTTTCGGGGAAGAATTCATTGACCGGATCAACGAAATAAAAACCGATTTGGACCACACGGTGCGCTTTTATATTTTCGTCGGTCCGGTCGAAAAGACACCGGACTACGCCGAACATTACGAGACTTTTCTGGCCTCGGCCGAACCCATGCCACCCGATGTCCCGCTGAACCTGGAAGATGAAGCCGCGCTCTACTTCACCTCCGGCACCACCGGCACACCCAAAGCCACCCTGCTGACCCATCGCAACCTGGAATTTGCCTGCTACGTGGAAAACCGCCACCATCACCAGACCCACGAAGACAATTTCCTTTGCATACCGCCCCTGTACCACACCGGGGCCAAGATGCACTGGTTCGGCAACTTTATCGTGGGTGCCAGGGCCGTTATTCTCAAAGGAATCGAGCCGCGCTGGATCTTGGAGGCCATCTCCGAAGAGAAAGTGACCATTGTCTGGTTGCTGGTTCCGTGGGCCCTGGATGTCCTGTTTGCCATAGAGAGCGGGGAGCTGAAACTAAAGGACTTCCAGCTGGATCAGTGGCGATTGATGCATATTGGGGCCCAGCCCGTGCCGCCTAGCCTGGTCCGCGAATGGCAAAAGTGTTTCCCCCATCACCAGTACGACACCAACTACGGCCTGACCGAATCCACCGGCCCCGGCTGCGTGCATCTGGGCATGGAAAACAGCCACAAGGTCGGCGCCATCGGCCGGCCTGGTTTCGACTGGGAGTACCGCATCGTCGATGAGCAGCTGGCGCCCGTCGCCCCGGGAACCCCGGGCGAACTGATCATCAAAGGCCCCGGCGTCATGCGAGAGTACTACAAAAACCCGGAAGCGACCCGCGAAACCCTCAAAGACGGCTGGCTGATGACCGGCGATATCGCGCGCGAAGACGAAGATGGCTTTATCTGGCTGGTGGATCGTAAAAAGGACGTGATCATTACCGGTGGAGAAAATATCTACCCGGTTGAAATCGAAGACTTTCTGCAGGGGCATCCCCAGATCCAGGACGTGGCCGTGATCGGCCTGCCCAGCCTGCGGCTGGGAGAAATTGCCACCGCCATCGTCAAGACCAAACCCGGCCAGGATTTGAGCGCCAAAGACGTCGACGCCTTCTGTCAGGCCTTGCCGCGCTACAAACGCCCGCGCCGGGTGATTTTCGGAGACGTTCCCCGCAACCCGACCGGCAAAATCGAGAAACCCAAGTTGCGCAAGCAATACGCAGGGATTGCGGAAAGTTTTAAAATATAGCCGCCCGGAAGACTGCCCTTGACCAGCGCTGACACCACCGCCGGCCGGCCCTCTGCCGCCCGGATCGGCATCATGGCCGACAGCCATGGCGATGCCGCCCGCATCACGGCCGCCGCCGATTATTTCCGCACCGCCGGCTGCACCCTCAGTGTCCATCTGGGCGATATCTGTGACACAAACCGCCCGGAAACCACCAAGGACTGCCTCAACCGACTGACCACCCATCGCATATTGGCGATTCGCGGCAATAACGATCACACGCTGCTGCTAAACCAATCGGCGCTGATCCGTCCCGCAACAATGGAAATCCTCCGGGAAATGCCGCTGACTCGGCAAATCGGATCGGCCCTGCTGACCCATTCGCTGCCGTTTGCGTCCAGCATGGGTCCCCGCTGCATGTCGGAGGACATGGACCCTGGACATATCCGGCGTTTTTTCCAAGTCTACCCGGGCATGCAACTTTTCAGGGGGCACAGTCACCAGCCGGAAATCGTCCGGCCCGGGGATGCGTCTCTTCACCGGGAAAAAATTCACCCGCAGCGGCCCTACCCGTTGAAATCCGGGCAATCGGCCGTCGTCACCTGCGGTGCCCTGGCAGAGGGGCTCTGCTTGATCTGGGATCGGCCGCAGGAAACCATCGAACTCATATCCCTGGCGGATTTATGAGGACTCCGAAAATGGGCTGTCAGACAACCGAATGGGGATCGATCTTGTCCAATACCTGGCCATCCGCGTCTGTCTGAAAAAGCAGAAACCCATGTTTGGCGGCATCCCCGGCCAACTCACGAATCCGAATCGCCTGGACTTCATAACGACTGCCCTTTTCGCGCCGGATCAGGCTCATACCTTGCTGGGCTTCTTCTTTGTCCTGAAAAAACGGAATAAACATGATGTCCAGATCAGCGCTATACTGACCCACAAACTGCTCAACATTGCCCACGGTCTGAACGACAACCCAGACCATGGGGTTTTCTTCAAGCGACAGGCTCATTGATGAATCTCCTTGATCAACTTATTGCTCTGGCAATTAAATACCCCGAAATTGTCACCCCGGCGCAGGCCGGAATTTCTTCAAGAGCGGGTGAGGTTTGCAAAAAAAACCCGGCCTCCGCCGGGATGACTGCGGTTTGTATATTTCACCGCCAAATGAGTATATGGATTCCTTCTCTTTTTAATGAAACATGATTTTTTACGTGTCCATCTTTTCTTCCACATGGAAGAAAATGAACAATAAGCAAAGCTGGTTACATACCGGAACGCAAAAAGCTTTCCGGAACCCTCACCTGAGGAGGAGGGCTTGGATCAATGCTAAAGACGGGTGCCGCAGTACTTGCAAAACTGCGCATCCCTGTCGTGCCCGTCAACGCCGCACCCCGGGCAGGCCTGGGTGGACACCCCCCGATGCACGGCCTGGGACAGTTCCACCGTGACGATGCCGGTAGGGACGGCAATAATCCCGTAGCCGATGATCATGATTATGGCAGCCAGCGCCTGTCCGAAGTCCGTCTGGGGGGAGATATCCCCATAGCCCACGGTCGTCATGGTAACGATGGCCCAGTAGATACTACGTGGAATGCTCGTAAACCCATTGGCGGCCCCTTCGACAACGTACATCAAGGCACCGAAAATTGTCACCAGGGTCATGACCGTACACAGAAACACCGCTATTTTACGGAAGGATGCGTGCAAGGCATCGAGCAGCAGCCGCGCTTCGCTGAGAAACTGAACCAGCTTGAAAACCCGAAAGATGCGCAACAGCCGCAGCACCCGGATGATAATGAAATACTGCCCGCCCGGCAGCATGACACTGAGATAGGTGGGCAGGATCGCCAAAAGGTCCACCACGCCGAAAAAGCTGCGCGCATACAGCAGCGGCCGCTGCACACAATACAGGCGAAGCAGATATTCGACTGTAAAAAGCAGCGTGAAAAACCATTCCCCGACATATAGCCATTGGCCGTGAACCGCCTGAATGGACCCCACACTGTCCAGCATCACCAGCACCACGCTGACGATAATACTGAAGATCAGTAGCACATCGAACCATTTGCCGGGAGCCGTGTCGGCTTCAAAAATGATTTCATGCAATTGATGGCGAAACGTTTTCACGTTACCTCGACATTAGGGACTATCCGAAGGGCTCCCTGGCAGAGGGTCAACTTCCCGGCCGCCCCGTTCGTGATCAAAGTGGCCGTATCGCAGAAAATAGAGGGTCTGGGCAATGACCTCGTCATCCTCCATGATAAAGGTGTGGCTGGCGGGGACCACCAGAAAATCGGCCATCTCATCCAGACGGGCATGCGCCACCGCAACCTTTCCATCATCCGGACCGGGAATCAAGTATGAAAAAAACGGATTCCAACTCTCACTGCCGGTGATCACACCGATGGGGGCACCCACCGCTGCCAGTTGATTGGGCACGCTGTCCGACCGGGTACCCAACTGCTGGCCAGCCGGACCGGTTGCCCAGTGGTAGACGCTGTAGGATTTCAAGTAATCGGCAATTTCACTGCCCTGGTTGGGCGGACTCAACATAACAATGCGACTGCCGGCAGGCAGCGTGTGTGTTTGAAGATACTGCCGGATCAAGATGCCGCCCAAGGAATGGGAGACCATGTGCAACACCCGGCAGTCGACCTGATAGCAGCGTTCGATGGCCGGTGTCAGGTAGTCCCGAGTCAACACCTCGATCGTCGCATCCGTCGATGGATAGGCTAAATTCGTTACCCGATAGCCATCGGTTTCCAGCCGATGGGCCATGGTCGACATGGACATGGGGGTCCGCCCCAGACCGTGCAGCAGAATCACGCAAGGGGTCTCGGCCGAAGGCAGGACTTCTTGTGCGCCGACCTCAAGACTGTCCGCCAGGCATCCACCGCAAACCAGCACCAGGATCAGGCTCAAGGCGAATCGCCGTTGCATGGCTACCTCCAGCTATTGGGGCGACAACCGGCTGTGCCCTGCCAACCCGTAGAACCGAAAGAGAAGAATCGTGAGAAATAACATGAGCACCACCGACAAAAGGGTGTTCAAAATCGCCGGGAACAGCATCGGCAGGACCAATACGGCCGCTAACCACTCGATCACCAACTGCAGGGACAGATATACCCCGAACAGCACCGCCGTGCAGGTGATGATCGGTAGGGTGTAGGGTCGTGTCATTTCAAAGCTGTTCTTCAATGCATCACGAGGATTATCGCCGTCGATGACGATCCGGAACTCCGCCAGAGCTAGTCGGGCATAGGCAATCAAACCGGGGACAATGAGTGCCATAAACCCCACCAGGGTCAGCGCCAGGCTCACCAGATTGACCAGTAGAAGTTTGTCCCACAAGCGAACGCCTGTAATGAAACCCTCCCGCATGGTCCATGACTGACCGGCCGCGATACGCGTCAACTGGTAAATCAGAGCACCGGTATAGATGGGCTGGTAGAAAAAATTGAAGATAAAGGATACCGCCGGAAACCCGCTGCCGGCATTCTCCGCGTTGCCGCTGTTCGGCACAAGCAAGGACACCAGGACCACCGGAAGATACAGGATAATAAAAAAACGCGCCAATTCCCACCCGTAAACACGGAAAAAGGCGATGCTTTCCCGGAGGCGCAGGAGGGGTGATATGGTGCCGGTTGGTTTGTCCATCATGATGAAACCGTCGCTGTCCTTATTTCGGCAACACCGTAACCTGGTTTCGTGAGTCCGGTGAAGACCGGCGTCGGTGGGATGGCAACGAATGCCGTCTTTTTACGAGACCATCAACGGTAGCATGCTAAATTGCCGGGCATGGTTTAATTCGCGCGCCGTGCGTCGCCAGCCTGACGAAGGTTTGCGCGGTGGACGACTGTTCATACTCCCCCCCCCTGCACCTTATCTGGTAAGGCCTTTTAAGCCAGAGGGCAAAACCGTAATCGCCCGGAATTGACGCGGGCCACCTTTTCACACCTGGCCGCTGAAAGCAAGCCCTTTGCCCGGCCGAAACGGCCACTGCCACCGCAGTTCAAACCGTTCATATTCGCCCGCGTACTTTTTCACCACGATGATCATTTTGACTTTGATGAAAATGCGGAAAAGGATTTAGGAGCCGAAACGCTTCAGGGTCTTTCGTCCACCGGCGCCCTGCTTGTCCCGGGCCGCCGCATAAAATTGTGGATGTCCTCCAGGAACATATAGCCACAGGGAATTAGCAGGAGCGTGATCACGGTGGCAAACAAAACACCAAAGCCTAAACTGACGGCCATGGGGATCAAAAACTGGGCCTGGATGCTGCGCTCCAGCATCATGGGGGTCAACCCTGCAAACGTGGTCAGCGATGTCAGTAAAATGGCCCGGAAACGGATACAACCGGCACGCACTATGGCGTCATGGGCATTGTAGCCCTCGTGGCGATAACGGTTGGCGCGATCGATCAGCACCAGGCTGTCGTTGACCACCACACCCGCCAAACCCACGATGCCGAATATGCTGATGATGCTTAAGTTGAAGCCCATGATTAAATGCCCGACCACCGCCCCCACCATGCCAAACGGAATGGCGGCCATCACAACCAGAGGCTGGGAGAACGATCGGAAAGGGATGGCCAGCAGCGCGTAAATACCGAACAGCGCGATGACGAATCCCCGCCGCACATCGGCCAGTGACTCCTGTTGTTCTTTACCCTCGCCCTCAATGGTATATCGCAACCCGGGATAACGATTGAGCAACAACGGCAAGGCATTTTTTTCTAGATCCATGCGAATCTCGTTGGCATTGCCGAGAGCCTCGTCCACATCCGCCGTTACCTTGATGACGCGCAGACGCTGGGCCCGGTCAATTTTGGCATAGCCCTCCGTCAAGCTGACCTCCGCCACCAGACTGAAGGGCACCTCACTGCCGTCCGGTGCCCGAATATACATATCCTCCACGCTGCTCAAGGATCGCCGCTCCGCTTCGGGGTAGCGCACCTTCACCTTGACCTCATCCTTGTCCCGCTGGAAACGCAAAGCCTCAGCCCCGTAAAAGGCATGCCGCACCTGGCGGGCCAGGTCGTCCAGCGTCAATCCCAGATTGCTGGCGGCCGGCTTCAGTTTCATCTGAAACTCCTGCTTGCCGGGCAAAAAACTGTCGTCGATTTCAAACACGCCCGGTACACGCCGGAGAACGTCCTTCAGTTCTTCGGCGGCCCGGAGTAATTGATCGTGGTCGTCAAGGGACAGGTGCACTTCAATGGGGTTGCCGCCCCGGTGCAGGCTGCTGCGAAACAGGATCGCTTCCGCCTCGGGGACGGCTCCCAGTTTTTTCCGCCAGCGGCGGGTCAACTCGAAGGTGGTGATGTCGCGCTTTTCACCCTCCAGCAACTGGATGCGTACCTGTCCCACGTGGCTGCCGGTCGAATCGGCGCCACGCCCAATGAGGATGAGGCTGTGCTCGTAGAGCGACGGCGACCCCTCCGGCCGTTCGGCGTCGACCTCGGCAAAAACCTCGAGCGCTGCTTTTTCGATCCGGTCGACCACCTGCAAGGTCTGGCGGGCCGGTGTGCCCAGCGGCAGCGTCACGTAACTTGTCATGGTGTCGCCTTCGACCTTGGGCATGAAGGTAAACTTGATCCAGCCCCCCTGCCAGAGACCTATGGTCAGCATGATCACGGCAATGCCAAGCGCCAGGGTGGCATAACGCCAACGCACGCAGAAATTGAGCAGCCGGGCGTAGGGGCCGTTGATGATATATTTGAGCCAGCGCGAAGTGCGTTTTTCTTTCATCTGACCGTCGGCTCCGGTAGTCATGCCGCGACGGCTGGTCGTCAGATGCGAGGGCAGAATGAACAGCGATTCGATCAGTGAGCCGACCAATACCACGATGACCACGATGGGGATGTTGCGCATGAATTTCCCCATGACACCCCCGGCCAGAAGCAACGGCCAGAACGCGACAATGGTTGTCAGAACCGAGAAAATGACGGGGCGGCCCACCTCGATCGTTCCGGCGACCGCCCCGGGCAGCGCATTTTCACCGTTCTCGTAACGTCGAAAGATATTTTCGCCGATGATAATGGCATCATCCACCACGATCCCCAACACCATGATAAACGCAAACAGGGAGACCATGTTGATGGATACGCCGAGACGAGGCAACAGCAGCAGCCCGAAGGCAAACGAAATGGGGATTCCCAGCATCACCCACAGGGCCAGGCGCAGATTAAGGAAAAGGCCCAGCATGATGCTGACCAACAGCAAGCCGAAAAGCATGTTTCGGGTAAGAAGTTCGATGCGGCTGCGCAGTATTTTGGAGCGGTCCTGGCGCAGCTGGATGTCGATCCCCTCGGGAAGGTTCGGCCGAATCTGTTCGACATAGGCCTCAACCGCCCGGGCCACATCCAAGGCATTCTGATCCGCCACCCGATAGACGCTGATAATGGCGGCCGGTTTCCCCTGGAAGCGTGCAAAGCGGTCCACCTCTTCGAACCCGTCCCGCAAGGTGGCTATATCTTCTAGGCGAACCTTGCTGCCGTCCGGGCGGGTGATGATGGCAATATCGCCATAATCAGCCGCGAAATAGCGCCGTCCCTTGGTCCGAATGAGGATTTCGCCCTGGCTGGTCTTCACACTGCCGGCGGGCAGGTCTAGGCTTCCGCGCGCCACCATGCTCGCCACCTGCCCGAGGGTCAGGCCATAACGCCGCAGGGTGGTCTCGGAAACTTCGATGTGGATTTCCGCATCGCGCACGCCGCTGATATCGGCCAGGGTGACGCCGGGCAGATTGGTGATTTCATCGCGAATCCGCTCGGCCAGGTATTTAATGGTGGCCTCAGGGGCCTCGCCGTATAGAGCCAGGTCGATCACGTCGCGACGCCGTGTCACCTCGCGAACGACCGGCGCTTCCGCCTCATCGGGCAGGGTCGTCAGGCGGTCCACCTCGGATTTGACCTCATCCAGCAATTTTTTGAGATCCCAGTTCTTCACGACCTCGATCGTCACGGTGCCCACACCTTCCAGGGAGGTGGAATCGATGCGCTTGATGCCAGCCAGGCCGGCAACCTGCTCTTCGATCTTGCGCACCACGGCTTCTTCCACTTCAGACGGCGAAGCGCCCGGATAGCTCGTGGAAATCGTAATCGTGTCGAGCGTCGTTTCCGGAAAAATTTCCAGTTTGGTGGTCCAGCCGGTCCAGATACCCGCCAGCAGGATAAACAGCATCAGCAGGTTGGCGGCAACATGGTTCTCGGCAAACCAGGCGACAGCCCCTTTCATTGTCGACCATCCTTGTCTTGCAGCACCGGGCGAACCTTCATGCCGTTGGATACCGCTTTCAGCTGGGAGATCACCACCCGGTCGCCGGCCGTAAGCCCCTCATCGATGATGACCCCCTCGGTGGTCAGGTGGGCCACCCGAACCGGCCGGGCATACAAGCGGTCCTCCTGATCAACGACCCAAACCTGCTGATCGGATCGGAGCGCCGCGCGGGGCAGCAACGCCGCATTTTCAAGGGTTTGGCCTTGAATGGCCACATCGGCAAACAGGCCGATCGCCAGGGGCGGCCGTTTCGCATAGGGCTGTTCAACCCTCACGACAACGTTGATCATGCGCGTTTTTTCGTCGATCCGCCCTTCGGCCCGCACCACTTTCGCTTCCCAGGCCTGCGTCGCTCCGGCAAGGGAGGTCCGCACGGTGGCTGCCGCTCCGGTGCCGTCATCGTTGGTAAACCCCGGCACAGGAATCCAGCGCAAGCTGTCGTTTGCCAGGGGAACCACAATTTCCACGGCCTGTGTGCCGAAAAGGGTCGCCAGGCTTTGTCCGGGCGTCACGTACTGCCCGATGTCTACATTCTCTTGGCTGACGACGCCGTCGAAGGGCGCCTTCAGGCGCGTGCGCTCCAGATGCAGGTTGGCCTTTTTAAAATCGGCCCGTTCGGCATTGAGTTTGGCTTTGGCGGCCGACAGCTGGGGTTTGCGGGCCACGAGGTCCGGGGGGGCCTGACCCGGGTTGAGATCCCGCCACTCCTGGACAGCGGCCTCGGATTCCTGAAGCGCCAATATGTATTCGGCCTCGGCGTCCTGCACCCGGGCCTCGGCCAGGGTCACCGCCAGCTCGTAGTCCACCGGATCGATCCGCAGCAATTCATCACCCGCCTTGAAAAAGCCGCCGTCTACCAGGATTTCCGAGGTGAAGACAACTTTGCCGCTGATCTGGGGTACCAGCTGGGTTTCCTGGAGGGGCCGGACCGTGCCCTGGCCCTGAATCACAATTGGCATGTTGGCCGGCATGACCCGGACGGTCTGCACCACCGGCGTCGGCACATCCGGCACACGGCTTTCGCGCGACGGCTTACTGGCCCGCAGGGCTACCAGCCCCCCTAAACCGCATAGGAGAAACACCACGGCTACCACCACTTGCATCCCGCGCCGTTTTAACGATGACATGGCCTTCATTTATCCTTTATTGAATCCGATAGGGTTGGAAACAATCCTCTTCCTTCTACTGACAGGTTCCATCGCCATTTGCGTAAATACAACCTATGATGAAGGCCGTTAGTCCGGGTAGGGAACCTCACCCGGATCAGCCCAGTCGCCCCCCAAGGCCACATAGAGATTAATGCGATTGATGTAGAGCGCCAGATCTGCCTCGACCAGATCGCGTTCGGCCAGGAAACGGGCGCGCTGGGCATCCAGCACGTCAAGATAGCGCGTCAGGCCCCGCCCATAACGCTTTTCGGCGACAGTCTGGGTCTGTCGGGCCTCATCCAGAAAAGTGACCACCAGTTTACGGCGCTCCAGCTGTTCCCGTCGCGTCAGCAACGCATCCTCCACTTCGGCAAAGGCGGTCAGGACAGTTTGGGCGTAGTCGGCAATCCCTATGCGATAGCGGGCTTCGGCAGCCCGTTGCCCCTCTTCCAAACGTCCGGCATCGAAAATCGGCTGGGTGACCCCATTGGCAAATGTCCAGAGTTCACTGTCGGAACGAAACAACGGGTCAAAATGATCGCGCTGGTATCCGAAACTGCCCGTCAGGGTAATCCGTGGGAAACGGCTGGCCAACGCTTCGGCGACCCTGGCATTCAGAGAGATCAAACGGGCTTCCACCACGCGAATATCCGGCCGCCGCAACAGGAGATCCGAAGGCAGGCCCGCGGGGACTTCCGGCAGGCGCGTGTAGTAGTTATCCGGATGCTGGCGGGGGGGGCCGGCCGATGGATATTTGCCCATCAATATCGACAACCGGTGCTGCCGGGTGCCGAGATCCCGTCGTAAATTGGGAATCGTCGCCTCGGATTCCGCCAGAATCCGCCGTGCCTGCCGCAAATCCAGGGCGGACGCCAGCCCTCGCTCGTAACGTCGGCGAACCAGACGAAGGTTACGTTTGAAATTGTCGATCAGTCCAAATGAAATCGCGAGACCCCGCTCGATGGATTCGATTTCAAAATACAGGGCCAGCGCTTCCGCTACCACCGTCTGGGCAACCACCCGGCGGTTTTCCTCCGCACCCAGCAGTTCCGCGCGAACCGCGTCTTCGGCGCGCGCCAGACGCCCCCAGAGATCCACCTCGAAAAACACCGGCAGGGAAAGATTATACGTGCTGAAGGTTTCACTCTCTCTTCGATTCGATCCATCGCCTGACCGCTCCACGTTTCGAACATCCTTGCGGTTCTGCCAGTCAATATCGACTTGTGGATAGCGGTCCGCGCGCCTCTGGCCGGCCAGCGCACGGAGTTCGAGAATGCGCCCGGCCGTGCGCTCAATGTCCCAGTTATGGGCCAGCACCGCATCCATATAGTCATTCAGCGCGGGATCGTTGAAGATCGACCACCATTTATCATCGTAAGTCACCTGATCGCCCGTCACCACGGCTTCCTCGAAAACTTCGGGGACGGGCACGACATTCTCCGGTCGATGATATTCCGGCCCCAGGTTCAAACAGCCAGTCAGCGCCAAAACCACGGCAAGAATCAATCCCGGGCGGCCTGCAAACCATTTCATGCCGTCCCCTCCCTATGATGGGTCCCCAAACCATTGAGCGAGAAGGCGATCGTTTGCTGCAGCAACTGATCGCGAAAGGCCTCATCATCACGCTGGCCCGCTAAAAGCGCAACGGGTCCGCGGGCAAAATTGAAATACAGCACCATGGCGAAAATACTGAGTATGTGAAGCATCAGTTTGTTATCATCACGGATGTTCGGCATACAAGGTCTCAAGGCATCCATGATTTCCCCGAAAAAGGGGCTGATGATTTCATCCGCAATCATGCCAAAGGTATCTGTCGGACGGGCGATCTCACGCGTCATCAGCAGAAAATGACGCTTGCGTTCATCCTCGGTCAGCGGTCCGGACAAAAAAGCCCGGACCAGAGATTCGACGATGGTTTCCTTCGATGCAACGTTGTGCATCGCCAGAAGCTCGCGAAACCGACACTGGATCCGACGGGCACGGGCCGCCCAACGCGTGCGAAACACCTCCCGGTAAAGCTTGGTTTTGTTGCCGAAATGATAATTCACGGCGGCCAGATTACAATTCGCCGCGCGGGTAACCGCCCGAATGGTCACGGCATGATACCCTTTTTCAGCAAAGAGGCTCTCGGCCTCATCCAGCAGTCGTTCCCGCGTCGATATGTCTTGAACCGTTTTGACCACAATGCCCCCAACAAAAGTTTAAAACAAACGTATGAAACGATCACGATCTGTCAAGTTGATGATCGGATTTGGTTATTGAGCGGGCAAGCAAAGGCCCTCGGTTGATAGGACGATGAGATTGCGCAAATCGTTACAACATAGTTGCCGCGGGTGCCTGACCGTGCTCCATAACAATCGTGGCCCCATGGCGGTTCGGGCCCAGGGCGCAGTTGACCACCAGCGTATCGCCCATGCGATCCACCCCCGCGGCTTCGTGAATATGACCGCAAACCATCACAGCGGGAGAGGTTTCATGGATCAATTGGAATAAGCCCCGGCTACCGGCATGGAAACGACCCACCACCTGATCGCGACAGCCCCGCGGCGGGGGATGGGCGACAACGATCGCGCGGGGATGGACCATGGGGGCTAATTTTCTCAGGGATTGTGACTCGTGCCAACCCGCACGCGAATGGAAGGGGATGGGAAGCGTACCGCTCACACCGACCAAATCGGTACCGTTGCGAGAAACGAGGTTCAAATGGAGCGATCGAACATTCCGGCTTTGCGCCGCCCAACGCTCCAGGTAGACCGGATCGCTGTTGCCGCGCACAATGAAAACCGGCACCGGCAGTTCCTCCAATAGCAACAGCAGATCGAGTCTGCGACGATAATTTAGAATGTCACCGGCCAGCACCACCGCATCGGCCCGGCTTTGCCGGATGCCTTCTTGTATGGTGGCGATATGGCGACGTTTCCCATGAAGATCTGAAGCGGCAAAAATTCGCATGACGAGGTCATATTAAAGAAGCTTGACGGAATGAATTGTCGGGGTCTTGACGCCCACCCGACCTTGGATAGCGGTTTGCACTGAGGGTATGTCCGGCCTCAATTTTCCTCGACGGTACTCACGGACGCCTTATCCAGAATCGTCCGAATGGTTCGGGACATTTTGACCGTATCGTAGGGCTTCTGGATAAAGCCCCGGCATCCCCTTTCGATCAGAGCCGCCACCTGGTCAGTACTGCTGTAACCGCTGGAAAGCAAAACGTTTACCTCCGGCTGAATTTGCTTCAGGGCCTCGAAAACCTCGCGTCCCCCCATACCCGGCATCACATAGTCGAGAATAACCAGATCGATTCGATCCGGCTGGTCGATAAAAAGATCTACGGCCGCCTGTCCACCGTCGGCGACCAGTACGGTATACCCCAGGCTGGCAAGAATTTTGCGCCCCACGCTGATGATTTCTTCATCGTCGTCGACAAAGAGGATGGTCTCGTCACCACCGGGCACCCCCTCGACCAGTTCTCCATGGGCAACACCTTCCTCCGGCGGATAGCTCTCATCACACTTCGGGAAATAGACGTTGAATGTCGTACCATGTCCGATTTCGCTGTAACAATTGATAAACCCATTATGGTTTTTTATGATGCCATAGGCCGACGCCAGGCCCAGCCCGGTGCCCATACCCTTTTCCTTGGTCGAGAAGAAGGGCTCAAAAATTCGTTTCTGGGTTTCCGCGGTCATCCCCACGCCGGTGTCCGTTACCGAAAGTTTAACAAATTGTCCGGGGCGTATGTTGAACGGTTTGATGCGGGCATAGTGCTCGTCCAGCCGGACATTTTCCAGTTCGATGTAAAGATCGCCGCCTTCGGGCATGGCCTGCCAGGCATTCACATAGAGATTCATGAGAACCTGTTCGATCTGGCTGGGGTCCACTTCGACCGGCCAGATGTCTTTGGCAAACACCGGATGGAGGTCAATTTCTTTCTTGGTTCGTGCGAAAATTTCCGATGTTTTATGGACAATCGTATTCAGGTTGCTGGGGGTTACGATGTACTTGCCGCCCCGGGCGAACGCCAGTAACTGATTGGTCAGTTGGGAGCCGCTTTTAACGCAGCGCGCAATACTCTGGATGCTTTCCTGTAAGGGATGGGAAGCCTCCACCTCCAGGTTCATTACGCTGACATTTCCCTGAATACCCATCAACAAGTTGTTGAAGTCGTGGGCGATGCCGCCGGCCAGCGTGCCGATGGATTCCATTTTTTGGGACTGGTAAAACTGCTCCTCCAATTTTTTTTGCAGCGTCACATCCCGCATGAAATTGAGGGTCGCCGGTTTCCCGTTGAGCTTGATGAGAATCGAATTGAGTTCGACCCAGATGGATACCGCACGATCCCCCTCCAGACGAAACATGAAAGAATACGGCAATTCCAAGCCCTGGAGGCGGCGCTGGTACCATTCGATGACTTTTTCACGCTCCTGGGGATGGATAAGCCGCGGCAAATCACCTTGCGTCGGGTCCAGAGACAGACGGGTGATAATTTCATCGGCCTTGGGGTTGGTAAATTTAACCTGGTCGTTCTGGAGAATAAAAATCGCTTCGTTGGCGTTTTCCACCAGCAGACGATACTTTTCCTCGGACTCACGCACAGCGGATTCCATGCGCTTGCGCTCGGCGATCTCCTGGCGCATCTGCTCATTCATTTCCTGAAGCTTACACGTCCCCTGCCGAACCGCCTCTTCCAACGAATTCTTGTAATCGATCAGCTCCTGCTCGGCTTTCTTGCGCGCGTTGATCGTATATTGGGCATGGGACCCGAAGAAAACAAACAGACACAGGACAATCATCCGGACGGCGATATTGTACTGATTGGGACCGATGAGCTGCAGGACGATATCGAACTCGTTAAAGAAAAAAATATGCAGAATGGAATCGATCAGCCAGAAAATCGTCGCCACCAGCAATCCGGTGAGAACCATGTAATCCGTCTTGAATTTTTTCTTAGATCCCATTGTCTTCCATCAGTCCGGCCGTGGCAGGTCCGTAACCGTCTCGAATTTTATTTCGACCCGGCGATTTTGGCGGCGGCCTTCGAGCGTGCGGTTGGACTCAATCGGATTGTCCGGCCCCATTCCCCGGGATGCGATCCGCGCCGCATCCACGCCCTTGCCCACCAGATACGTTTTGACAATGTTGGCCCGAAACTCGGACACTTTTAGGTTGTAGTGCAAATTGCCGACCGCATCGGTGTAACCCGTCACGTTGGCCTGAATGTCGCTGCGGGCGTTCAGCAGGGCGGCGACGCGGTCGAGATCCTGCATGTCTTCCGAGGTCAGTTCATTGGAATCTAGCTTGAAGTAGACCATCAGTGTCGCCGTAATCAAGGCCGTATCCACGATCGTATTCTTGGCATCGATGGCCTGTGCCGGGAGTTCCGCAGGGGCTTGTACAGGAGCGGGTCCCATCCAGGGTGCTCTTGGGGCATCCTGTTCAGCATTGCGATCGGCAGTCGTTTCTCCGGGCGGCGCCACTCTCGACGAAGCGACCACCGAAGCTTGCACCTCGCTCTCGGCGACCGGCATACGGGCAGCCGCGGGCAACGGCGGTTCTGCTTCGCCAGATTTTTGTACCGCCGCAGGGGCCACTTCGCTGGTGCGTGTTGTTGTAGCGGACCCTGATTCGGAGGAACGATTGCGCAGGGAAAACACCAGCAAGCCTGCGACAAAACACAAAATCCCGATGATGACGACCAGCATCGTCTGGGCCGAAGACAGGCCTTTTTCCTTTGCCGGTACCGGGGACGCCGGATACACGGTCGGTGCGAGCATCGTCGGTGAGGGCCATGGCGTCGGTTCTGGTGGTGGTGGGGCCGGCGCCGGCATGACGGACTGGATTTGCAATTCCTCCGCACACTCACTCACGATGCTCCCAGTGATTCGTGCCAGCCCTTGAACGAAGCCGGTCAGCAGGGCATGGTCACAGACTATGTTAATGAGCCGTGGATAG
>Ga0316195_10000456_pt1 | contig 16380 bp, 16 predicted proteins | sample Phised1_MG_FD_204937 | JGI IMG/M metagenome (GOLD analysis project Ga0316195, IMG submission 204937) | Coastal sediment microbial communities from Maine, United States - Phippsburg sediment 1 | ecosystem: Environmental > Aquatic > Marine > Coastal > Sediment | place: USA: Maine | collected...
ATAAAAAGAGAAGTTTAAAATAAGCATGAAATCCTTCTTCTCCCGGGCGCTCACCAAATTAACGACAGACCCCAGATTAGTGCTTTTGTACTGCATAGTATATTTCGCATGGGGAATGTTGATGAACTGGATCGGCAATGAGGCTGAGATAGCCAGGTTTAACAACTGGTGGCAGGTGTTAAGCTGCTACATATTCTATATGGTTCCTATCTCTTTGGTATTGAGAGAACTTCCTTTTCACAGGCAATATGCATACGGACTTATTGCAATGGGATTTTTAGAATTTGGAGGCTACTTCTTTGAGACATCTTATGCTTTTCCCGATAATATTCTGGATCAAATTTTCGGAATTCGAAATTTTACCTTGGGGATGGCACTTTTCTTTGCATTTTATTTTCCGCTTGGGAACTGGGCTGTAGGTAAAATATATCAATTGGTATTTAAGGTAAAAAAATAGTCCTGAAAATTTATTTTATTTGCTGATAAACGCTCTACTGGATATTTTTAACCAAGTTGAAGAGTAAGAGTTATCTCTACTTTATTCGCTTCCCGGTCATTTTTGATTTCAATATTAAAATCAGAACTAAATATGGAGGTCGTTCCCCTTAATGTATTTCCATCTTTTTGAAAATGCCAGCTGATTGTTTTGGAAATTCCTTTTATGGTTAAAACACCCATGACTTCCAGTCCATTTTCAACTGGAATTACTTCGGTGCTTTTGAAAGTGATAAACGGATATTCTTCCTCGTCAAAGTATTTACTGGATTTTAAATGCCAATCGCGTATAAAATTTCCTGTTTTTAAAGTATTGACGGTAACTGAACCCTCGAATTCAGAACTTGTAAGATCATCGGGAAAAACTTTAGATGAGGTTTGAAACCCTTCAATACTGCCATCAACATTATTAGAAACAAATACAAATCCAACTTTGGCAGAAGTAATAGATTGTTGCGCGCTTAAAACCTGAAGCGATACTATAAAGCAAAACAGGAATCTTGAATAGGGATTCAAAGCTTAAAATGGGTTTTTTCTTGTACCAAAGGTAGCTTATTTCCAGAAACGATAAAGTGAATAATTTAATCGTTTTCCGGTTCTGTAACCTATATTCTATATTACTTTTCATTATAAATCAGTATTTTGCAGATAAGAACACCGCTAATGAAATTCATCTTTATATCCCTTTCGAGAAAATTAAAGCTTGTTGTTTTTTTATTTGCCTTTAGCACGATAGGTTTTAGTCAGCAGGGACAAAATAAACAGGACAAGAAAGGGCTTTCGGTTCAAAAAAGAACGGCCCTGGAGCAGTTTGAATCAGATCTGGTAATTTCTCCTGAAGATCGAATGAAATTAAAGAAAGAAAGGTTTATTGCTATTCAAAAGAGGTTGGAGATAATGGATACATTAAATATTTCCGACAGGCAACGACGCAAGTTGTTAAAAGAACTCTATCGATCTCCTTTTTCAGACGAGTGGAATAAGGTCATTGCAGGACTGGAATTCGAGGAAGGATCACATTAGTTTCCGTTGTTCTTGACTACTAAAAAAAAATACTTCCGGCTTGCCTGTCGGGACTTGCCTGAATATTCCCTGGCAAAATTCAATGAAAATATTTATGCAATGCCGGTAGACTGGAACACTACTAAAAAGTTAAATATTTTTAAAGAAATAGTTAAAGTTACGGATAGAGCATTTATGCCCTTCTATTTATGTCAAAAATTTCGTACCTTAATGACGTCAAAAAAAAATGTTTATCCCCAAAATCACACTACAATGACAGCAATAGGACCCTTATCAAGTGTTCCCAGGAATTCAGGCAGCGACAGTGCTTTGTTGAGGCTGGAACGAAATAATCAAAGTCTGTTATCCCTGGAAGAAAAATTAAGATCGTACGTCTGTGAGCCTAAAACCCGAAGGTTATACGATCGAATGGAATCTATAAAACAAAGTCTTCAGAATTTGAAAAATTCAAATCTGGAAATAATCAGGGCTTTGAAGGATCATTCGCTGTTTTATGAGGAAGCTAAAGACCGCATTCTGCAACAATTGGAAACTTATAAAACGCTGGAGTTAAAGGTACTCGAATACATTGGGATGGCTAAATTGCACTGCTAAGTGTTTTCTTTAGATGTCTTCATCCACTTTTTCTTTTTGTGGAATTAATAAAGAGGTAGCAATTCCCGTTAAGAGCGACACAATAATTATTGTAAGTGAAATCCATTCTGGGAAATGAAGGTGATCAGCAAACAGCATTTTAAACCCCACGAAAGCCAATATGACAACCAAGCTGTAATGGATAAATCGAAAATTAGCGAGCATTCTGGAAACCAGAAAATACATTGACCGCAGTCCCAATATTGCAAGGATATTAGAGCTAAATACAATAAATGGATCTGCCGTAATGGCAAGGATGGCAGGAATACTGTCCAAAGCAAACATCACATCGGTCAATTCAATTACAATAAGTGCCACAAACAAAGGGGTAGCGACGGTTAACCCCATTTTTTTTATAAAAAAATCATGACCTCTAATAATTGTGGTTATTGGGTAAATCTTTTTGATCTGCTTAAATACAAATGATTCCCTGGGATTAAAATTAGAATTTCCTGTATGCAACATCTTAAATGCTGTATAAAGAAGAAAAACCCCAAAAGCGTAAATAATCCATTCAAATTGATTTATTAATACAACTCCAAAGAGTATCATAATAGCTCTGAAAACAATTGCCCCCAATATGCCCCAAAATAATACGCGGTGCTGATAAATCGTAGGGATTTCAAAAGCTGAAAAAATAACAGCAATTACAAATACATTATCAATACTTAAGGAGAGCTCAATTAAATATCCTGTTATAAATTTTAAAACAGCATCCATGGGCGTTAATCCTGTAGGATTATCAATAATACCGGAGGAAAAAAGCCAATAGATGACGGCACTAAAACTCATAGCTACCGTAAACCAGATCGCAGACCAGATTCCGGCCTCTTTAGATCGGATTATATGATCCTTTTTATTGAATACTCCAAGGTCAAGTGCCAGGAAAATGAAAATAAGAAAAATAAAAGCGACCCAGATGATCATTCTTTCAACTATTTTGTGGCTAATATAAAGAAACGTTTTTATAATTTTGGAATGGTAATTGCCAATAGTAAATTATGTTAACCTCCTATAGGATTCAGCTAATTATAATGCTTATCTTGGGGGATAAATTTTCCATTATGAAAAATGTAATTAAAAATATTTTTAAAGGCCTGCCAATTATCCTATTCCTGATTTTTAATCATTCTATAAGTGCCCAGGTTATACCTGAAACAGATGAAGAGATGCAAGCTGCTAATCTGGTTAAGGCCTATCAGGCCGAATTAGGGATGACTGTGGAACAGGCATCGGCGGTTTATAAAAAAATTGCCGAAATATTGGTCAGGGAAAATGAAATAAAAACCAGTACTGCCAGTCCTGATGAAAAGAAAAGCAGCCTTATTGACTTATCAAAAGAGGAAACAGAATATATGGGGACCATACTGGACCCTAAGCAATGGAAGGAGTATAAGAAAATGAAAAAGACACTTCAGCCCATTTAAAATTAGTACGACAAATAAGCAAAGTGTTTTTGATGCATTAAAAATCTTTACATAAATTAAAACTTCAATATAACATTAACATATTCCCTGGCTTTGTTCCTATACATAATGTATTAGAGATGCAGGCAATGACTGTTATTTCTGTCTTTTGAGCAGTATTTTAATTCTTATAGAAAGACATTTTGTGAAATTTTAATTACATTCGGTCTTCTAAAAATTATACGTTTATGAAGATCAGGAGATGTTTTATTCTTGCCTTAGTGCTTAGCCTTGGATTTCTATATAATAATCAGGCTCAGGAAACAAAAGAAGACCCTTATCAAGGTTTAAATTTTCGAAGTTTAGGTCCGGCATTTACTTCCGGGCGGGTTGCTGATATTGCTATCCATCCTAAAAACGAGAATGTGTGGTATATAGCGATAGGCTCTGGAGGAGTCTGGAAAACCATCAATTCAGGGACTACCTGGAATCCAGTTTTTGATAAAGAATCTGCCTATTCCATAGGTTGTGTCACTATTGATGCATCTAAGCCCAGCACTATCTGGGTAGGCTCAGGAGAAAATGTAGGTGGACGTCATGTAGGTTTTGGTGATGGAATATACGTAAGCCATGATGACGGGGGGACCTGGAAAAATATGGGCCTTAAGAGATCTGAACACATATCTAAAATTCTGGTTCATCCGGAAGATTCAAATATTATCTGGGTAGCTTCTCAGGGACCACTTTGGAGTGAAGGCGGTGAGCGAGGAGTCTACAAAACTACCGATGGTGGTCTTACCTGGAACAGAACCCTGGGGAATGACCAGTGGACAGGTGCCACGGACCTATTGATCGACCCTGAAAATCCAAATATATTATATGCTGCAACCTGGGACAGACACAGAACCGTAGCTGCTTATATGGGAGGGGGTCCCGGATCAGGAATACATAAAAGCACCGACGGAGGGGAGACCTGGGAAAAATTAACCACCGGAATCCCAAAAGTTAAACTTGGTAAAATTGGCCTGGCCATGAATCCTTTTGACCATAATATGATCTATGCTGCCATTGAACTGGAACGCATGACTGGCGGTATTTTTGTTTCCTCCAACGGCGGGCAGTCGTGGAGCAAGCAATCCAATACTGTTTCCGGGGGTACAGGCCCTCATTATTATCAGGAATTATATGCATCCCCACATCGGGAAGGCAGATTGTACCTGATGAACAACTATGTAAAAATATCTGACGATCACGGGAAAACGTTCGAAAACATGAACGAAGAAGGAAAACATGTAGACAGTCATGCCATGGCTTTTAAAGTATCTGACCCCAACTATGTAATTTTTGGAACAGACGGAGGCTTATACGAAAGTTTTGACCTTACCAAAAGCTGGAAATTTATTTCAAATCTGCCGGTAACCCAATACTATAAAGTAGCCGTAGATGATAGTGAACCATTTTACAATATATATGGCGGGACTCAGGATAATGGCTCGCATGGAGGTCCTTCCAGAACAAGAAATGCAGTGGGCATAGTCAATTCAGATTGGTGGATTACTTTGGGGGCAGATGGACACCAGTCCGCTATTGAACCGGGGAATCCAAATATTACCTATGGGGAGTTCCAACAAGGCTTTTTATGGCGCATAGACCAGACAACAGGTGAAACGGTTTTTATCCAGCCACAACGTGCCTTAGGAGACCCTGCGGAACGTTTTAACTGGGATGCACCTATTTTGGTCAGTCCTCATAAACCATCAAGAATCTACTTTGCATCTCAGCGTGTATGGAAGTCAGAAAACAGAGGGGATGAATGGCAGGCTATTTCAAAGGATCTCACGCGTAACCAGGAACGTCTGGCTTTACCCATTATGGGAGGACAGCAGAGCTGGGACAATGCATGGGATGTAAATGCCATGTCTAATTACAATAGCATAACCTCTTTGGCGGAATCCCCAATACAGGAAGGTTTGCTTTATGCCGGGACGGATGACGGAATCATACAGGTCTCAGAAGATGGTGGCGCAAATTGGCGAAAAGTTGAATTAAGCACTATTAAGGGGTTGCCGTCCACACCATTTGTAAACGATGTCCGCGCAGACCTTTTTGATGCTAATATCGTTTATGCAGCCCTTGATAACCATAAATACGGGGATTATAAGCCGTACTTATTAAAAAGTACCGACAAGGGCCGTACCTGGAGTTTAATGAACGGCAATCTTCCAAGGCAATTGCTTACATGGCGTTTAGTTCAGGATCACATTAAAAAGGACTTGTTTTTTGCAGCCACCGAAAATGGTGTATATTTTACAGTTAATGGCGGATCTAGCTGGAGCCACTTAAAAGGGGGCCTACCTACCATTGCAATGAGGGATATCACCATTCAAAGAAGGGAAAATGACTTGGTTGCGGCATCTTTTGGGAGAGGCTTTTATGTGTTGGATGATATTACACCTTTAAGGGAATTTAATGCTGCCGTTAAGAATGATGAGGCAACACTGTTTGATGTAAAACCAGCTTACTGGTACGTCCCCAAACAAGCCCGTTACGCACAGGGAAGTAACCAGTATGCCGCCAAAAACCCTCCATTCGGAGCAATTTTCACGTATTATTTAAAAGATTCACTTGCCTCCTTAAAATCTATCAGGCAATTGTCGGAGAAGGGGAAAACCTCTATACCTTTTCCCGGATGGGACGCTTTGGAAGCAGAAAAATTACAGGAACAACCTGTCATTTTCCTAACTGTTAAAGACAGCAAGGGACAAGTAGTTAAAATGGTGGAGGGCACCAATAAAAAAGGATTTAACAGGGTGAACTGGGCATTGGATATAGCCGATAGAAGCGGGGAGGACCTGAAGCCGCCAGTTTCTGAGGAGAATAATTACAATCGAAGTATAATGGTAACTCCGGGGGACTATTCGGTTACTTTGTCTAAACTGGTTGATGGCCAGCTGCTTCAGTTGGGCAGCACAAAGAAATTTAAAGTACTGCCACTCGCCGAGGGTGCTTTAAAAGGCGCTTCTTTTGAAGAAATAGAGGCATTCAGAGTCGCTTATCAGGCTTTTAGGCAAGACCTAAAGGCTACAAATAACGTATTGACCCAAAGTGAATTAAAAGTTGGGGCTATGCAGCGTGCTTTGCAAAATGCCACTTCTCCTTCTGCAGACCTGGTACAAAAGTTGTTTGAGGCCAAAACTATGCTTCAGGAAATGAACACAGCAGTGAATGGTAATCCGGCTAAAAACGAAATAGGCGAAAGAACTGCTCCCAGTCCCAATTCGGGGAGTTCTATTGGAAGTATGGCCCTTTCTACAAGCACCTATGGACCAACCGCGAATCACAAAGCGGCCTTTGGGGTTGCCCAGGCTGAGTTAAAGGCTATCAAAGCTAAACTTAGCGGGTTTGTAGAATCACAATTACCCTCTCTTGAATCTGAGGTGAAAGCCGCAGGAGCTCCTTGGATAGAAGGTCAGGGATTGATTGAAAATTAGAAAAATTAAAACTCCAAAATCACCCGCGCGCATTTCATTGCCGCGGGTTTTTTAATGACCCACCGCGAACATTTTACGAGTTATATTTATGATAGTCACAATAAAGACCAAACAATCGGGTCCCTCATGGTCTTATGTCCATTTTAAAATCAAAACGAATGGTAACTTTAGTTGTTCGGGTTTACTTTATACGAGATTAAAAAAGACTGCGAATACCTCGTTTTGCCAGGAGGTAATAAGCTAAAATTCCAAATGATATCAGCCCACATACTAAGAATCCTATAAACATGGGGAGAACACTATCAATTACGAACTGCCCGATATAGGAGCTAATAACAACGCCCATAATGGTTGCTATAAATCCCGTGATAGCTGCTCCTATTCCGGCTATATGCCCAACAGGTTCCATGGCCAGGGAACGCAGGTTCCCAAATAGAAAGCCAATTGCAAAGAACTGCAGGGCAAAAAAAGTAAGTAGGATCCCAAAAGGCGGATTCCCTGTGCTTGCAAACAAAATAATATATATCAAAGAGATTACCACATAAGCGGCCATAGAAACAGAAACCAGTCGTAGCATCCCATAACGTAAAACCAGGGTTCCGTTAAGCAGCGTAGCAGTTCCTATAGTAATTGCCAGCGCAGCAAATATATAGGGGAATGATTCCTTTAAGGCGTATTGCTCCTGAAAAATCTGTTGGGAAGTGCTGAGGTATACTAAAAAAGATCCTGTGATAAAACCCCAGATAATAGTAAAAATTATAGTCTGCTTGTAGTTGAGTAATTCCCGGTAGCCATTGATAAATACACTTCCGCGAAATGATGTTCTTTTGCGTGTCACAAGAGTTTCAGGTTGTCTTTTCCAGAACCAGATGGATACCAGGATGCCAAACACTACCTGTACATGGAATATTGCCTCCCAACCATAGAAATCAAGTATCCATTTTCCCATTGCCGGGGCAATAATAGGCACGAGGATAAACACTACGGTAACAAAAGACATTACCCTTGCCATATAATCCCCGCTGTATTTATCACGGATCATGGCAATGCTGATAGTTCGCGGTGCAGAAAGTGATATGCCCTGCAATATACGGCCGGTAATCATCAATTCCAGGCTTTGGGAATACACACAAAGGAGACTGGCAAAAATAAAAAGCCCAAACCCCATATAAACTACAGGTTTACGACCTAAACTGTCTGATACGGGACCGAAAAAAAGCGGACCTATTCCTAGGCCCAAAAAGAAAAGCGTAATAAGTAATTGGTTATGAGCCGGATCAGTTGTACCAACTGCAATTCCAATAATATCAAGGGCAGGTAATAAAGCGTCTAATGCTAAGGCTGCAATGGACATAAGTGCGGCCATTAGAGCCACAAATTCCAGCTGGGACTGCTCTTTTTTTACCATCCGGCAAAAGTACATTAATCCATAGAAAGAATCCTATAGCGTTGAAGATATCTATAAGAATTATGTCAGTAAATCTAACTCAGAACACCTCGAAGACATATCCTAACAACCAATAAAGTATAAGGAAAACCACCACGGTTCCAATACAACCACAACGGCCACCTCCAATTTTCCTGGCACCAATTGCTGCAACAATAGCCCGTACTAGGTTTTTCATATAGCTTAGTGTTTTAGGGGTTTAAGATACGAAAATAGTATTTATAATTCCAGATACCTTAAAACCTCATAAACTATAAATGCAGGCCAGAGGAGAGCTTTGATAAACCCTATAACTCCTGCCCACAAACTGGTGGCCATTTGAATATAATACACGGCGGCGCCAATTAGTCCTAATCCATATACTGCGTTAGATGCGTGGCTGTTTTGTGAAATGTTTTTAGTGGACATAATTTTAATGGATTTGATTGCAAAATTCTGTGTTCCATTTCTATAGGCCTATGACTTTTGTCAGCTTCCCTGTTAGGTGCAAAATAGCGGCTGGAATAAGAATTCCGAATATGTTGTACATTTAGAAGGATATATATTGCGGGATAATGAAGGCTTGGACAATTACGTATTCGAGACTTTTAAGACATATGCAAAACGGCAAATACGTTTTATGGCAAAGGGCACATCAAAGACAAGATCTATTTAGAGGATCGTACCCAACATAAAGTAATACTTTAAATATATGACAAAAAACAATTATAAAAGAAATGTTTGCGTAAGAGGACCAAATTCTTTTGCCGAGCTCAGAGTAACCGATCCGAAGCCCTTTGCCGCAGGTAGTGAAGGGATTATGGCAGCTATGAAACACAGCTTTAAGGAAATGGGGGTTTACCGGGCTATGACAACCTTATTGCATATGAATCAGAAAGAAGGATTTGACTGCCCGAGTTGTGCCTGGCCGGATCCTGAAAAACCATCCAGGATTGGGGAGTATTGCGAAAATGGGGTAAAGGCCCTGGCGGATGAAGCTACTACTTCAAATATTGGTGCTGATTTTTTTGAGAAATACTCGGTGGAGGAATTGGCTTTAAGAACGGATTTTGAATTAAATGCCCTGGGCAGAATTACTGAACCCCTTTTATTAAAGGAAGGAAGTATACATTATATCTCAATTTCCTGGGAAGATGCGTTTGAACTTATTGCTGATGAATTACACAACTTAAAAAGCCCCGATCAGGCTATTTTTTATACCTCGGGACGCTCCAGTAATGAGGCGGCATTTTTATACGGACTTTTTGCAAGGGCTTATGGAACTAATAACCTGCCGGATTGCTCTAATATGTGTCATGAATCCAGCGGAGTAGCCTTGTCCGAAACTCTGGGAATAGGGAAGGGGTCTGTAAAACTGGAAGATTTATATGGGGCGGATGTAATTATTGTAGCCGGACAAAACCCGGGGACCAATCACCCCAGGATGCTTACAGCACTTGAAAAATGCAAGGAAAACGGAGGAAGTATCATAAGTATCAACCCTCTTGAAGAATCAGGCCTGGTGAATTTTAAGAACCCCAAGCGCTTAAAGGGGCTTATGGGTTCAGGCCAGCAGATTACAGATCTGCACCTGGCTGTTAATATTAACCAGGATATTCCCTTACTGAAATTGATACTGAAAAAACTGGCTGCACTGGACAAGGCAAAGGGCAATGTCTTTGATCACAGATTTATTGATGATTATACGACAGGAGCAGAGTTGTTTTTAGCTGATCTGGATACTTATTCCGAAGAAGAACTTCTAAAGTATTGTGGGGTATCTATCGAAAAGGTGGATGCTGCGGTGAATTTGATTGCAAATAAAGAAAAAATCATTGTGTGTTGGGCTATGGGGTTGACACAGCATAAAAACGGAGTGGAAACGATAAGAGAATATGTAAACCTTTTATTATTTAAAGGTGCCATTGGTAAACCTTTTGCCGGTACCTGCCCGGTTCGGGGTCACAGTAATGTACAAGGCGACCGCAGCGTAGGGATAATGCATTATATAGATAAGGACTTTAACAAACGAATTGAAACGCATTTGGGGTTTAAACCTCCAGCCGAGGAGGGTCTTGATGTCGTGGGAGCCATGAAGTATATGCATGAGGGAAAGGCCGCTGTTTTCATAGCTCTGGGAGGTAATTTTTTAATGGCAGCCTCCGATACCGATTATACAGGCGAAGCCCTTCAAAAATGCCGGCTCACTGTTCAGATAAGCACCAAATTAAATCGCAGCCACTTGGTTACGGGAACAACAGCTCTGATTTTACCCACTTACGGGCGGTCTGAAAAAGAAGCCAGAGGTGCTGAGCATTTTGTTACCGTAGAAAACAGTATGGGCCGGGTACGCAAATCTCAAGGGGTATTAAAAGCACCTTCTGAGCAACTAAAAAGCGAGCCTGAGCTAATTGCTTGCCTGGCAGAAGCCTATTTTAAAGGGGAGCACGCGGTAGATTGGAAAGCCCTAGGAAGCGATTACAGCAGGGTCAGGGAAATGATAGATAAAGTAGCCAAAGGCTTTGAAAACACAGAGGTAAGGGCCAAAGGGGCGGGTTATTACCTCCCAAACAATGTGAGGGAACGAGATTTTAGCAAACTACCCGGAGGGAAGGCCAGGATAACAGTAAATAAGCTGCCGGAACATAAGCTGGAGGCGGATGAATTTATACTGATGACTATTCGGTCTCACGACCAGTTTAATACCACCATTTATGGCATGGACGACAGATACCGGGGGGTTTATAATGAAAGGAGGATTGTGTTTATGAACCCTCAGGATATGGCGCAAAAGAGTTTAGAGAAAATGGCCGTTGTAAATCTGAGCAGCACTTATGATCAAAAAACAAGGATAGCCTATAATTTTAAAGTCCTGCCTTATAAAATACCCAGGGGTAATTTAGCGGCCTACTTTCCGGAGACCAACGCATTGGTGCCCTATGATCACTATGCAGACATAAGCCGGACTCCCATCAGTAAATCTATAAAAGTTAGGGTTGTGAAGACTGCGGGCAGTGTTAATTGTTGATCAGTTTTAGATTAATGATCTGAATTTGCAATTAAACCCAAAGGATATGGAGAACAATGGTCTGGAGAAAATTGAGGATGTAAATATAAGCAATACGTAAGATTCAATAATCAGGGCAGCTTATAACTTTAAGGTTTAGTTATATAATATATCAAAAGGTAATCAGGAAATCTCTTTTCCTGAGATCAATGTCCTGGTGTCCTATAATCATGTTTTTTAAAAAATCAAATAGCTATAAATAAGTAAATTAGAGCGCATATACTAAAGTAATAATATACTTAATTTGGCAGGTTAAAACGATACCGAAGAACAGCTTTAAAAACAAATCCATCCTCAAAATCGGTATTGAGTATGGTTCTATTATCCCCAAAGTAAATAGACGAAATAGAAAGGTCTACCTTGTCGTTTTCATCATAGATTCTATAGTTTCTAAAGAACGTATATCCTGTTTTAAAACGCAGGTTTAGAGTAGGGGCTAATTCGTATTCAAAATAGAAATAAAGTTCATTGGTGTTTTTATTTACATAGGTATTTGGGAAGCTGGGATTGGATATGGCATAGGAGGTGCCAATACCATCAAAATTAGCTCCTATATTGGTTCTTCTCCCGAGGGTATAATTAAGATCGGCCAAGAGTGGAAGAAGGATATTAGCTTCTAATCTATCATTAGGACTTTTATAGTAAATCCCTAGTATAGGAACAATGAGAGGACCAAATTCTTCGCTGTTGTAAAAGAGGCCGTAGGAGTATTTAAGCTTGTTTGTTTTCTTCTGACTGAACAGTGCCAGAATACCCAATTGAAAGCCACGTCTAAAACCACTGGAGAAATCAGTGGCCATTTTTGGAAAAAGCAGGTAGGTAGCACTCCATTTTTTATTGTAGTTTTGATTTATTCCTATTTTGGCACCCACGGCGTAAAGCCTGGATATTTCAGGAAGAGAAGGGTCTAAGAACAGGTCGGTTCGGTTTGCAAAACCGCCAACTAAAATAGCATTTGTACTGTCGAGTACTATAGGGACATCCACTTGAAAACCAAACTCTTGAATAGCGGTTGTTCCTGTACTTTCCTGGTTAAAGGCATTTTGAGGGGTGGTACTTATATAAAACTTGCCAATATCTATATAATCCTGGGCATATGAAAAGACACAGCATACCATAATAATTAAGGTACTAAGGTTTTTCATTGGAAGGCAAAGGTTTTTGGAACCTTAAGATACATAGAAATCTTGTAATACCCTGGACAATGGTAGCTTAAACAAAGAGAATAACTTAAAAGCATGCCTTTCGTCCGGCAAATTGAATGTCATATAAGAGTTTTTTGTACTTTGAGATTGAACACAGTTTGGAAACATGAAAAAATTACTTAGAACGGCTCTTTTTATGGGTATTCTTTTATTGGCTAAAACTGGCTATGCGCAATATGCGCCGCAAAAAGAGGCAAGAAAACAAATAGAAGAGGAAGAAGGCCCGGCGCTGTTTCAATTTGAACCGGATTATCTTGCTGCAGAGGAAGCTCGCCGCACAGAAATACTGTTGATGAGGGACATGATTGACTCCCTTGACATTTCCGAAAACAAACGTCAGAAACTCATACGTGACCTGTATAAGAATAATGGCTCCAAAAAACTTTCCAAAATTTTACTGACAAACAACAAGTTTGAAGAGCTTGAAGAGTAACTTCTGCAATTGCTTTTTGGTCGAATCCTTTCTTAATGCTCATTATTTTCTTTACTTTCGGCTGTTATAATTGAGATTTATGAGACTACTATTTTCTTTATATACATTCCTGCTGCTATTGCTAATAGCATGTAAACCAGGAGTTAAGGAGGAAGGAGCAGCCAATAAAAAAGGCGTTGAGACAGATCAAATGATCAAAACGGAAAATCAATTTGAAGACTTGGAAGGTAATGTGCTCATGATTGCCGATTATAAGGGAAAGAGAGTACTTCTGAATTATTGGGCTACCTGGTGCAGGCCTTGTATAGAAGAGATGCCATCCATGCTTCGGTCCCAGGCTATTTTGGAAAAGGAAAATTACATTTTTTTACTGGCTTCAGACCAGTCTTTAGAAACTATTAAGGCCTTTAAGGAGAAACGAGGATTTGATTTTAAGTTTATTAGATATAGCGGCTCCTGGGCGAAGCAAGAAATTAACAGCCTTCCAACTACATTTATATATAATGAAGAAGGGGAGAAGGTTGAAAAAATTGTGGGCGGCGTAACCTGGGATGCCCCGGAAGTGATACAAAAATTAAAAGATACTCATTAAATGCAAAACCATTCCAGTTGCTTGCCGGTCGTTTTGATACTTTTGCTGACTTCCTGTGTCCAACCGGGGAAAAGTATAGTGGAAGAGGTAAATTATGTCGATGCCCCAGTCGGTAAAAATAGTTCGCTCCCTTATTTATTTTCGAATGGTGAGAAAGTGTTTATGTCATGGGTAGAAAATAGCGGGGATACCCTGACTAGTTTACAATACGCTGAAATGAAGGAAGGAAAATGGCAGGCTTCACGGGAAATCCTCCAGGGGGATGATTGGTTTGTGAATTGGGCCGATTTTCCGATGATTACCGAAAATAATGGCAATCTGCTGTCTCATGTTCTCAAGAAATCAGCTGCGGGAACTTATTCCTATGATGTAAAACTAAACGTGCTTCCGGCTACTTCCACAAAGTGGGAGACGGATATGCCTTTGCATACTGATGGCACACCCACTGAACACGGATTTGTATCTGCAGTCCCATATAAGGACAGTTCCTTTTTTGTAACCTGGCTGGATGGACGCAATACCTTAGAAAAAGAGGACGGATCCCGGGGCGCTATGACCGTCAGAGCAGCCTTGGTTTCAGCAATGGGGGAAGTTAGTATGGATACTATTTTGGATAACCGGACCTGCGATTGTTGTCAGACTACAGCGGCAATTACAAGGAACGGCCCGATAGTGATTTATAGAGACCGTTCTGAGGAGGAAATAAGGGATATGAGTATAGTAAGACAGGTTGCGGGAAAATGGACTGCCCCTAAAACAATATATCAAGATAATTGGCTAATAAAAGGGTGTCCGGTAAACGGGCCTAAAGTAGCAAGTTTGGGAAATAATTTGGCGGTAGCCTGGTTTACGGCTGCCACTGATGTGCCTAAAGTGAATCTGGTATTTTCAAAAGATGGCGGAGAACATTTTGGCAGCCCGATTCCCGTAGATGAAGGAAATGCCATAGGAAGGGTAGACGTTTTATTACTGGATGCTAATACCGCAATAGTAAGCTGGATGGAGTCTAAAGATAGCGGGGCACAATTAAAGGCGTTAAAAATAGCAAGTACAGGAAAAAAATCTGATTATAAAATAATTGCCCAAATAGATGGGTCGCGTAAAACGGGATTCCCTCAAATGGAATTGGTAAAGGATAAAGTCTATTTTGCCTGGACAGATATTGCCAAAGGTACAAGTGCTATTAAAATTGCCTATGTTCTGGTAGAGCAATTCTAAAGATACTTTTCAGTGCCTTGATCACAGAATTTATAGAAAGGACATTTTCACTTATATTATCTTTGTCTGCATAATTATAACCCAATTATGGAACTTAAAAAGGCCATATATTATATGCTATTGAGCACATTGGCCTTTACAGCGATGAACGGGCTTTTGAAATTCCTTACCATATACAGTGCTTACCAATTGGTTTTTTTCAGGTCTCTGGGTTCTCTTTTCTTTACATTTGGGTTTTTGTTAAGCAAGGGAATCCCTGTTTTGGGAACACATCGTAAATTATTGGTTATAAGGGGCTTAGTGGGCTCTACTTCAATGGTGTTATTTTTTATGGCTCTGCATTATATGCCTCTCGGGTCCGCTGTAGCCTTGCGCTATATAGCACCCATTTTTGCGGCTATTTTTGCCATTTTATTGCTCAGGGAAAATGTAAAACCGATACAATGGCTGTTTTTTCTGATCTCGTTTTTAGGGGTTTTGGTGTTAAAAGGACTGGACCGGGCCGTTCCGGTTTTTGGACTGGTATTGGTGCTTGTATCCTCAGTTTTCAGTGGACTGGTGTATATCATCATTCGCAGGATTGGGAATAGGGAACATCCCGTGGTCATAGTAAACTATTTTATGTGTATCGCTGCAATCATAGGAGGCGCGGGAGCCATTTTCAATTGGAATACGCCTGTAGGAATTGATTGGCTGTTGTTATTGAGCCTTGGTGTTTTTGGTTACTTTGGCCAACTTTTCATGACAAAAGCTTTTCAGATAGGCGAGACCAATGCAATTGCACCTTTAAAATATCTGGAAGTCTTTTTTGCAGTAATCGTGGGAGTGGTTTTTTTAGGGGAGGCTTATTCTATCTGGAGTATTGTAGGCATGGGAATGATCATTGGGGGACTCTTGTTGAATATCGGTTTTAAACACCAAAAATTTAAGAAAGGAAGTTCTTAATTTCACCTGGATTATTCTACAATTTCTCCTGAGTATTTACCATTCGAGGTATGGTCTATATAAAATCCCTGGCTCTTAAAAAGGGCCAGGGAATATTTATAAGTTGTTTGGAATGCTTAATTAGCGTTTTTACCAATATCAGCAATGGCTACAACATCCGGGTTAGTGCTGCTCTCCTCAATCCTTACATGCCCATCCAGATTTAAAAGCTTATCAAAATCAATTGGGGTACCATCATCTAACTTGGTTACCACCGTAGTGCTCACTGCACAGGTACAGGGTTCTAAGGTTATGGCAACGGGGCCACCTTCAGCCGCGGTATTAAATCGTACATTGGCCGGGTGTTCTTCTGTATTGGTATTATCTAGTTCAATTAGTATGGTGGTATTATCGTTGCTATCTCTTGTTAAGGTAGCTTTTCCGGTAATACCGGATCCATTCACTGC
>Ga0316195_10000457_pt1 | contig 16337 bp, 10 predicted proteins | sample Phised1_MG_FD_204937 | JGI IMG/M metagenome (GOLD analysis project Ga0316195, IMG submission 204937) | Coastal sediment microbial communities from Maine, United States - Phippsburg sediment 1 | ecosystem: Environmental > Aquatic > Marine > Coastal > Sediment | place: USA: Maine | collected...
TTGGCAAGTCTCGTCGCACCAGGGCCTGTACTGCCAGCCACAATGCCAGCATTACCAGGATGCCACCTATAGTGATGGCCAGTTGCAGCAGCATATTCAACTCGCCATACCTGCAAAGCCCATGAAAGCCATGGACAGGACACCGGCAAGAATCAGGGTGAGGGCCGCACCCTGGACCACCGAAGACACCGTGGACAATTCCAGGCGTTCCCGCAGCCCGGCCATGAGTACCAGGGCGAGTGTGAAACCAGCGCCTGCGCCCAGGGCGAAGGCCAGTGACTGCACGAAATCATATTGTCTTGCGGTCTGGAACAGGGCCAGGCCAAGAATCGCACAATTGGTCGTAATCAACGGAAGGAAGATGCCCAGCGCGCGGAAAAGAGCCGGACTGAACTTCTTGATAATCATTTCGACCAACTGTACGGCCGAGGCAATCACCACGATGTAGGCAATCAACTGCAGGTATGGGGCACCCATCCAGGTCAGGACCTTGTTGATGCCAAACGCACAAACCGAGGCAACCAGCATGACGAAGGTCACCGCACCGCCCATGCGCATTGCCGTGTCGGTCTTGTTCGACACGCCCAGAAACGGGCAAATGCCAAGGAACATGGCCAGCACAAAATTATTGATAATGGCGGCATTGAGAAAGATGGACATGGAGGATGCTGTATTCATTCCGCTGCCTCCTTGCGTTGCTTGAACCAGTTGAACAACAACAACCACATACCCAGTACGAAGAAGGCCCCCGGCGGCAGGACCATGATGACCCAGGGTTCGAAGCTCGGTCCGAAGATCGGGATCCCCAGCAAGGTACCGTTGCCCAGCAACTCTCGCACTGTCCCCAGCGACAGGCAGGCGAGCGTGAAGCCCATACCCATACCCAGGGCATCCAGTGCAGCCAGACCCACGGAGTTACGCGACGCAAAGGCCTCGGAGCGTCCCAGGATCATGCAATTCACCACGATCAGCGGAATAAAGGCACCCAGCGCCTTGTGCACGTCATAACTCAGCGCCTGCAGCATATATTCGGTGACCGTGACAAAGGTGGCGATAATCAGGATGTAGGAAGCGATACGGACTTGTTTCGGTATAACATTTTTTGCCAGCGACACCATGGTGCTGGAGAGCGTCACGACGAAGGTCGAGGCCAGACCAATGGCCAGGGCATTGATCACCGAGTTGGTCACGGCGAGCACCGGACACATGCCCAACAAGGCCACGAATACCGGGTTCTCGCGCCACAACCCCTTGATGAAGGTATCGGCGCTTTGTATGTCAGTCTTGCGGGTCAAGTTGGCCGCTGGGGTTGCCATCTTTTAATACCTGGAGATTATGTTCGAGTAGCGCGACCGTATGCATGGAATTGGTATACATGATATTGGTCACGGCCTTGCTTGAAATCGTTGCGCCGGTGATCCCTTCAATTTCCCAGGGCTGGGTTTTTTGTCCGCGCTTGGCAAAAACCACCGGGTTGGCCGGCGTATCCCCATCCGGTCCCAGGCTCATGTCCAGCGCCTCGAAGTTCGATACAAATACCGGGTCCTTTTCGATCTTGTCGCCCAGGCCCGGGGTTTCCTTGCTTTCGAGTACCTTCATGCCAATCACGCAGTGGCAACCAGGCGAATAGCCATACAGGATTTTCAGAATATCGGCGAAACCCTGGCCCTGGGCCTCCACCGCGACACCGAGCAATTCGCCCGCGTCATTGTACGCGGCGTAATACCGTTCAGAGGGTTTCTCGCCATCCTTTACCGGACGCAGGATTTCACCTTCCAGGGTGAAGGTGGTCTTGCTGGTGGCGCCGGGCACAACTTCGAAAATCGCACGCTCAAGCGCAGCCGCCCGGTTGGCCTCAATCGTCGGCAATGTGCCCATGTAAGATACGACCAGGAGTATGCCGGAGATAATCCCGATACCTGCCATGGTTGCGATCATACGGGCGCTGCTGACTTCGGCAGGTTGAATTGCCATTGCCGGTGTCCCGGCAGGTGCTGGAGTCTGGCTGACAGTCATGACTTGCTCGCCTCCTTCACCGGTTTGGTCGCACCGTAGATACCCGGCTGGGTAAGCCTGTCAATCAAGGGCGTCGCGGCATTCATCAGGAGAATGGCGTACATCACACCCTCGGGTAAGCCGCCGAATTGGCGTATGAGCACGACCAGCAGGCCTATTCCGGCAGCGAATATCCAGCTTCCCACGGGCGTCAAGGGGGAACTCACCGGATCGGTGGCCATGAACACGGCTCCCAGGACCAGACCACCCGCGAGCAGGTGATGCAGGGCATCGGGGAAGCGAGAGGGATCCGAATAATGCAGGGCGCTGGCAAAAATCGCCACAGACAAAAAAATGCCGACGGGGACGCGCCAGTTCAGGAAGCCGCGCCAGGCAAGATAGACTCCGCCCAGCACCAGCAATAATGCCGAGGTCTCACCCAGCGATCCCGGGATGCCGCCGTAAAACATGGATATCCAGTCAGTAGCCTGCCCCTCGAATTTCATTTTTGCCAGGGGGGTCGCCGCTGTGAGTCCATCAAACACCGGTCGCGTAAAGGGCAGGGCGAAACTGTCACCTCTTAAGACCAGGAATTCCCTGAGCCCCATGGGTGGTGCCCAGGTAGTCAGGGCCACCGGGAAACTGGCCTGGAGAAAAGCGCGCCCGGTCAGCGAGGGATTGAACACGTTTTGCCCCAGGCCGCCAAACAATAACTTCCCAAAAAACACTGCAACCAGCGAACCCAGCACGGCCATCCACAAGGGCAGGCCGGGCGGCAAAGTCAGCGCCAGTAAAATGCCTGTGAGTGCGGCGCTGCCATCGGCCACCGGGCTAAGGAATAGCGGACCTCGCCCGGTGCTCAACCACTCGGCAAGCATACAGGTTGCAGTGCAAATGACGATGAGCAGCAAGGCGCTGATACCAAAGTAAATCACGGCGGCAATCACCGTGGGTATCAAGGCGTAGATTACGTGACGCATGATCATCGGCGTGTTCACCGACCGCTTGGCAAACGGCGGCGTGGCAATAACCAGTCGGCTGGTGGTATTACTCATGCCGCCTTCTCCCGCGCCTGCTTTTCACGCAACAAGCCCTTGGCTACGCGGAAGCGCTGCACGAGGGGGATATTCGACGGGCAAACATAGGAACAGGATCCACATTCCATACAGTCCATAATGTGCTGCCCGATCATGTCGTCATATTTTCCGGCACGGGCCAGGGCGCCCAATGAACTGGGATTTAAATATACAGGGCAGGCATCCAGACAGGCCGAACAGCGTATGCAGGGATACTCCTGTCGTTGCTGCAGCTGGCCTTCGGTCAGGCAGACGATGCCCGAAGTGCCCTTGAGGATAGGCACATCCAGGAATTGCTGAGGCGTACCCATCATGGGCCCACCAAACAAAATTTCCCGCGCATCGTCGGTCAATCCGCCACAGTGAGTAAGCACCTCGGCCAGGCTCATACCCACCGGTGCAAGCAGGGTGGTTGGGTGAACCACGCCGGGCCCGGTTACCGTCACCACACGTTCGATCAATGGTTGTCCAAAGGCGAACCAGTCGCCAATACCCGCCGCAGTGCCCACATTTTGCACGACTACTTGCACATCGATAGGCAACTTGCCGCTGGGAACTTCCTTTTTCAGCACGGCGGTGATCAGCATTTTTTCCGCACCCTGGGGGTACTTGGTTTCCAGCGGTACCAGCTCGCAAGGCATGTCTGCAGGGATGCGATCACGCAGCGCCTTGATCGCGTCCCACTTGTTGTTTTCGACCGCAATGTAGGACTTTTCGGTGCCCAGGATTCTTGCCATCACCTTGATACCCAGCAGGATGGAGTCGGCCCATTCGAGCATGATACGGTGATCACTGGTGAGGTAGGGTTCGCACTCACAGCCATTGATCAGCAACCAGCGCGCATGCTTGCCCTCCGGCACCGCGAGCTTCACATGGGTCGGAAAGGCCGCGCCACCCAGGCCCACGAAACCACCCTGGCGTATTTCCTCCAGCAGTTGAGCGCTGCTCATGGATTCCCAGTCGCGCGCATATCCATCGTAAAGCGTCTGGGCCGAGGTGTGGTCGACATCGATCACGATACACTCGGCCAGCGAGCCATTGGGATGATGATGCTTGCGTATAGCCACCACCGTGCCGGTAACCGATGAATGCAGGGGAACCGAAACGAATCCACCGGGCTCGGCAATCACCTGGCCACGAAATACCTTGTCGCCGGCCTTTACCAGTGGTCGTGAGGGAGCGCCTATGTGCTGACTGAGTGGAAGCACCACACGGTCCGGAAACTTGATGCGCTCGATAGCACGCCCGGCGGTGAGTTCCTTATGCTCGGGCGGGTGAATACCGTGGCGAAATGTCTTGGCCTCACTCATGCTTTAAAAGCTCTCCCGGCGCATTGAAAATCAGTGCTTAACATTTTCTTCACTGTCGTCCTGTTTCCCGCCTTCCCGCGCGAGAAAATCCCGCAAGCTTTGATTGAAGTACACAGGATCGCTGCTGTAACCACAAAGAGCCAGCAAGCGCTCCACCAGGATTTGCGCATCCGGGCCGGCGGGCATACCGGCCTCAGAGGGTACCGATTCGGCCTGTCCGGCGGGGGCCAACACAGGCATCTCGCGCTGGGTTGGTGTCTGGCCTGAAGCTCTTGCCTTCAGGTCCTTCCATTGGGCCAGTGCTTGCTCGCAGGCATTCGACATCTGCGCCGAAACCCGCGCTGCGATAAGCTTTTGCTTGCCATCGAGCAGTTGGATATAGGGATAAAGTCCGGCGCGTTGCTCCGGTTTCATCGCCAGGTATTCCGCCAACGGCCGCAGGTCATCGCTAACACGAGCTTTACCCAGCAGGGTGAAGTGTGAGCGGAATCTTATCTGGTGCACCGCCCAGTCCGCCGGCGTCAACGGGATCTTGATGCTTTCGATGCCACCGCCTGCGCTGCGTGCATCCAGTACCAGGTCAGCCCAGTCCGCATCGGAGTCCGGGTTGCCGGCCAGTGACAGGGGCGCAAGCTTGCTGGCGGGGTCAAAGCAAAACAGCGGGATCGTACGACTACCCAGGGCCAGGCGGGAATCCTCGGCGACGTACTCGCCTGACAAGGCGTTATCCATGCTGTCCGGTGCATACACTCGAAGCAGCGAGGGACCCGCCGATTCCAGACTTGCCACGACGCCTCGGATCAGGTGCGCGGGATTCCCGGTAGCACTCTGCAGTACGAATCGGTTGCCCAGGTCCATTGCCCGGCTCGCATAATCCAGTCCCTTGTTGCCTGCCCCAGTGGGTCCCACGGCAATGCCATGCCGATCAAGCAACAGCATGGTTATGGGTCGTTGGCTGGCCAGCACCTTGTTGATATCGTCCCAGTGAACGGACTCAGCCTCGGCCACCATAACCACCGGGGCAAGCAAACCACGTTCCTCGTCTCCCAGCTCTGCCCAGTCAAGCGCCTCGGCCGTGTCACCGTGCTGCAAGGGGTCATATTGATCACCCAGTTCAAGCTCTACCTGGCGGCAAACCGAGAGTTCCTGCAACAAGCGCCGTGACATACCCTCGAACAGACCCTCGGCCAAAGCCGGTGCCTGCCCACGCGCATGACTCAACCACGGACTGGCATGGGGATTATCAGGATAATTTCCGCTCCAGAGCGTGATTTCGCCACGCTGCATCGCCAGTACCATCCTTGACCTTCCAGACAGGAAGCTGTCGACTTGTTGCTCAATCTTGATTCTCAGCTTGTTCAGGTGGTCCAGGCGCTGCTGATTCAAGCCCTCGTCCAGACTCGTCTTGCCCAGCGCAGTAGCCAGTTCCTGACTATCCAGGTTGCGCTTGTCCAGGGTTCGCAGGCGGGCTGCGAAAGCGTCGAAGTCATTGATTTGAACTACGCCTGACAGCAGATCCTGGATCTTGGTTTTCAAGCGCTCAGCCAGGTCTCGCAAATAGCTAAGGTGGTCCTGGTAGCGCTGCTGCATGACCGAATCGATGGACGCCGATACCAGGTGCACGGCGGTCTTGCCTGGATGGCCGGGCAGGGCACTATCGCCGCCTACCATCGACAGGTAACTGCTGCGGTTCAGTAGCCTGGCCATTTCACTGTCCAGGTCATCATCCTGTATGAGTTTTGCGAGCTCCTTAACCGGGACCTCTGGCATCTGCATTTGCAGGGCCAGGTTGACCTGCTCACGTTCGATACGTTCCGGAGTCTGGGTTTCCCAGGTCATGGCTCCATCTGGACACACGGCCATGCACAAACCGCAGGCCTTGCAGTTCACTGGATTCACGGCAACGGACAACAGGCGGCCTTCGCCCTTGGCGGCGTTGGCGAAATAGCGCTCTGTGCGTGCAATTGGCCAGCGCTCCAGGCGAGGATGTATCTGCTCGAAATCTGCCGACATGGCGGCGAGGGCGTCGCCCTCCAGCCCCATCTTGTTGGTCAACTGGGCGAAAGCCTCTGCCAGCAAGGGCCCGGCCATGGTGTATTGATGCAGTTCGTCCTTGGCCACCAGCTTGTATGCCTGGGTTGACAGGTGGCCGACTATTCGCGAAAGCTGGGTCATTGCCTGGCCATCGGCCTTGCACAGACTGATGCCTGTCTCAATGATCGCCTCAACGCTTTGTATGGTTGGCGGCAGGGCGGAGTCGGGACAATGGGACCAGCACAAGCCACAAGCCGTGCAGTTCTCTGGCAGCCACAGTGGCAAGGTCAGGCGGTACGAACTCATGTCGCGGTGTGCGCTGCTGCGTGCCGGTATTACGCCGGTCGCAAGGAATGGATCCAGCAGGGTTTCCCCCTGGTCGCCGGAGTCATATAAAAAGCCCACCGAGCGCCAGAAACGACTGGGATCAAACAAATTTCCTGGTGTGGCGCCTGCAGCGTCTGCCGACCAGGGAGCCTTGCGCTCGCTTTCCGGCGGCCGAATCTCATCCTTCCATAGCTCCCAAGTCACCGGTAGGGCTTCCTTAGACCCCCGGTCCACCACCGCGAGGATTTCGCTGGCGGTAGCTACATCATCCTGCAGCAATCGCGTGAGCAGGTTCTCCAACTGCAGGATCACAGGATGCCGGGCGGTCTCATCCGGTTTGATAAGAGCCAGGGAGCAGCCCAGCAGGGCCCAGATAGATAGCTGGTCCAGATGCCCCGGACCTCCGCCCGCCGTAACCGCAATAGCCCTGGCGTCGACCAGGGTCACCGACAGGCGCTTGCGCTTGATCCACTCGCTTACCCGGCGAGGAAGTCCGCGCCAGAGTTGGGCCGGATCCTGGTTGGCAGAAACCACCAGACTGCCTTCGGTACGTATAGCGTCTTCAGGAATATCGTGCAGAAGAGCCGTACCGGCCACCAACATGATGTCTGCCGCCTGGTAACTGCCAGCGGGATAATCCACAGCATATTGAATATCCAGGTTGGCAGCCTGAAGTCCTGACTCCACCCCACCTTGCGCCTGGGTTTTAACCAATACCTCCAAGCCACCGGCAAGCGCTCTGGCGAACAGGTTGCCCGCTTCGATGCCGCCTTCAGCGGCGAGTGCGTGTATACGCAACAGCGATCCGGTGGCTACAGGCGGCTTAATCACCGCTGGGGGAATACAAATCCTGTCCAGATCGGGATACGCGGCCGAGAGGCTTTGCTGTAGTACCTGCAAATGTGGGTAGTCGCGGCTCACTCGGGCAAAATCGACACCCACATAGGCGCGCCGGCGTCCGGCGCCATCGGGCAGCATGTTCTTCACGACCCCGACCAGATCAGCCAGGCTGGGCATGCGGGTGCCCACACCATAGATTGCCGAATAGAGGGCAGGTGGTTGCTGGTTCCTGGTATACGCTGCATAGCCCGGATGGGGCAGGGCTGGACCTTTTTCGCTACCGTTTTCGCCGGCTTTAGCCAAGGCGGCACGAACTTCCGACAGCATTGGCAGGTCTTCTGCAAGCGGTGTATCGGTGGATTCCAGAACAGTGACGGTCCGTTTGCCCTGTAAAAGTTGTGACAGTGCCTGGCCTGGAAAGGGCCGCCATTGCGTGAGGTTCACGACACCTACCCGCAGACCTTCACTCTCGCGCAAGTGATCCACGCAGGCGCAGAGTTGGTCTACCACGGCGCCCATCGCCAGCAGCACATGCTCAGCGTCGTCAATCTTGTAGGTAGCCAGTGGTTGATAGTGGCGTCCTGTCAGTTGCGCAAATTGCTCCATAGCCTCGGTGATCTCACCAGCCACCGCTTGCATGAAGAAGGCATGTTGGGCAGCCACTGCCCGAAAATAGCTTTCCTGTCCCTGGATACCGCCGATGCCTGCCGGGTTATCAATGTCCAGAAGGCGTGGCACGCGTCTGCGCTGCGCGCCAAAGAGTATTTCCTGTGCTTTGCTGGTCGTGGGTATCTCGTCATCAGGCGAGCCCAAGTAAGTCCTGGAGAGCTCTGGTTCGGGCAGGTTCAGGCTCTGTACTGAGCGGGCTGTCGAATGAAAGTCCTGGGCGCAGACAACGGGGATCAATGCCATTTCAGCGACCCGTCTTGCGATCATGCTGAGGTCGGCAACTTCCTGGACATTGCGTGCAAACAGCTGGACTACGCCGCTACGGGATGCAGACAGGTAATCATCGTGACTCCCGTGCAGGGCCCAGGCCTGGCGTTCGTGGCAACGACTGGCCAAATGAATGACCGGACCAAGATGCTTGCCGGCCATTCCTGCGAGACCGTCCGCAAGCCCGGCCATACCGTCCACGAATGCGGTGCTACGCAATCCGGTGGCGCACATGCCCGTCAAGAGCGCCGGTAGATGCTGCAATTCCGCGACGGTTTCCATGCTCGCCTGGTTGGAAGGTAGCAGGCGTGACATCGGACCAGTAAGTTCCTGCATGCCTCCACCTGCCTGCAACAGGATACTGTCGGCTGACATTGAGTCGACAGCGAGGGCTGCAGCCTGTCCATCCATTGCGGTGGCAATACCTGGATAGCGACTGGGTTCTGCCGCCTGCTTTGCTTTACGAAACCACATGGTCTCTCTCCAACTTCAGGCGCTGGGACGATGCAATTTCCGTTTCTGCATCGGCGGAGAACTGGTCCCCCTCCAGCCAGACTATTGCCCCGGACGCACAACGCGTGGTCGCCTCGGGGGACTGTAGATGTAGCAATTCCGGATTCAGGACCGGAATATTGTCTTTCATTGTCAGTAGACCTTGTGCCGCATCGGCGACGCACTTTCCACAGGCCGTGCAAGCAACCTTGCACAGGGCAAGAATTTCGTCGCCTTCCAGTTCTGATTTGCACTGGACTATCAGCTTGTGGCTGGCAGGAACGATTTCAAACAGGTTTTTCGGACAGATATCGACACAATCACCACAGGCGGTGCAGGCCTCGAAATTTACGATGGGCAGGCCGGTGGGCCCCATGTGTATCGCCTTGAAAATGCACACGGCCTGGCAATCGGCCAGGCCCAGGCAACCGTAACGGCAGCCCTTGGTGCCGCCGCCGACGGCCGCGGCCGAGCGGCAGGACTGATGACCCTGGTACTGACCCAATTGAACCGCAACATTGGTTCCGCCCGCGCAGTGCAGGCGGGCTACGCGCTTTTCGCCGCCACCTACATCAACACCCAGGTACATGGCGATGGCCTGCCGAACATCCGGCGTGGACGGTGTGCAGTCCCCGGGACTGATCAGACCGGCTACCGCTTTTTCGGCAAAGGCCCGGCAGCCGGGTTCACCACATGCTCCACAGTTGTTACCGGGAAGCATGTCTGCAACGGCGTCGATCCGTGGGTCTTCAAACACCTTCAGGCGCTTGTTGGCAATGGCTAATACCACTGCCAGGATCCCGGTAAGCGCCGCCATGAAGCCGATTGCTTGGAGCGCTTCGTTCACGCTGTTCTCCGTCTCTTCCTCTTAGTTGAATGGTTGTGCACGTGCGATCCATTCATCCAGGTTTTTTTCCGCGGGGTTCTTGGGTTTTCCGGGATGGATAATTTTCACCGGGCATTTTTCAGCAGCCAGGACCAATTCCTGAAAGGTGCCGCTAGTGGCGTCCTTGATATAAGCCTGCTTGTTTTCGTCGTAGGCAAAAATGTGCGGTGCCATCTTGGTGCAATCATCACAAGTCGTGCACAAGACTGAATCGATGTAGGGCTCATCCAGGCTGATAGGCGCGTCGTCTTCGTCCGCTTCCTCGACCGGGGCAGCCACTTCTTCAAGTGCGGCTGGAGCACTGACTTGGCTACGTCGAACCGGGGGCGCGGATGCAACAGGCATGCCGGGCACACTGGCGCCGCTGATCAACTGATCGGCAATCCGGGTGACGATTTCACGCGTCAGCTCGCCCAGGTTCTGATCAAGTTGAGATTCAGTTTGCTGCTGCAATTCAACCGTCTTGGCCTGGAGTTCACTCTCCAACCTGGTTCGCTCGGTGGCCAGCAGTATGCGTGCATGGGAATTGTCGACGCCGCCGGCCTCCTGCAAGGCACGCCAGCGATTGGCGACGGAAAGGAGTTGCTTGAGTACACGATAATTGATGGCCACCCGGCGTATTTCATGGCCGGCATCGACCGCCAGAACGTAAGGGACACGGTTAACTCGCTGGCTGACATCCAGGGCAAGAAATTCGACCAGGGGCAGCAAGGCTTCTTCCTGCAGGTCGTGATCAAGTACCCAGAATTCCTTGCGCCAGCGCCGGTCCGCGAGCAGGAAATCCGCATGCGTAAAGGTCAGCTCCATTGCGCTTTCCTCGCCGGCAGCGTTGAAGTAGCTGAAGATATCAGATACCCAGGTCTGTTCTGGTCGAGGGTTATTCATCAACACCATCCTGGTTGCCTGTTCGGCGCCCAGGGACGGGTCAAAGCGATAGCAGGGCAGGGTGCGTGCTTCAAGAGCCGAGGCAGCATCAAGATAGGGTGGAAGTTCGGATCCGCCCGCGCCAGTACCCGCGTACACGCTGAATAGCGCGGGCCCGGGATAGGCCGCTCCGGCGCTGAAGGCTTCTTGCAAGGCCTCGGGATTAGAGCCTGTGCCCTGGAACACAAATGCTGATCCCAGTGACATGACCGCGCCAGCCAGGCGTGCCGGCCATGCCGGCGAACCACTGAACTCGTCCTCATCCATTGCATTCAAGGTCAGGATGACCTTGATCGGCGCATCGCTATCCAATAATTCCAGCAAGGCGCCCGCAGCGCTTGCATCCAGACCTTGCTGTGACAATTCCAGGACCACGGGTGGGCACAGGGCGCGTTCACCGGCGCTAAGATGAGTGTAATCAAACTCCTCGAAGAACCGGTCATGTTTAGCCGGGTCATAGTGATTCTCGAGTTCAAGCTCGGCGATCCTTAATGCCCGGAAAAACTCCACCATGGCAATCTGGCGGAGGTTCCACTGCACAACTGCCTCACCCACGTCGCCCGCATACAAGGCGGGATCAAATGGCGGTGCAAGCTCACTGTCCACCCCATAAACGGGAAGCATGGCCTTGAGCAGCGCCAGCGCCTCAATGATTCGCCGACTTCTGGGTTCCGGGAGTATATCTGCCTGACGAGTCTTGGCCAGCATCGCCGACATACGCTCGAAGTCCAGGTCCTCGCCTTTGCCGGTACCCAGCACATTTCGCAGGTGATCGGCAGATCTGGCCTCCGGTCTGTTCTCGGCATCGGATCTCAATATATCTCCGAGTCCGTGTACAAGCTGTTCCAAATCCGCCTGCCATTGCAGGCACTGCATGGCCCAGTGGCGGGTGGCGACGCTGCGGTACAGTTTTGGTGCAATGTCGGGAGAAGTGTCGGTAATCTCGGCAGCCTGGGGCAGGCCTGCGAGGACCGTGTCGATGTCGAGGCTCAGGACAGACTTGCGACTCTCTTCCAGAGTGGCAGAGGCAAGCATTTTGTCGCCCACCTGCCTCGCGAGCTGGGTCAAATTCGCGCTCGAATTCTCAGCCAGCGCACCCTTTAGGGCGGCTTCGAACTGATAGGCATGACGCCGTAGTCTCTCTTTTGGATCTCCCTCCAGGCCAGACTCTTCGACGATTTCATCAATCCGGGAACTCAGCGATTGCACCGGCTTTTGGCGGGGATCACTGGCAACCAGCAGGGGAAATTCGTAGCGAATATTTCGCATATCCCGGAAAGGATGTAACAGGGCAGGCCACAAGTCGGCCGGGTCAGTTGTGCTGGCGTCGCTGCGCTGACCATGGAGATGAAAATTCAGCAGGTTACGTAGAATTTCGGTTGATTTTTCCGACTTGTCGCCAGTTGCCAAAATCTCCCTTGGCAAGCCGGGAACGGGGGCTGCAGGCAGGGGAGATTCCTTTGCTGCCACCTCTGCTTTTTGTACTGAGTCCTTGGCCATAACGTCACTAGTCCCCGATTGGGCCGGCGTTGTTGGGGAAGATGCCGAAGCGATCAAATGATTTGTTCAACACAGCCTCGGCAAGCTCGGGTGCGTGCAGCCTCCTGGGACGCTTCAGCTCGTCATAAGTCGGTACTGATTCGTCTCGATAGAGGATACCCAGCGGCACTTTGTCCTCCAGGGAAGCAATCTGGCGCGCGGCATGCAAATCGCTGTTGTCATGCGCGATCCTCGTCTTGTAGACCTTGGCGGTGGCATCGCTCAGCTGTACTCCATTCTCCGAATCCAGCACAGCGAGGTTGTCCGGATTAGCCAGCAACTGATCCCACAATGTCGGCATGAAGTGTGGGCAGCGCTGCAGGATACGGACAAAGGCGAAGCCCTTGTGGTTGAAAGCTTGTTCAATCACCTTGTACAACAGATCGGGTATCCATTCGACAACCTGGGCGACAAACGATACGTTGGTCACGCCCAGGGTCACGGTGAGAGGATTCATCGCCTTCAACAGACTGCCATGGGGTGTGGTTGCCGTATTTCTGCCAATAGGCGTCGTGGGCGAGGCCTGGTTCTTGGTCAGACCGTAGATGTTATTGTCATGCAACATGGCGACCATCTTCATGTTCATACGTATGGCGTGGATCCAGTGAGCGGTGCCTATACTGCAGCAATCTCCGTCACCCATATTAACGAACACATTCAGGTCCGGGCGCCTAATCTTGACACCCTGGGCCACCGGCAATGCACGTCCATGCAAACCATGAAAACCATAGGTTCCCATGTAGTGCGGAAACCGGGCGGCACAACCAATACCGGACACGAAGACTGTTTTCTCGGGCGCTAATTGCTTGTCCCGGCACAGCTTCTGGGTGGCCGCCAGAATGGCGTTATCACCACACCCAGGGCACCAGCGAGATTCCTTACCCGCATAGTCGCCAAGCTCGTGATATTCCTCATCGAGCTTCAATATACTTTCAGATTTCAAACCAAACATTGCGTTGCCCCTTGACTGCCGCTATTTCAGGCGCGAACGGATCATTCTTTCGATTGCACCGGGCTTGATAGGCTGCCCGTGCACATTGGACCAGCAATCCACATCGAGCAGGTAACGTGCACGCAGTAGCCAGGCCAGGCTGGCGTAGCGGCGATTATCCTCGTCGATCAACTCGTCCGCCAAATCATCAGAGAAATTTATTTCCACTGTGAGCACTTTTTTGAATCTGGCCATGATCTCGCGAATTCCCGAGGCCATGGGTTGCAGATAGGTCAAGTGCATCGACGAGACTTTCAAGCCGTCCTTGCGGGCCCGCGTGACTGCTTCCTCGATGGCGCCCTTGGTACTGCCCCAGCCGACTACCAGCAAGTCTCCCTCGGGATCCCCGAAAACGTCCGGTGTTTTAAGCGTCTTCTGGAATGCGGCAAGTTTGAGGCTGCGATAACGGCAACCTTCCTGATTCACGCCGGACTCATAGGCCACGGCGCCTGCGCCGGTGTGGGCCAGGCCGGTGAGCGTATACCGACCATTGAGCTGACCAGGAATAGGACGCGTGGACAAGCCCGTGGTCTTGTCCCAGTCATAGGGCTTGGTGCCCTTCGGAAGCGGACTCTGGTCAATAGGTGGCGCCTGCCATTCCTTGCGGAATTTTGGCCGCAAGAAAGCCTGTTGACCGGTTGCCAGGTTCGCATCACTAAGAATGACGACCAGGGAGCGGAAGGTTTCGGCGATCTTGCGTGCTGTGATCACAGAGTAGAAACAATCCTCAATAGTCGCCGGCGCCATCACAATCTTGGGTGCATCACCCGGCATGCCGAAGATGGTCGAAAGCAGGTCACCCTGCTCGACCTTGGTTGGCAGACCGGTGCTGGGGCCGCCGCGCTGCACGTCAACCACGACCAGCGGGATTTCCGCCATGACCGACAGGCCCAGCAGTTCGCTCTTCAAAGCCATGCCCGGGCCCGAGGTAATAGTCAGGGCACACTTGCCGGCGTAGGAAGCACCGATGGCAAAAGCGCAGGCCGCGATTTCATCCTCAGCCTGGTGTATCACACCGCCTACGTCCTCAAATATCTCGCTTAGATAATGTGAGGCGGAAGTTGCAGGAGTAATCGGGTACATCGCGCACACTTCCATGCCGGAAGCGACCGTACCCAGTGCAACCGCGGTATTTCCGTTCATAACCAGCTGGGCTTGCGAGACGCCTGGCGCGGGAATCTCGTAGCGCAGATCAAGGTGTTCAGTAGCCCAGTCGTAACCGGCATCCAGCAGCGCCAGGTTGGACTGGATGACCTTGTCACCCTTTTTCTTGAATTTCTTGGCGATCTCCTGGCGCACAATATCCAGGTCGCGGGAATACATGCAGGACAAGATGCCGACCACGAAAATGTTCTTGCCGCGCTGCGGATTATCCACAACCTTGCGGCATTCATCTTCCATGTTGATCTCGACTACACGGTAACCCTTGGCGACCAGCGCCTCGTAGGCTTCCGTGTAGGCGGACACGATTGCGGGTTCCCGGTCCTCGCGCCACTTGCTTTCAAGCATGATGGTTGCGCCGGGCCGGAATTCGCCAGCCGCTTCCCGCCCGAGCAAGACCTGCTCGTTGAATGCGATGACCAGGTCGGCCTCGTCGCCGGCATTGGTAATGGCATCCACACCGATGCGAATGCGATTACCGCTGGCGCCTGCAGTGCTTCGGGCTGGCGGCTCGATTTCCGCCGGGATGATCTCCACGGTCCAGACACCGTTGCCCATCTTGGCGCAGAGCGTGCCAAACATCTGGCCGGCGGTCTGAGCGCCCTCACCAGAGTCCGAAATGATTTCCACGACGTGCTCATCGACCTTTTGGATCGTTGCGCTCATCGAATGGTCCGCTTTCGCGGCTTGGGCCCGGGCTTCGGGCGAAAGGGTCGATTGCATTTGCCCACGCTTCCTGATCGTTAGGTTTCTGAAAGCGGCGCGTTTTTCCGGTACCCACTCTGGCCGTGATCCGCCCTGATTTACCACCTGGGCGGCGACATTCTTTTACATCCTGTTAGCGGAACTCCCGGTGCTTTTGACGCGCCTGGACACTAGTTAACCCTGTCCAAATAAAAGCGAAACCCGTACAGTTACCTACATCGAGAACGGTTTTACGAAGGGAGAAAAACCCTTGAGTGACAAGATGTTGGCGTCAGTTGGGCCTGGAATCTGTAGCCAGTCCAAGGTTGGAGTGGTGCCTGTGGCATTATTGTGGGTGTTTGCCGAAAGCAAGCCGCTTTGGCTTGCAGGGAGTGCAGTCCGGCTGGACGGCCGTGTACAAGGTGAAAAGGCGGCCCGGAACGGCCGGTTTTTTTTCGAGCATTTGCATAATAAGGAGCATTCAGAGTCGCAAGGCAAACCAATTTGGGTGCCATTTGCGCAGGCTTGCGTATATCCCGCGGGTGGCGATACGGTGATAGCGGGAGCGACCCCTGAGCCTGGCAAGCGAATCTCAAACGACACTAATTCCGGCCATGTAATATGTACACCACACCAGTTTCGGGGAGTATCGCCTTGTCATTCAGGTCACATTCAACCGGTACGCCTGCTGCAACCCGGACGGATAATCGCTCAATGTTGAGCGCCTGGAGAAAAGCACTCCGGGTAGTGTTCTGCTTGTGGATAATCAGCCTGCCGGGCATCGCCTGGGGAAACCTGGACCTGGCCAGGGCGCAGGTTGAACGTCTGCCCAACGGGCTTACCGTCATTTTGCTTGAAGATCATGGATTTCCGGCAGTCAGCGTGCAGATGCTGTACCGGGCCGGCGGCCGCGACGAGGAGTATGGACGGACCGGGCTGGCCCATTTTCTTGAGCACATGGCTTTCCGCGCCAGCAAAAATTTCCCCGACACCGAGTTAGTAAGCCGAATTTATGCGGCCGGGGGCGAGTGGCATGGCTACACCTGGATAGATCAAACCACTTATTTTGAGACGGTTCCGGTGACGGAGCTGGACACCGCCCTTCGAATTGAGGCCGACCGCATGGCGCGCCTGATTATTCC
>Ga0316195_10000458_pt1 | contig 16336 bp, 17 predicted proteins | sample Phised1_MG_FD_204937 | JGI IMG/M metagenome (GOLD analysis project Ga0316195, IMG submission 204937) | Coastal sediment microbial communities from Maine, United States - Phippsburg sediment 1 | ecosystem: Environmental > Aquatic > Marine > Coastal > Sediment | place: USA: Maine | collected...
GGCCAGGCGCTGCGCCAGCCGCACCGCCGGCTCGTCGGGCCGCGCCTGGAAAGCTGGCATGGACGCGATGGGGTCGAACCGAAAACCGCTGCCCGGCGCCACCGCCTGCATCGCCGGCTCCAGCGCCTCCGCGGCTTCCAGCACGCGGCGCTGCCAAGCCGCCACGTCGCCGCCTGGCAGGTCGCGAAACTCGTAGGTGAAGTGCGCTTCCTCGGGCACCACGTTGTCGGCGATGCCGCCGTCGAAGCGGCACACCGAACTGGTGCTGTAGGGCACGTCGAAGCCGGCCAGGCGCGGGCCGCGGTCGCGCAGGTCCTCGCCGATGGTCGCGATGTGTGCCACGACGCGTGCCGCGGCCTCGACGCTGTTGACCGCCAGAGGCGTGAGCGAAGAATGCGCCGCCTTGCCGCGCACGCAGCAGCGCCAGCGGTGCACGCCCTTGTGCGCGATAGCCGGCACCATGTCGGTGGGCTCGCCGACCAGGCAGATGGCGGGTGCGATGCCGGCGTCGCGCAGGTCGGCGATGAGGTTCATGACGCCGAAACCGCCGACTTCCTCGTCGTAGCTGAAAGCGTAGTGCAGCGCGTGTGGCAGGTCGGCCTGCAGCCAGGCTCGGGTCTGCGCGACGACCAGGCCGATGTAGCCCTTCATGTCGGCACTGCCGCGGCCGTACAGGCGCCCGTCCTGCACCGTGCCCGACAGCGGGTCCAGCGTCCACGCTTGGCCGTCCCAGGGCACGGTGTCGGTGTGGCCGGACAGCACAATCCCGCCGGGCTTGCCTTCGCCCAGGGTGGCAAACAGGTTGGCCTTGCGGCGATCGGTGTCGTAGGTCAGACGGATCGGCACCTGCAGGCTGCGCAGGTGGTCAGCGATGCACTCGATCAGCGCCAAGTTACTCTGGTCGCTGACGGTGTTCATACGTACCAGACGCTGCGCCCAGTTCAGTGACTCGCCATGGGGTGTGTTCATGCATCCAATGTAGCGGCTACAGTGAATCCATGACCGCCTTCGCCTCCCTCGTCAATCCGCAGACCATCGCTGCGGCGCGCCAGCGCATCGTCGCCGACGTGCGTCACACGCCCCTGCTGCGCCTTCCCGGACCGGCGCTGGGCGTGGCCTGTGCCGAACTGTGGCTGAAGCTTGAACATTTGCAGATTGGCGGCAGCTTCAAGGCGCGCGGCATGTTCAACCGCATGCGCTCGTTGCCGATTCCGGCCGCGGGCGTGATCATCGCTTCGGGTGGCAATGCCGGCATTGCCGTGGCCTGCGCGGCGCGAGCCCTGGGCGTGCGCTGCGAGGTCTTCCTGCCCGAACTGTCCAGCCTCGCCAAGCGACAGGCGCTGGCGGCGCTGCAGGCGCAAGTGGTGGTGGGCGGTGCGGCCTACAGCGATGCGCTGGCTGCCTGCCTGCGGCGACAGCAGGAAACCGGCGCGCTGATGATGCATGCCTACGACCAGCCCGAGGTCGTCGTCGGCGCCGGCACACTGGCCGCCGAGATCGAAGCCGATGCCGGCCTGCCGGACCGTGTGCTCGTCAGCGTGGGTGGCGGAGGCCTGATCGCCGGCATCGCGGCCTGGTTCGAGGGCCGCTGCCGTGTCGAAGCGCTTGAGCCTGTCGGCTCGCCCACCTTGTACGCCGCGCGCGAGGCTGGCGCGCGAGTGGACGTGGCGGTGGGCGGGCTGGCCGCCGATGCGCTGGGTGCGCAACGTGTCGGTGAAATCGCCTGGGAGATCTCGCAGCAGCACGTGGTTGCGTCCCATCTGCTCCCCGAGGACGCCATCCGCGAAGCGCAGCGGCTGCTGTGGTCCGAGCTGCGCTTGGCCGTCGAGCCGGCAGCGGCGCTGCCGCTGGCCGCGTTACGCTGCGGCGCGGTTGTGCCCGCGCGGCAGGAAAGCATCGCGCTGGTGCTGTGTGGCGCCAACTTCGACCCAGCCAGTCTGTCTTGATCACGCTGCCGGACCGCACGGCGTTCATCACTGTACGCACCGTGCCGCCGGGCAGATGGAGCTCAACCTGAAGACCCCGCGGGGCGACGGCACCACACATAAGGTGACATCGCCTCGGGAGTTCATGTGGCGGCGCAATGAGTGGCAGCTTTTCGGAAGCCTGATATGTGAGTGCTACGTCAGCAGTGGGTGTGCGCCGTGAAAAGGCGGCGCTTTCCAGTGAGTGCAAGCCCCCCCCGGCAACCACTCCAGCCGGAAGCAACCGGAGATGGTATGGAGGTGACGAAAGGTCTGAAGCGTTCGGGTAAGCGTGCCGCACGCATAGGTGGCAGCGCGAGTGTGCGGGCCGTAGCGAGTGAACGCTAAGCAAGCCTCGAAATTGACGATGCTCAGACCGACCCGGCGAGCCTTCCGGGGAAGGCTGACACACCTGGACGGATGAGTGCTCGGGCAGCCTTCCGCAGCCGTAAGGTTGCCTTATGGGCGAGGCAGGGCCTCCAGTCGCCGCGCCGGGGTAGTGGCGGCAGCTTGTACACAAGGAAAGCGCACGCAACACGGGAAGCCCCTGGGCGTGGTCGGGGACGACCAACCGAACTCCGGTGACGAATAGGTCGGGCGCCTTGGGGTGGCGCAGAGGCTGGTAGTACTGCTGAAGCCGGGTAATGCTGGTGGAGGGAAGGGACCTCAGTTCAAGACAGACGCAATACGTAGCGAGGGACGCAGGAGATTGGGCAACCTATCAACTCCGAAGAGTGTTCAGAAACGGCAGATGGCGTTGCACGCGAAAGCGAAGGCTGAAGCCGGCTATCGCTTGTACGCGCTGTACGACAAGATCAGCCGCGAGGACATCCTGCCGCACGCCTGGGCCCAGTGCCGCCCCAACAAGGGCGCACCGGGTATGGACGGCCAGGACTTCGCGGATATCGAAGCGTACGGCGTGCGGCGGTGGCTCGGCAAACTGGCGCTTGCGCTCAGGAACGAGGAGTACCGACCGGACCCCCATAAGGAGAGTGTTCATACCGAAGGCCAACACGACGGCGAAGAACCCCAAGTTCAGGCCGTTGGGCATCTCGACCCTGCGGGATCGGGTTTGCGTGACAGCAGCGATGCTGGTGCTGGAGCCGATCTTCGAAGCCGAACTTCCCGTCGAGCGATACGCCTACCGCCCGGGCCGCAATGCTCAGCAAGCGGCGAGTGAGGTGAAGGAGTTGCTGATTCGCGGCCATCGTAAAGTCGTGGACGCCGACCTCGCGGACTACTTGGATCGCGCGTCATATTGCCCCCCGCTTTTATGAAGTTGCTTCGAACAAGCCCGGCTGCTCTTCCAAGACCTTGATTCTCAAGCCCTCTCTGCGACAGTAGCTACACCATGTTGACGCTGAACGCCGATGAGCCCCCCCTCATGTCACGCATGCACAAGCCCGATCCCAAGCTCGGGCCGGACGAGCAGGACAAGCGCAGCGTGGTGCCAGTCGAGCTTGAGGATGTAGATGCCTGGCTGCACGGCACTCAGGAGCAAGCGCAGGCGCTGGTCAGGCTCGCGCTTGCCGAGGCCTTCGACGCTGGACCGGTCGGCAGATGAAGGGCTTCACGCTGATCGAGTTGATGGTCGTGGTCGCCGTGATCGCGATCCTGGCGCTGCTGGCGGTGCCCAGCATGCAAAGCCGTCTGGTGCGCGAACAGATCGTCGAAGCGGTGCGTCTGGCTGACATCGCCAAGGCGCCGATAGCGGCGAGCTGGGCCCACGATCACTCGTTGCCGCTCGACAACGCAGGGGCCGGCTTGCCGCTGGCTGAGAAGATCGTCAGCAACCACGTCAAGTCACTCACCATTGAAGGTGGCGCCATTCACCTGACCTTCGGCAACCAGGCGACCGTCGCCATCAAAGGCAAGACACTCACACTGCGGCCGGCCATCGTCGAGGACGCGCCGGTGGTGCCCGTCGCCTGGGTCTGCGGCAATGCCAGGCCGCCCGACAAGATGACAGTCCAGGGCACGAACCGGACCGACGTCGACAAGAACTTCCTGCCGATCAACTGCCGGGCCGGCTGAACCTGGGGCGACGCGCGCGCGGGTTTCGCCCGAATTACTAAGTGCCCTCCAGCAGCGGCGGTTGCAGCAGGTCCGCGTCGACGTTCAGCAGGACGCTCGCCAGTTCCAGCGAGCGCCACAGAGGCGCTGGCATTTGCAGGATGCGCTCGGGCGTGCGGGCCTTGGCAATCCAGGCCGCGATCTCGGCATGCTCGACAGCGGAAAGCAGATTGAGGCTCAACATCTCGTCCAAGGTTTTCATTGCCGTCCTTTGCAAGCCTTTCGCAGTCACGCCTCCCGTCGATCCCAGCCACCAGGGCCGGCCTCGATTGTGAACGACACGCAGGATCCGGGCACGCGGATAACTGGTGCAACGGTCTCGCGACATCAACTGGCGGTGACTCGCCGGCTCCTATCTACATTGCTTCGACCCGGCCGTCACGGATCCGCGCGAGCAAACTCAGACGGACGCATTGGCCAGGCAGTTCAGCCTACATGCGCCGTCACGGACAGGATTGACGGGGATTGGCAAGTTGGGCCCCGAACTTCTGACGCCTAGGTTTAGGTGTCGGTCAGGACGTCAAGACGACGACCGCTTCCTGAGCGTTCCGATGGCGGCTCAGGGTCGACGGCGGTAGTGCGCGAGTTCAGTCTCGATGCCGCAGACGGGTCGATGCAATCCATCTCCCGGTCATTGCCCTCGACAACGGTCTGCCAACGAAGGCGACCGATGTGAGATCTGCTCACCGCGGATCGACAGGCGTCATGGGCAGGCAGCGTGCCTCGATCACTTCGGCGGCATCCAGCACCAGATCCTCGCGAAATCGCGGGCCTATCAATTGCACACCCATGGGAAGGCTGCCGGCCAGACCTGTGGGCACCGACACCGCTGGCAGGCCCAGCAGCGGCACCGCGAATTGCGTCTCTTGCGCCCGTATCACCCGGGCCATTGACGCCTCGCTTTCGACATCCCGCCCCCATCGGAAAGGTGGCTCGCCCGACATGGGGCACAGCACCAGCGCGAAGCGTTCCAGAAACTGCTGCCAGCGGCGAACCAGCGTCGCGCGCTTGGCGAAGGCTTTCAAGTGCGCGTCGTGGTCCAGCACCGGCGAGGCGGCCAGCATCCAGCCGAAAGACCGGCGGACGCCCTCATCGCCGAACTGCTCGACGGCGGGCCACATGAACTTTCGCGCTTCGTCGTTGCCGATCAGCATCCACAGCTCGGCGGCTTCGGCCAGGCTGGGCGGTTCGACCTCTTCGATGGCATAGCCCGCGTCGGCCAGCCAGGCACCGGCCTGACGCACCGCGGCCACCACCGCCGGGTCCGCCGGCGTGCCGTGGCAGTTCACGCTCATCGCCACGCGCAGCGGCCGCGGCAGCGCCCGGCCGTTCAGCGGTGCCGGCACCCACCAGGGGTCACGCGCGTCGCCTGCGCTCATCGCCTGCAGCGCCAAGCGAAGATCGGCGACGTTGCGCGCCAGTGGGCCCTGCACCGACATCATCGCCATCGACAGCGGCCGCTCTTCCTTCGCACTGCCCAGGAACGCCGGTACGCGGCCGAACGAGGGCCGCAAGCCGTATACGCCGGTGCAGTAGGCCGGGTAGCGCACCGACCCGGCGAGGTCATTGCCATGGGCAATTGCGCCCATGCCGGCGGCCACCGCCGATGAAGCACCGCCGCTGGAGCCACCTGGCGTGTGTTCGCGCGACCACGGGTTCAAGGTGCGGCCGTGCAGGTCGTTCTCGGTGAACCAGCGTACCGAGAAGGCCGGGGTGTTGGTGCGGCCGATGATCACTGCGCCGGCCTTGCGCAGGTTGGCCACCACGGGGCTGTCTTCGTCGGCGACGTTGTCATTGAAGGCGACCACGCCGTTGGTGGTGGCACGACCTTTCGTGTCGACATTGACCTTCACGGTGACCGGCACGCCGTGCAATGGGCCGAGCACGTCGCCGCGCAGACGTGCGTCATCGGCCTTCTGCGCCGCGGCCACGGCGTCCTCGGCGAGCAGGTCGACGATGGCGTTCAGAGTCGGGTTGACCGCCTGGACGCGTTCCAGACTCGATGCCACGGCTTCGTGGGCGGAGATGGCGCCGCTGCGGATCGCAGCAGCCAATCGATGCGCGGACCAACGCCACAGGGTTTCGGACACGGTTGGACCTCCGTCGGCTGAGATTGCGAAGCGCGTCTGGCCCCGGGGAAGGACCACGCAGCCGATTATCTGGCGGCCGGATTCACGCACTCGAACGAACTCGGCGCGGCAGCGCGGTCAGCTTCCCTCGATCGATCGGATCAACGACCGAGCGATCTCATGTCCTTCATCGCGCGTGTCGTCCCTACGCGCTGGCCTGCGCGCGCGTCGATACCAGTACTCTGCGTTCCCAAGATCCCCTTCAATGCGATGCAGCCAAGCATGCACCCAAGCGCCGTCCTCGTCATCCTGCGCCTGCGCGAGTTCGTGAGCCTTGTCCCAATCGCCGCGCAGGCCATGCCAGACGGCGCGCAGCATCGGTGTCGCAAGTGGCGCCAGCTCATCGTGATCGAGGCTGGCAACGAACGCTTTGATCTGATCGCTCATACCCAACGATTTTAGGAATTCGCTGGGCGGTATGCACTTGGCGCTGGCCTGCGCGGTTCGTCCACGAGTGGAGAAAGGAACCGGCCATCGATCCCGGATGACGCGGTGTCTGGCGGCCGGCAAGCTCAATGACCGGTAGTTCGAATTTGCCGAGCCTACCTCAGCAACAGACTGAAAGCGGCCGGTCACTTCCAGGTAGCTTCAGAGCGCCAGAGTCACAAAGATGGGGTGTCGGTCAGCGGTCCTTCGTGTGGGCCGGAAATCGACCCCTGAGCAGCCATCCCCATACCCCAAGGAGCAGCCGTTCAAATCACCGTCTACGCCGACGTGCAGACGCCTTAGCACCGATCCGTCCCGCCGGGATTCCATGACTGACGTATCGAATGCGAGTCCGAACGATTCTTCTTGCACACCGCGAGAAAGAAGCCTATACGGTACTTGCGCGCCAGATGTTCTTATGGTTTGGCGCGTGACCCCGACAAATCGGCGCATTGCGCCACGCCTGGGCCGCGGGTTTCCCGCGCGATTTCATAGGCGGACAAGGTTTGCCATAGGGGAGGCTTGCATGAGCGCAGCCAAGATCCTTCTTTTGACCCTGGTCTTTGCCGGACCACTGCATGCCCAGGTGTGTTCGGGCGGCAGCGGTGGCGGCGCGGACGCGACGGGCAATCAGTGCAACGATGGCGTTGCCGTCGGGGCATACGCCGACGGATCGGATATCGCCTCGCCGCCGCGGACCGCCAAGATGAGCGGGATCGAGCCATCGGGTACAGCCCGAATCGGACCACGTCCCACGGCGACGGTTTCGGCTGCGCACCGCAGTCCGACTGAGGAAGTGAAAGGCGTGAGTCGGGTCGCCGTGACGGTGGTGCCCCCTCAATTGCCGGTGAAGACCTCGAAGGTCGAGGTACGGGATTCCTCGCCTTGTTCCGGCGGGTCGGATGGGGGGACGGACGCGACCGGCAACCAGTGCAACGCGACGTCGGTGGCCGAGTTGAACCCGATGAGCCCCATCGACGCAAAGCGTCATGAGGACCTGCTCCTTCGACGCCTGCCGGCGATCGCTGTGGTGGGTGGCACCGGCACGGCGCCGGCGGGCGGCCATATCGTGTCGCTGTGCGACAGTGCGTCCGTACCTGCTGATTGCCTTGCCCGGCGCACCCACACGCATTGACTCATCGGCGCCAACAAGAAGCCACCACAGATCGTGCCGGGACTGCTGCCCTGGATGGCGAGCAGGCTCGAACGACTGCTTGCGGACACTGACCTCACCATCCTGTCCTGGCTTGGCCATGACTGTGAGTAAGAGGTGCTTTTGGCAGCCGCCCGTCAAGTTAGGGGGGTGTCGCACAGCAGCTCTGCCGACTTTCAGCTTCCTGGCGCCGCCTCGAACTCACACTGGCCAATTGCGGCCGGTCATGACTGACTGCTGGGAAGCTCCGGCTCTCCAGCGGCGCTAGCCCGCTTGACGTTTCTGGGATCGGGGCGGACCAAGGCTTTCCACATGCCTCCGCAAACATTCGCCGTAGGCGACCGGTCAATTCCACATCCGGAACTCCTGCTGTCGCTCGCGTGGCGCATTGTCGACCGGAGAGTGCTGCATCTGATCAAGATGTGGCTGGAATGCGCCGTGGAGGAAACCGACGATCGAGGTCGCAAGACACGCACGACCGAAGCCAAAGACAAGCGACGCGGTATTCCGCAAGGGTCCCGACTTCATCGACTTTGCCAATCAGGGCCCCCAACTCAGCCGGGCCTTCAAGGCGCTGAAGGTGTGGTGGAGCTTGAAGCACTTCGGTGCCGAGACCTACGGACGGGTCATCGACCGCATGCACGACCTGGCGCTGACCATGGGGCGGCGCATCGACGCGCACCCCGACTTCGAACTCCTGGCGCCGGTGGTGTTCAACTGCGTGTGCTTCCGCCTTAACCGGCTAGACGACGCCGGCAACCGCCGTGTGCTCAAGCAACTCGTGGACAGCGGCGATGCCTTTCTCGGGCCGGCTTCGGTGAAAGGACGCACGGGCTTGCGCGCGTGCTACATGAACCTGCGCACCACGGAAGCAGACGTGGACTTCATTGTCGAACGCTTGGCGACCCTGGCGGCGCAGCCCTGACGGGCCTGCGAGGTCGAGCAAAGCCCAACTCCGTTGACGTGCGACTGGGCCGATCAACCAAGGGGACTGCATCGCCAAACGTCGGCTTCGAGCCACGGCGATCTGCGCAGTGCAGTTGAGACAGGACGTTGCGGCGTGCGGCGCCTGGCTCCAAGGGTGAGCGGGTGGGGTTCAAGCCTTTGAACGACAGCTTCGTGACACCGAATCACGCAACTTGTAGGACTGCTTGGGGTCGAGCGCTGGTGCTCGATGCTCGGATCACGTTGCCCTGAACCTGCCGGGCGCAGCGACAAGCTATTCAGCCGACTTCCGCGAACAGTGAGCCTCTGCCCTTAGCATCGCCAAGTGATCGATCTGACTGAACACGATCAAGCGTTGTTGAGCGGCCTGGGCGGTGACGCAGCGGCTCTGGCGATGCGCGTGCTGGTGCGATCAGCAGCCCTGATGGGCGCTGAGCGCTTGCTCGACATCACCAGCGCCCACATCGATGGCTGTCTCTATCACGGGCAGGCATCGCTGGATTTCGTCGAGCGGCTGGTGGCCGGTGCTGGCAAAGTCGTGGTGCCGACGACGCTTAACGTCGGCTCGCTTGACCTGATCCACCCAGAGCTGTTCCGTGGCGACGAGGCCGTCAAATCGCAGGCGCAACGGCTGATGCAGGCGCATCTTGAACTCGGGTGCGAATCCACCTTTACCTGCGCGCCTTACCAGAGCCGCCACCGCCCGCGGCTGGGGCAGCAGATCGCCTGGGCCGAGTCCAACGCCATCGTGTTCGCCAACTCGGTACTTGGCGCGCGCACAAACCGCTATGGCGATTTCATGGACCTGTGTGCCGCCCTGACCGGACGCGCACCGGCATGCGGCCTGCACCTCGCCGAAAACCGCCGGGGCCAGGTGCTGTTCGATTTGCAGGACTTCCCGGCTGACCGCGCCGGGCGCGACATCTGGTTCGCGACACTGGGGCTGTTCGCTGGAAAGCGGGTCGGCACGCTCATCCCCGTCTTCTCAGGTTTGCCGCTCGATACCAACGAAGACGAACTCAAGGCGCTGGGCGCGGCCTGTGCATCCACCGGTGGCGTCGGGATGTTCCATGCGGTGGGCATCACCCCCGAGGCACCCACACTGTCCCATGCCTTCGGTGGCCGTCAGTCGTTGCGGACGGTGACGGTTTCTCGCGTCCAGTTGCAGCGCACTCGCGCCGCCCTGAGCCGGGCCCGGCCCGGCGACCGGTTGGTTGCTGTCAGTGTCGGCACGCCTCACTTTTCTCTCGCCGAGTTCGAGCAGTTGCTCGGTCTCTTGGCAGCGGAAGATGCCGGACCACGCATCGACTTCTACGTCAACACCAGCCGCTTCATCCTGTGGCAGCTGGAGCAGTGCGGCCAGGCGCAGGCGCTGCTCTCTCGTGGCATCACCATCGTGACCGACACCTGCACCTACATCACGCCGGTGATGAAGCAGACCCGTGGTCTGATCATGACCAACTCGGGGAAATGGGCGCACTACGCGCCTGGCAACATCGGAGTCGAGGTGGCGTTCGGCAGTCTGCGCGAGTGTGTGCGCTCAGCGGTGCGTGGCGAGGTGGTGCTCGATGCAGGCTGACGACACAGGCACCTACTGGCCAGCCCAAGCCATCGTAGCGGGCAAAGGTCACGGCAAGCCACTGCTGCTGACCGAAGCGCTGAGCTTCTGGGGCGGCTACGATGCCGTGCAGGGGTGCGTCATCGAATCTGGCCATCCACAATGCGGGGCCCGGCTTGCCGGGCGAGTAACGCTGATGGAGCGCGCCAAGGGTTCGAGCTCGAGCAGCAGCGTGCTGGCCGAAGCAATCCGCAATGGCACCGGGCCGGCGGCCCTCGTGATGCGCGAGCGCGACCTGATCGTCGGGCTCGGCTGCATCGTCGCCTCCGAGCTCTACGGCTTGCATGTGCCGGTGGTCGTGGTCTGCGAATCCACCTGGCAGGAAATCGTTGACATGGGCAGCGCTGAGACCTGCGACTTGCGCATAGACGCCGCTCTACCCGGAGATTGCCTTATTCGGATTTCACCATACAGTGCCCACAATCGCCCACCCACTACAGGAGCCACGACATGACACTCGATCGCAGAGCCGCCTTGAACGGCATCGCCGCCGGCACGCTGGCGCTGGCGCTTCCCATCACCGCCCGGGCGCAAGCCGGCGGCACGCTGGACCAGATCAAGCAGCGCGGCAGCCTGCGCATCGGCGTGACGCAGGCCCCGCCCTGGTTCTCCAAAGATCCAAAGACCGGCGAATGGTCTTCCGGCTTCGGCATCTCAATGGGCAAGGCCATGGCCAGCGAGCTGGGCGTCAAGCTCGAAACGGTCGAGGTGACCTGGGGTACATCCATCGCCGCGCTGCAGGCCAACAAGATCGACATCATGTTCATGCTCGACGCCACGCCGGAGCGCGCGCAGGCGGTCGATTTCCCGCAGTCACCGCTGCTGTACTACTCGCTGGCCGTGCTGGCTCGCGACGACCTGCCGGTGGCGCAGTGGAGCGACCTGAACAAGCCCAGTGTGCGCATTGCCGTACCGCAGGCCAGCAGCATGGACAAGTTCGTCACCGAGAACACGCCCAATGCCACGATTCAGCGTTTCCCGGGCAACGCGGAGGCCATTGCCGCGTTCCAGGCCGGGCGCGCGGATGCGGTGTGCCTGTTCCACCCGCCGCTGCTGGTGGCACGCAAGACGCTGGGAACGGGCAGGATCGTGGTGCCCAAGCCGGCCAAGTTCCAGGCCTCCAGTGCGGCCCTGCGCAAGGACGACAAGCCGTTCCGCGATTTCGTCGACAACACCTTTGCCACCCACTACAAGAGCGGCCAGACGCAGAAGTGGTACGAGGAGTTCCTGGCCAGCTTCGGCCTCGACCCGAAAGCCTCGCCGCCGGTGATGAAGGAAATGCTCTGATCCGGCGTTGACGCGATAGCCGGGCCGGGCGCCACGCATGTACCAGTGGGATTTCGCGCCGGTCCTGGCCAACTCGGGGATGCTGGCGGCGGGCTTGGTCAACACGCTCAAGCTCACCGCCACCGCGTTGGCGTTCGGCGTTCCGCTGGGTCTGGGTCTGGCGCTGCTGCGGCTTTCGCGGTTTCGACTGCTGTCGCTGCCGGCCGGTTTCGTGGTGGAGTTCTTCCGCACCACGCCGCCGCTGGTGCAACTGTTCTGGTTCTTCTTTGCGCTGCCGATCCTGATCAGCGTCGAGATGACCCCGTTCGTGGCGGCGGCCATCACCTTCTCGATCCAGTCGTCGGCGTTTTTCGCCGAGGTGTTTCGCGCCGGCATCGTGTCCATCGACCGCGGACAGTCGGAAGCGGCGCGCGCGCTGGGCATGTCAGGCGCCCAAGCAATGCGCCGCGTGGTGCTGCCGCAGGCCGTCAAACGCATGATCCCGGCGTTCATGGAGCGCTCGATCGAACTGATGAAGACGACCACGCTGGTGGCCACCGTGTCGTACGCCGACCTGCTGTTCCAGGCCAATGAACTGGCCCAGAAGACCTTTCGCCCGCTGGAAGTCTTCACCGTCACCGCATTGATCTACTTCGTGGTCATCTACGCCGCCAGCCTGGTGGTGCACCGCGTCGAGCGTCGCCTGGCCACCAGCGGCGAGACCACGGTGCATTGAAGGCCGCATGATGAACCACCGTTGGAACTTCGACGCGGTCTGGGCCAACCCCGAAGCGCTGCTCGCCGGCGCGATCGGCACGCTGCGCATCTTCTCCATCTGTCTGGTGCTTGGTCTGTCACTCGGCCTGCTGGTCGGCCTGGGGCGGTATTCCAAGCGCAAGTGGATCTACCTGCCGGCCAGCGCGTTTGTCGAGTTCTTTCGCAATACACCGGTGCTGGTGCAGATTCTTTGGTTCTACTTCGCGCTGCCGATGCTTTTGCCGTTCGAGATCAGCCCGCTCATGGCCGCCGCAATGGGCATTTCGCTGAACTCGGCAGCGTTCTCGGGCGAGATTTTCCGTGGCGGCATCCAGTCGCTCGAGCGCGGCCAGTGGGAGGGCGCGCAGGCGCTGGGAATGACGCAGGGGCAGGCGATGCGGCGGGTCATCCTGCCGCAGGCCATAAAGCGCATGCTGCCGGCGCTGACCAATCGGGCCATCGAGATCTTCAAGATGTCCACGCTGGCCTCGGCAGTGGCCTACGTGGAGTTGCTGCAGCAGGGCAAGCTGATCGCCTCGATCCACTTCAACCCGATCGAGGCCTACACCGTGATCGCGTTGCTGTTCTTTGTATTCCTGTACCCGCTGGTGCAGGCCACCTACGTGTTGGAGCGCAGGCTGCGCCAGGGTGACTGAACGCCATGACGGACACACCCGCACCAGCCCCCACTGCGCCCTTGCTGCGCGTGACCGCGCTGCGAAAGCAGTTCGGCCCCGCAGAGATTCTCAAGGGCATCGACCTGGACGTGGCGCCCGGCGACCGCATCGCAATCCTGGGTGCGTCGGGTTCGGGCAAGAGCACGCTGCTGCGCTGTCTGAACTTCATGGAAAAGCCCAGCAGCGGGCGTGTCGAACTCGGCGGCAGCGTGGTCGGGACCGAACGCAGGCTGCGCGACGGTCGTATTCAGATGGACTACAGCGAGCGTGAACTGACCCGCGTGCGCCAGCGCGTGGGCATGGTGTTCCAGCAGTTCAACTTGTTTCCGCACATGACGGCGCTGGGCAACGTGATGGAAGGCCTGCTCACGGTGAAGGGCCAGGCGCGCGAACTGGCCGCCACCCAGGCGCGGGTGCAGCTGGCCCGCGTCGGACTGGCCGACAAGGCCGACGAGTACCCAGCAAGGCTTTCCGGTGGCCAGAAGCAGCGTGTGGCGATCGCGCGCGCGCTGGCGATGGAGCCCGAGCTGCTGCTGTTCGACGAACCCACATCGGCGCTGGACCCTGAGCTTGTCGGCGAGGTGCTGCGCGTGATCCGCACCCTGGTCGACGAGGGCCGCACCATGCTGTTGGTGACACACGAAGTGGGCTTTGCCTACCATTTTGCGAGCCGGGTGCTGTTCATCGCCGACGGTGTGATCCACGAGCAAGGGACACCGGATGAAGTGCTCAAGCATCCGCGTCAGGCTCGCACCCAGGCCTTCCTGGCGCGCCACAACGAATTCAACTTCTGACTGCCCCAGCCATCCGGAGTCCCGACATGAACATCCCCAGCTCAGAAAGTGCCCAGGGCTATGCCGCCGATGCGCGCAACGACAGCGTGCTGGTGTATGTGAACGGCGAGTTTTTCCCGCGCCATCAGGCCATGGTGTCGGTGTTCGACAGTGGTTTTTCGCTTGGCGACGGTGTGTGGGAAGGGCTGCGCTTGGTCAAGGGCCGCCTGATCAGCCTGCAGGCACACTTGGATCGCCTGTACGAAGGCGCAAGGTCGATCGCGCTGGACATCGGCATGGATCGCGCAGCGCTAGAAAAGGCGCTGTGGCTGACGCTGGAGCGCAACGCCATGACCGATGGCGCACACATGCGGCTGATGATCACCCGCGGCGTCAAGACAACCCCCAACCAGGACCCACGTTTCGTGATTGGTGGCCCCACCATCGTCATCGTCGCCGAATACAAGAGCCCCAAGCCCGAGACCCGCGTCCGCGGCCTGTCGCTCTTCACGTCGACCTTCCGCACCAGCGGGCCTGACGTGTTCGACCTGCGGCTGAACTCGCACAGCCGCCTGAACCTGATCCAGGCCTTGATCCAGGCCATCAACGCTGGCGCGGACGAAGCGTTGATGCTCGACCCGCGAGGCTTCGTCGCGAGCTGCAATTCGACGAACTTCTTCATCGTGCGTGGCAACGACGAACTCTGGACTTCAAGCGGAAACTACAGCTTCAACGGCATCACGCAGGCCAAAGTGCTCGCTGCCTGGCGCGCTGCTGGCAAGGTGGCGCGCGAGCGCGATTTCACACTCGCCCAGGTCTATTCGGCAAAGGAAGCCTTTGTCACCGGTACGCTCGGCGGTGTCACGCCGGTAACGCGAATCGACGGGCGGTCGATTGGCGATGGCAAGCCTGGCACAGTGACGGCACAGGCGAGCGCGTTGTACCTGCAGGCCTGTTTGCAGGATTGAGGGCCGCCCGCAGGGTGACGACCACCGCTTCGTGATTTCTCTGTCTTCCGCGAACGTGATCATTGCGCGACGCCAGAGTACAGGTTCAGCAACTGGCGCTCACGCAGATGCGGCGACTCGACCATGCCGTTGCGGTCGTACTTTCTCACGCGCCAGCGGCGAGGGTTAGGCGTAGTCCCAGGCGCCTGAAGCGGACGGTCGGGACACCCGCCGTAGTTGGCTGAGGCGAAACTCTCGTGGCCTTCGGCCTCATTGCGGCCTGTGTGAGCGTCAGGTTCAGGGCAACGAGATCCAAACAGCGAGCACGTGCCCACGACCCAATTCGGACTGTCGAGCTTCGAGATCCAATGCCGTAAAGCGGACGCTCGAATTTCGACTTGAGCGGCGACGTTCAGCAAGGGCCGGGTCGATCAAACCTGAAAGTCGTTCAAGGGGTCGGGCAGGCCGATGGTCAGCGGCGAGGTCATGTCGAATATGCCCCAGGAGTACAGCGAGTCCCGGTTGGGACGGATCGTGTCCCTGTTGGTGACACCGCAAAGGCTCAACGTCCCATCTCGCGCCACACCCCAGGGTCTACTGCAGCGGCGGCCATCAGACCGACCATGAAGGAAGCCTGAACCCCTGGGCCGCCCACGTCCTGCCCCGTGAGAAGCAGGCCTGCAACCGGCGAGCGCAGGTTCAAGGCCGCGCTGCCCATCCTTTCCCCAGTCATCTCCAAGCCGTACATCGACCCTCCCAGCGTTCGTGTGAAGCGCTGCTGCGTGCACGGGGTTGCGGCTTCCTGAAACCTCACCATTTGCGCCAGCGCCGGGAAGTGGCGATCGAACTGGGCTCGCAGTCGTGCTGCAACCCAGTCCTTGAATGCCGAGTAGTCGTCACCTGCGACACGATCGGTGGCAACCTGGTCTTGGCTCAGCCATTGCGCGAATGCCGCAGGGTCGACAAGGGCCAGCACCTCGGCAGTCGGTGGCCCTTGCCAATCCGGATCCTTCAGTGACGGGAAACTGACGAATATCCCTGGTGCGTCCTCGTCAGCCGGTTGCCTCCAGACGCGGCCCACGTCGTCGTGCTCGTAGATCCAGTGGTTGGCCGAAGTTGCACCCGCTGCCGCGATATCGCCCTCAAGGCCCAGATACAGCGCGACGAAGCCCAGGCCCGGTGCAAGCGCACGGACCTCCTCGCGCCAAGCCAGCGCTTCGCCTTCAGGCAGGGCCGCCACGGTGCTGGCTGCGCCCATGTCGGAGATCACATGCCGCGCGCTTTCGTTGCGCGTCACGCCATTGCACACGACCTCGACGCCAGTCACGGCGCCTGCTTCGACCAAGATTGTGCGAACCTCAGATTCCAGCTGACATTCACCGCCAGCGGCCAACACGGCGGGCAGCAGCGTCTGAGCAAAACGTGCCGGTCCGCCCACCGGGTAGTAGGCCCCGGCGTTGTAGGAGTCGGTCACCAGCGCGTGTTCGACGAAGGGGGCCGTGTCGGGCGGTGCGCCATAGTCGCCCCAGCGTGCGCCCAACACCGCGCGCAGCTGCGGGTTGGCAACCCGAGCCAGTTCGTTTGCCAGCGTGTCTTGTGCCCAAGCCGC
>Ga0316195_10000459_pt1 | contig 16335 bp, 18 predicted proteins | sample Phised1_MG_FD_204937 | JGI IMG/M metagenome (GOLD analysis project Ga0316195, IMG submission 204937) | Coastal sediment microbial communities from Maine, United States - Phippsburg sediment 1 | ecosystem: Environmental > Aquatic > Marine > Coastal > Sediment | place: USA: Maine | collected...
CGTTTTCCAGGCGGACCTTGATGCCATGCGGATGGGTCGGCGATTTGGTCAGAATGTCTTTTACCACGCCTTCCGTCAAGTTGCCGGATCGTTGGTCTTTTTTGAGCACGATACGAACCGCAAGGCCCGCCTGTATGGTTGCACGTCGGGTTCCGTCCATGGTCCTCAACTTAATCATCCATCATGATTTGTCATCTAACCGGGTCCTGACAAAGACACGTCAAGTTTAGACCCCGCCTTCCGCTTCCACCCCTTATTCGGTTCCGATGGCTTCCTGGACCCATTGGTAGAACTTGCTCTTGGGTATCGGGGTATCCATCCAGGACTGGTCGGGACCCGGGTCGCGGATGACTTCCGCGACCGGTTTGAGGCGCGGCATGGGCTTGGCGCTGACATATCCCCTGGCCGTCACCCATTGTACCTGCCGGGCGTCTTGTATGGCGCGAATAATGAGGTTGGTCATCTGGCAATCACCAAGGCAGTAGTCCATCACCTGCTGGCAATTTCCGGCGCGCCATTCCTTAGGTGCATCGGCGCCATCCATGAGTTTTCCCTGCGGGATACCCATGGCCTGAGCCACTTTGGCCAGACTGACGGGGAAGCCGGCCTGGTTAAAAAACTGGAACATGGGATCGTAACTCTTCAGAGCGATCCGCGCGGCGAGGGCCATGTCTTCAGCCTGATGGCCGATCCATTTCAGGTCGAAGCTCACACCGTTCCAGGCGCACACCATGAAGCCCTGCTGCTGCATGGCGTCAAGATACTCCAGCAGTTCATGCGCCCGTTGGGGTGTCAAATTCAAGGCCGGTCTTCCCTCCGCGTCTTCGGAATACCACACCTTTTCCTCACCGCCATGAATGGCCGTGGCCGCCACCGAAATGTGAAACGGTGCATACTTCTCCATGTCCTCGTATTGGCCCAACTCGAAGACATCCGAAATCTCTATGTCAAAACTGAGTAACTGCATGCCTTATCCTTGTCTAAAACAGCGCCGAGTCACAAACGCCGTGTCGGCTCCTGTATTTTGTTTAGCAGAAACCCCCGTTAACCAATGAACCTTAAAGGGCGAGCCGTTCGCCGCCTTTTTCTATCGAATGCATTATGGCCTCATAAAGCCTAAATGTATGATGCGATGTCTCCAGGTTTTCCATGGGCGTTTCCCCGCGACGGACACAACCCGCAAAGACTTCCAACTCGGCCAGCATCCCTGTGTTGTAGCCTGAATCCCCTCCGGCCAGGCAGGTTGGCGGCTCAAACCATTCCACCGGGCGGCCTTCTCTCAGGATGCGCCAGGAGGTGCTGTTGTGAATCGACATGGCATGCCCCCCGGCGAGGGTGATTTCCGTTTCTTCTCCCGGAAACTCAAAGGAACGGTGATCACTGAAGGTCAGGGTCCCAATCATTCCGTTCGTCATTTTCAGCGTGACCGCAAAACTATCCCATCCTTTGGCAAACGCTGCAACCTTTTCAGCGGGTCCGAATAGCCACGTTACCAAATCGATGGCGTGGATACCGAAATCGAGCAGCACCATCTCCTTCGGATGGCGGTCCAGGTCAAGTTTTCCCGCATACCAGTCCATACTGAAACATTCCCAATCCGGGACGACAAACCCATTTAACCATTGCCGCGCTCTTTTGTAACAGGCGCTGTACCGTTTTTTAAATCCCGTCATGCAAAAAGACTGGTGGCGTGCGGCAAGTTCATTCAGTTCGGCAACCTGAGCGGCGTTAGCGGCAGGCGGTTTTTCGGTATAGATCGGAATCTTGCGTTCGATGCAGAAGCGGGCCGCCGCGTGGTGCAGTTCCGGTCCCACACAGGCAATGACCGCGTCAGGAACTTCCTGTTCGATCATTTTCTGCCAATTCGTATAGGGGTTGCCGCCATAGAGCGCGCATTTTTCTTCGGCGTGCGCCATATTTCGGGCCGCGACGGCCTGCACCTTCATTCCTGCGGCACTCAGGTATGGATAAATCCGGCGTGTCGAGAGGCGTCCCGTTCCAATCAGTGCTGTTTTAAGAATTTTGTCCATACCCCGATGCTTTCTCTATTTTACTTCGTTATAGTGCCTGCGAATCTTGATGGTTTCGTAAATAATCCGATATCTGCGTTGCATGTTAGATGCTTACCGTCATCGATCGCATTGCTTTGGCGGCACCACCCGCCATCAAGGTGCTTATTTTCTGGTCTTTTATATTCAGTTTAACCGTTATCACACTGGGGGACACGGGGTTCATCAGATGCCCCTGCTCGATCAAAAAGACGTTCTTGTTGATTTGCAGCCGGTCATGGAGAAAACAGGCCAAAGGGCCTGCCGCCATCCCCGTGGCGGACTCTTCCTTGATGCCATAACGGGGTGCAAACATGCGCGCCCCGGCATCGCGGCCCGTCACCCGGGCCGTTGCCGAAAAAATATAGTACCCGATCAAATCAAAATCTTCACTGATCCTGGTGAGCGCTTCAAAATCCGGGGCGACCTGTGAAACCGTTGCCTCATTTTTCATGGGCACAATCAGAAACGCGTTGCCGGTATTCACGATCACCGGTCTGATATTCGTCAGGAGATCACTATCGGTCATTCCCAGGGAGTGCAATATTCGGTCTACCTGGTCCTCGACATCGATATACTGGGGCGCTATCTGTTCCATAAAGGCCATATCGCCATCGATGAAAATATCCCTGTTGCCATCGATCGTTTCCTTGGACGTTGCGCCTTCGGCGATACGATTCAGCTGCCGCAGATAGCTGAACGTGGCAATGGTCGCATGACCACAGTGTGCGATTTGCCGTGTCGGGGTAAAAAAATCCAACTTGAAGGCCGCCGAATTAGAGGAGGAGACAAAGGCCGTCTCGGAAAGACCGATTTGGGAAGCCACCCTCAGTTTCTGCCGGGCATTCAACCCATCCGCATCGACAACGACACCCGCGGGATTGCCACCAATCCCGCGATCGGTAAATGCGTTCACGATTTGTACTTCAATGTCCATTCTGTTCCCGCAATGTAACAAGCATTTATCAGCCACGCTGTTTTTTTGCATCGACTAACTTAGGTTGATGTGATGTCTGCATTCGTAAGAAAGGGAATAATTTTTTTAACAAGCTGATCGGGCTGCTCTTCGATAACCAAATGTCCGGCATCTGGTATGACTTGAAATGCGGAACCCGGGATCATAGCGTGTAAAGCCTCACCGCGTTCCAACGGTATCCATGTATCCTCACGTCCCCAAAAAATCAAAACAGGCTCGGAAATCCGCGCATACAAAGGTTGTATCTCATCTGTGTAGCCGGAATTGGCCTGTGCTATCTGTCGGTAAAAGGCCGCTTTTCCGTCTGGCGTTATCCATGGGAGGACAATGGCATCCAGGGTAGCGTCATCGAAAGGTTTGAAGGCCGCCGTTTTGACATAAGCACGAACGATCGCTTCATGAATATAGTCTGGAACACCCGCAAAAGCGTCTTCATGCGCTTTGACATGCTGAAAGAAAGGCGAGCCCCAGGGAGAAACCGCCACTGGATCGATAAGTACGATCTTGTCGAAAGTGCGTCCATTAATAAGGTGGGTTCGCAGGACCGTCGCGCCTCCGAAGTCATGACCGATAATGGCAGGCTTTTCGAGTTGCCAGTGATCCAGAAGATGATCCAACACCTGGTTCTGAATTCCCAGTGAAACATCGCCAGGTGATTTATCCGATTGGCCGTAGCCGATAAGATCGTAGTAGTAGACTTTAAAATCTTTAGATAAAGCGTTAATGAGATATCGCAAATTGAACGACGACCAGGGGGTACCGTGAACCACAACGACCGGTGGACCTTCGCCACGCATCCCATAGCGTACGGCCCGCCCGTTGAAAACGCATGTTTCAGGTAACTTCCAAACGATCATTTATAAAAACCTATCTTCACACCACATGAAATAGTTAATTGTATTCAATCGACACCCTTCAAATGGATTCCCGGCCTGCATTCGGTGGTCTACCCCAGCAACAAGGCCCGGGCTTCCTGCACGGATGCGATCGAAAACCCGGCGGCTTCCAGTTCCGTGCGCAAGGCCGTCACCAGTTCGGCATTGGCGGTGGCGATCTTGCCATTATAGTTGAACGAATCTTCAAAGCCGACCCTGAGGACGGAGGCCCCCGCCTTGGCCGCCCCGACATGATTTGAGAAATCGCGGCTGTGGATGAGAAGCGCTCCCCAGCGGCTTCCGGAAGGCAGGCGTGCTTTCAGGTAGGCGAGCAGAGCCGGGTCGTAAGGCATTCCCCAGCGGACGTTGAAAATAAAGCTGAAATTGCAGGGCGCTGCCACCAGCCCTTCCTCGATCAGGTGGAGCGCGGTTTCGAGATGCCCCGTATCAAAAATCTCCAGCGACGGTTTTATCCCCAGGCGGGCCATCGCGCCGATCCAGAACCGGACGTCGGGCAGGCTGTTTTGATAGACCGTGTCCCCGAAATTGAGCGAGCCGATGTTCAGCGAGCCCATCTCGGCATGGGGGGCTGAGGCGGGCAACACCCGCTCGGCGGCCGTGAGGCTTGACAGCCCGCCGGTGGAGGCCTCTAAAATGATATCGCAGGACGCCTTGATGGATGCCACGGTCGTCGAAAACGGCGTCAGGTCGGTGGTAAGTTCGCCTTTCGCATTGCGGGCATGCATATGCACGACGGCCGCCCCCGCCTCGGCACAGGCTATCACGTCCCGCGCAATGGCATCCGGCGTAATGGGGTTGTTGTCCCCGCGGCCCCAGCCGCCGGTCGGCGCAACGGCGAGAATAATTTTTCGGTTCATGCCCTGACATCTCCTGTCTACCCTAACATTGCCTCAGGCCAACGGCGGGGGCGGGGGCGGCAACGCACCGCGCTCCAGCGCCTCCCGGGCGGCCTTGACCGGGATGCCGGCCTCGCAGGGCACGCCGACCTGGCACAGGCCGCACCCATACCCCTCGAATTGGTAAGTCTTCTTGACGTGTTCCCGGGAGCGGGCCAGGTGCTGCCGGCACTTCTCCTTGTCGTGGCCGGCCTCGGTGATGGCCCGGGCCGGGCAGCGGTCGATGCATTTACCACACGTTCCTTCCGCGAAGTAAAGACAATAAGCCCGGTGATCGTTATAGGGGCGGGGGGTTGGTTCGATGGACACCCGAGCCACGACGGACCCCACCCGCATGGCTTTACCCCTGGCGGTGATCAGCCCGTCGCACAGGCCGAAGGTCCCCAATCCGGCCGCGTGCGCGGCGTGCCGTTCCGACCAGGAAGACGCATAGGAAAAACGTTCCGATTTGACGATGGTCCAGTTGGGGACCAGCATCGGCGCGACGGCGGCATGGCCCTGCTGTTCAAGCTGGTTGACCACGTGCTGGCGCAAGGCGGCATTGCAGGCCTCCCCGAAAACCCTGATCCGGGCCCATTCTTCGGCGGGAAACTGGCGGGCCTTGCCGTTGGCCTGACGAACACGCGCGCGCTGGGGCAACACCCAGGCAATGACGGTCAGCGCTTCAGCAGTCGCGGGCGCACCGGGACAGTGCTGGTTGAAGACCTCCCAGGGCGTCCAGTGAAACGCCCCCACGTATTCTTTGTATTGCTGCCAGATCGGGTCGGCCCCGGAGGCAAACCCCACCAGGGCATCGTCCCAGGCCGGCTCCCCGGTCTGGTCCTGCATGGTGTTCGCGGGTGAAGTCGTAAGGAAGTCACCGATCAGCGTTTCAACCCAACGCTTAGAAATTTCGGCCGTTTTTCCCATTATAGACGCCTCCGCTAAGCTCGTGGAAGAATTCGATAGGCTTAGAAACAAACACGATTATCCGGGACGGTTTCAACCGGCTGTCTGTCGAAACGCGCTTGCTGAATGTTTAACAGGTGCCGCCTCATTATCCAAGTCCTCTAAAACGAACGGCAGTGCCGTTTCATTTTAAATGATCCTGAAATGCCCTTGATTAAGGGGTATGGCCAGCCCCTTATCAGTGATGGTATGGGTCAAGGGATGTTTTCCAGCGATTCACGCACGAAGGACGCATCGGTTAACGTCTGCAGGAACGCCACCAGTTGTCCTCGTTCCTCCGGCGTCAGCACGAATCCCGCAACCAGAGGGTCGGTCGCGGCACCCGCCGGGAAGGTGCCGGAATGGGGACTTGAATAACGGGCGCGCCCGCCCGCCGCGTAATGCTCGAGAACGGCCCCGAGAGTGGGCAGGCTGCCGTCATGCATGTAGGGTGCTGTCAGGGCGATGTTGCGCAGCGTGGGCGCCCGGAATTGACCCATGTCCGCGTCACGCCCGCTGTGCCGGTGGACCCCGGTGTTGGGCGCCGGATAAGCGCCGCGGCCATCCTCGTTGTAGAGACCGGTGTTGTGAAACCTTGCCGCCGGTTCCGCGGAGCCCTCGTAGACCACAGGCCCCGAGAAGTTGAAGCCGGCATGGCAGCGGAAACAGTTCAAGCGTCGTGAGAAGAAAAGACGAGCGCCCGCGCGTTCGTCCGGATCCAGGGCATCCGCCTCCCCGCCGTAAGCCCAGCGGTCGTAAAGGGAATTCCCGGAGGTCAGGGTCCGCTCAAAGGCCGCCAGGGCATAGGTCACGTTGCGCATCGTCAGTGGGTCTTGGTCTTCGGGGAAGGCTTCAAGGAAAAGCGCACGATATTGCGAATCATCCTTGAACCGTTTCATGACGTCGTCTTCCCGGTTGGCCACGCCCATTTCCGGCGGCTGGGTGTTGAAGAGCGGTACACGGGCCTGATCTTCCAGGCGGGTCAGGGCGGGATCGTCCCATCCCAGGGTTGCGTTGTAGGCCACATTGGTCAGCGACATGGCCGAGCGTGGGTGGATATTGCCCCGGATACCCATGGCGCGGGCCCGGCCGTCGGTGTAGGCGCGCGCCGGGTCGTGACAGCTGGCGCACGCCACCGTGCCGTCGCCCGAAAGGCGGGGGTCGTGGAACAGGCGTCGACCGAGCGCGACTTTAACCGGCGTCATGGGGTTGTCCGGCGGCACCCGGGGGATGGGAAAGCCCGGCGGCAACTGCCAGACAAACCCGGCGGTCGGGTCGCGATCCGTTCGCTCCCGCCGCGGCTGGCCGGTATCGCAGGCCACGGCGAGCAGCATCAGGACCGCGGCGGCCAGGGCGGGCGCCCTTACCACGCCTTGGCCAGTCCTTCCAGACCATCGGGCTCCTCGCCCGAGGCAATCGCCGCCTGGAGCGCATCGGCGAGCTGGCGATTCATCCCGGTCAGGGCGCGGTGGTCTTCCAGGGCTTTCGCTTCGTTGCCCATCAGCATGTGCAGCACACCGCGGTACATGTAGGCTTCGGCAAGATCTCCCTTGAGTTCGATAGCGCGATCATATTGCCTTAGCGCCTCCGCATAATTCGCCGAACCCTGCTTTCTCATCGAATAACCGAGGTTATTGTGAGCCTCGGCCATGTCGGGATTTTTGGCAAGTGCCGCTTCGAACTTGCTCTGGGCCGCGGCAAACTTATCCTGTTTCATCAATTTCACACCGGCATTGTACTCGGCAACCCCGGGTCGGGTGTCACTGGCCGGCTTCGAGCTGCTTCCGGCGGCAAACGCTGCGGTGGCAAAAAACATCAGCGCCACAAACGTGGTCGTGGTTCGGATAAATATCGAGGACATGTGAGACTCCTTTTCTAAAAAAATCGGCAGACGCGCTGCCGTTCTGTTCTTGATTGTTTATCCTGCCCGGGAACCGGGCAGGTTCTACTCACGACGCGACGCCGAAACCAGCGCAGCGTCATCATCGGTTGACATTATGCAAGCCGTCGCCTTTCAAGCGGCGGCTCTACTGATACTATAATGAGCGTGCAAGGGGTTTTCAAGAAACCGGCCAAAATAGGGGATATCGAATCGATCCGGCAAGGGGACACAAGGCCGGTGGAATCTAGCCTGACAGGGCCAATGGAGGTGCGGTTGGTTGCTATTTTCCCCACGGACGGTCGCGTGGTTGAACGCGTGGTCAGGGCCCGATGAGCAAGTCTTCGGTCGCGATGGCGCGAACGCGCGGCCCAAAGCTGCTGATGCTGGTGAGGGTGTTATTGTGGTGCCGAATGATTTGAGCGGCGGACAGGTGGTCCTTGCTTTCCGTCGTATGCGCGTCCGCGACCAGAATGACCGGGTAACCCAGTTCCAGCGCTCTGCGGGTGGTCGTGTCGACGCAGAACTCGGTATGCATGCCGCAGATCACAAGGGCCGCAATGGCCCGTTGCTTCAGGGTGCCCTCTAATTCCGTATGATGGAAGGCGTCCGGGGTGGTTTTTCGAATACGCAGATCGGCAGGTTCAACGTGCAGGCCATGGGCCAGCTGCCACGCATCTGTCCCGTATTCCAGGAAACCGGAGGTTGACGCGTGCTGAATGAAAACCACCACCGCACCGGCGGCACGCGCCTTCGCGGAAACCGTGTTGATGCGACCGATGACGTGATCGGAATCGAAGGCGCTGTTCGCGCCCTCGCATAGATCCTGTTGGACGTCGATAATCAGCAGGGCGGTTTTAATGGGTGGCGACGCCGTGGGTGGTCGGGGGGTCTATCATCATCGTGCTATTTCAACTGGCTGTCCTTGCTGCCGCGGCGATTGAAGCCGGGCAGCGCGGTCTGCTTTTCTTCGCGCTTGGACTGGCAACGGACACATAAACGAACGCCGGGGATGGCCTTGCGCCGGGCTTCCGGGATGGCGGCCTCACATTCCTCACAATGCGCGCAGCCCTCGCCCTCCGGCAACCGACTCCGGGCCAGCTTGACGGCGTCATCCACACTGGCGTCGATCTGATCCTGCACGCTCCCGTCTCGGGACCAACCCACAGCCATAATTCGCTCCTACTCTTTTTTATTCCGTTGATTGCGGTGAATAAAAGGTCCTGTCTGCTCTTGACTTTAGGGCGATTTGTGCCCGCGGTCAACTATCTGTCTGGTAATTTCATGGGCCCTGACAGGGGGCACAGGACATGGATAAAGGTCAAGCCTAGACTTGCCCCATTGATGACCGCCCCCTTTTTCTCCTTTGGCGATGACACCCTTTTCAAAACCGAGCATGTATTAAATGCCCTGAATTGCTGACCCGCAGCTTGTCCGCCCGACGGTTGAAAAACCGCCTATTGATTTCTTCCGGTCCGATATCCGTCACCTGGCGAAAGCCAATGGTCTTGAGATCATGCACCAGACGGGACGGATCGAAGACGCTTCGCCAGGGTTCGCCAGCCGCCCGCATCCGATGTTTCAGGGCGCGATAAACCACTCGATGGGAAAAGCGCAGGGAGGATGGCGGAACGACATAATCGAAAACGATCTCGCTGCCTGAAGCGATGCACGCGGCGATGGATCTTATCGTTTTCAGCACGGTTTCCCGGGAAAGGTACATGGTTACACCCAGCCATGAAAAGAAGGACGGTTCCTCCGTATGGAACCCCACCGCCGGCAACTGGTCGGCCAAGGCCTCTTTTTCAAAGTCCACCGGCGCAAACGTCAACGCTTCCGGTATGGCGATCATGGCCTCAGCAAGCTGTCGCCGCTTCCAGGCTTGGGTGGCGGGGTGGTCCACCTCGAAGATGCGCACATCGTAGGACGAATGCGGATGGCGATAGGCAAAGGTATCCAGGCCGGCGCCGAGGATCACGTACTGGCGCACCCCGCGTTGGATCGCGCAATGGAGTTCTTCCTCCACAAATCGGCTGCGGGCGACGACAAACGCCCGCAGATGGCGATAAAACCGCGTTTGCAACTTCCGCTTTCCCAGCCAAATCCGGGATGCCGTTTGCGTTCCGGCAATATCCAATGCCAGCGGATCCTCGAGCACTTTCGGGTCATCGAGAACTTGATGGGCGGCCCGGAGCACGGCCACTTGATGCGCCGTCAGGCTGGGACGATCCTGTCGCATGTATTTTCCTCGGATGATGATCTTATCTGGCGCCGCGATCGTTTTGATCGATTCGCTATTACGGGTTTCTTGTTTTAGGTCGGGAACTGGGTAAGGGTGGTTACAACGTCTTTAAAGGCAATCCTTCCGCCGCCGCCCTCTGGACCTGGTTCTCCCTGGCGCGGGTTGGCGTCAGGCCCGCGACAGCAAGATACTGACCACATCGCAGGCCAGAGCAATGGCGATACCCGTAAAGGGTGTTCGGAACCAAAAAAGCCACCCCAAAAATAAGGAACCCGCCCAGCATGGCAAACCCAATGCCCAGCAGGAACGGCGACGGGAACAGGAGCGGGCCGTGTTGCATGGCTAAAAATCAATAGATCCGACCACTTTTTGACCCCTTTTCCGGAGCGGATCTAGCGAAAGTCCGCCCACACGAACAACTAACGGCCTTTTAAGGCGTACCAATTGTCGGCTGCCTAGACTCTATCCCGAAATATAATTTGGTTGTTCCTGGGCGGCCTCAAGTGGTGCAAAAACCGAGCATGCACGTCGTATGCGAACATGTTGAGTCGATTCACTACGCTGCTCGATGGCGAACACATCGGTGTGAATCTGTCGCACGCCATTACGGATATCCTCAGCTTTTTGGTCATAATAGAGCTATTCCGCAGTTTTATCGAATACTTTAAAGCGAAGCGAATAAGACTTCACAGCATGATCGATCCCGCCATCATTTTTATCATTCGAGAGCTCATTGTGCAGCTATACACGCATGCGGAGGTGGTAAACCGCACGATTGTCGGTTTTGGGGTATTATTGTTATGCTTAGGCCTAGTGCGATCCCTGGCGTTGCTATTCAGTCCCGAAGACGGCCTTCGTACACAATAATTTAGAAGGGTTCTTCAGGGTTCCAGGCTAGCGGTTTGGCGGGGACGCATGATTGTCGGGCTGACCTCGCATCCAACAATTAGCTGTCGCTTGCCGAGACACAGCGCCCTTTGACCCCGGCGGCTTGTTGCGGGATATACGGATCACACGCGCTGAAATTTCATCGTATATTCCCTTGGCCGCAAGCCGGTATGTTTCGAGAATAATTTCCGAAATGTGCTGCTGTCTTCATATCCCACCCGGTAGGTTATTTCTTCAAAGGAGAGGTTGCCCGTTTCCAGCATTCGTTTGGCGTTCTCGACACGAAGCCGCTGCTGGTACATCAACGGGGTATCGCCGGTGGCGGCCTTAAACCGCCGCTCAAAGGTGCGCCGGCTCATGCCGTTTTTTTTAGCCAACGTGTTGTATTCGAAATTATGATCATAATGGTCTTCAATCCACGCCTGGGTCTTTAAAACCTGTTTATCACCGTGATCTTTTTGAAACTGAAAAATGATGTAGGGCGCCTGGGACGTGCGTCCGATATCGGAAATTAGGGATTTCGAAGACTGCAAGGCGACTTCATGCCCGCAGTATTTTTCAACCAGATAAAGCGCAAGATCCGTTCCAGCGTTAAGGCCGCCGGAGCAAAACAGATCGCCTTCATCGGTGATCAGCCGCTCCGGTTTGAGCGCGATCCGGGGATACCGTTTGCGAAATTCTTCGGCCGAACCCCAGTGCGTCGTTGCGGTTTTACCATCCAGCAGTCCGGTCTCCGCAAGGACGAAGGCGCCCGTGCAAATGGAGGCAATATGCGCACCCTGCCGGTAATGCATCCTTAGCCAGTCAATCACTTCCCCCTGGTATCGAATGGTTTTGTCGATGTCCATAATCGATGAGATCATGATTACATCTGTTTTCAGCACATCTTGGATCGACCCTTGGGGCAGCATATGGAGCCCGCTCAAAGATTTCACGGGTTCGCCGTCGGTTGTTATCACGGCCGCCTCAAACTTAGGGGAGAGCCTTTGGCCTTTGAAATAATTCCACATGACCCCCGCCTGATAAAAGACATCCAGGGGACCGGTTACCGTTGAAGCCATTGTATGGTGCATGGCCAAAATTGTGACCTGCTTCACCGCATGCAACCCTTTCTTGACGTTATTGAACTTTTATATGGCATATATGCCACTTCAAACCGAACAATTCAAGATCTATTTTATCTCCAGACAAGACCGGCGATCGATACAAAAGAATCGCCGCTTACCTAAACACAAGGAGGGCCGATAAAATGTACGATACCCATGAAACAATCTTAGCCACCTATCGAGATGCCGATTTCAATCATCGTCTGCACATGTTCTTGCAGTTCCCGCGACTGCGGTCCCAATTCACGCGCATCGATCTAAGCGAAGCGCCAAGCAAAGCGTCCGCAGGCATCGCGTCGCGCGACCGTTTTCGGGTTACCAAGGCAGGTGCGTGTTTAAGCGCAAGGGTCGGCTGAGTCAGAAGGCTTTGGAAAAACATCGCCGTATGAAAATTGTGGTTATAAAGGGAATCCGGCCGGTGTCCCTTGCTTTAGCAACCCGTAATTCGCCTTGCTTGCCAGGTGCGCGCGGGGTCGCCTGTAACCCAAATCGAGGACAAGGGCACGCGACGCCTTGAGGTATAAATTTACCCGATAGGCGTACCTGCTCCCTGAGTTCTTCTGTCAAATACTGAGGCGCGGCCCCGTGTCGGCTTCCCTGTCCTTGGCGAAGATGGGGATATTGCGGTTGGCCGACCGCCATTTGAGGTCAGCTTTCTCCCCACTCCGTTCGGGTGATCAGCCAGCGGTCATTTTCGCGGCACATTGAAAAATTGAGCAACACCCTGCAAACGCCGTTCGTAAAGAGTACCTTTGCAAAAGCCGTGTCATCATTGACCTCTATTTCAGGGTTGTTGAACGCACCGGATTCGTAATAGTCCCCGTTTATGCACTCATGAACTAAAGGAATGACGGCGGTATCGCCTGACCGCAACGCAGCCCAGAATCCCGGTAACATTTCTTTCAATCTGGTTTTCGAAACCATTTGCCCGCATTGAAAAGTAAATTCGCCGCGGTCATGTAAAAGGGGAAGTAATTTTTCAATGGCAAAGTGATATTTCGCTTCTTTATATTCAATCAGCAGCGATATGATTTCGCTTTCTTCCTGACTTTTGGGCTTGTATTCCGCTATTGGTGTGTCGCAACATGAAGATATGATGACGAGGATTATTACCCACACATGAGAAAAGCGAATATGCACGCCGGTTGTCATTGGGATACCCATATTATCCGAAAATGATAGCGGGCACCACCATCGTGCCATTTCATTATCGCCGTAATGGTGCCGCAGGATGCGATTTGAGATCATCCCGATGTTGGCTTGTCAATATACCAATGCGTCCCTGTCTCCAGAGGCGCATGGTTCGATAAAAGGGCCGTAAATTGAACCGCTGCCCTTTTTAGACCTTGGGTTGGCCGCGGTCTTTTAGACGTCCGGAATGAAAACGAGCGTGCCCAGCTGCAGTTGGGTGAAGTCCTTGATGTGATCACCACGCACCAGTTGTCTGGACGGCAGGTAGTAGATGGTCTGGGGATCCTTGTAGCCCTTGCCGGCGATGCGATAGGCGGATTGGTCCTTGCGCAGTTCGAAGGGTCCTTTGTACCCGATAATGAGCTGGGTCTGGACCGGAAGATCGTCCCAGTCGTCGATCGCCGATCCGGTTTTGATCCGGCCGGAGGGAAGAAAATAGATGGTGGTCTCCCGATTGTAGGACCGTCCGGCCAGCGACCAGGCCGTAACACCGTCCGCAATGGTTTTCACGGGGCCGTCGTCCTTCAGCTGTTCGACACTACTCTCCTGGTTGAGCAGGACCACCGTTTTGGCGGGCAGTCGATCCCAGCCGACGCTGGCCGCGATTTGATCCCCCGTGTAGATCCGGCCGTCGGGGAACTTGTAGACCGTTTCCGTGCTGTCGAAATCCTCCCCCGCGATGACCCAGGCCGTATTTTGCTTGGAGATGACATTGGTCTCCTCGGCCTCGGCAACAAAATTTTTGGGGCTGTAGTACACGGCCGCCAGCTGCCGATCCGCCACCAACCGGCCGGCCCGTACGTCGGGGTCATAGCGCCAGGTGGATCCCAACCCGGCTTTGGCACGGTTGAAGTTCTTGGCGCAGCGCTTGCGTCCCCGATGATTCTTGCGGTGCCATCGGTTGGGAAAACCATAGGCCACCTGGCTGTGGGTCAAGACCGCCCGGTCATCCAGACCGTAGGCATCCTGGAGAATGTCGAGCAGAAGGCCCAACGACCGGTACTGGGCGTCCGCAATCGGGGCGTAGTGATACCCCACCAACTCGATGCCGATCGACAGGCGGCTGATATCCGTATTGCCGTCCCACATGCTGATACCCGCATGATCGGCTACATATTGTTTATCCAGAATGCGATAGGTGCGTCCGTTGCGCGCGATCACATAATGGGCATGGCCGCCGTGCGTTCCTCGGCCGCTGCGAAAACGCTTGCCTCTAGACACCACGCGCAAGGTTGTCTGTCCCCCAAGCTCGGCCGTATGCACGATGATGTATTGGGTCTTCTGGCGTTTGATTTTCTTGAAACGGGGGTTCAATTGCGAGCGGTAATCGACGATGGATCGCTGGAATTGAATCGAGTCTGCCCGGGGAACGGCGCTCGCCGGGAAGGGCGACGTCAGCAAGAACAGCATCAAGAAAGATGCGGCAATAATGAAACGTTTATCATACCCGGCTGTTCGAGCTTGCATGGAGACGCATGCACCCGATCTTGACGGTCTTAACACGGCAGATGGTATAAAAAGATCTATCATTTTGATATCATGTACAATCACTTTAAAGTTGCACTCAGATCAACGTTATAGCTAATTCTGTTGAAATATCAACACCAGGGGATGTTCTGCGAGGGCCAAGCGCTGGCCGGGCTGCTCCGACAGCGTCACCATCCTTGCTTGCAAATCCCGAGGACGACCGCTAACGCGGGGGGCGAGGGATACGCGAAACGCCGATATTGCTGTCCGCCTCTGGCGGATCGAACTTTTTGCGGATCTGTCACTTAAGGACGATCCACCTCCGCTTCTCGTTGACATCCGCCGGCGAGATGAAAAAACTGGATGAGGAATGCCGCGCCGGCGGCCAACACAGCATGGCCGCATGAGACGCGGTTTCATCGCCCGGTTTGGCGACGCGCAGGGTGGACGCTGGACACGGGCGTCTTCTTTTGGTTCGTTCCACGTGGAAGAAAATGAACAAATGGTAGGAAATAACTTACAGGATCTGTATCATCATCGAAGAGAATTCCACCGGATGTGGATGGTTTGTTGGGGCCTGACCCCGGTGAAGTTTCGGTCCCGTGTGCCTTGAACCCTTTTCTCTAACCATGAAAATCTACCGCAGCAATATCTCCCCCCGTGCTTGCCCTGATGACCGCCTACCCGCTGACCGCATATTTGAAAGCGGCCTTCGCGTGGATGATCGTCGTGTTCAAGTAGAAAATGCCATCCTCTTCGAATGTTTCCAGCTGCTCTCGGCCTTCAAAAGCAAGCGGGAGTTCTGTACACGCCAGGCAAACGACTTTTTTCCCGATACCCGCCTGCTCAAATGAAGAACCCACAATCGCATGGATGCGAGCCCTGCCGTTCTCGCTCTTGCCGGTGAAAAGCTCGGATATCAAATCGGCAACTTCCGATTTCAAGCGATCGTGCGGTGGCGCGAAGGCGCGAATCCCGCGTCTTTTTAAATGATCGGAAAATTTTCCGGAATTCATGGTGGGTTCCGTCCCCAACAGTAGAAATTCGTCGATCCCACGAATGTGGCAAATATCCGCAACAGCCTCGAAAATGCTGATAACCGGGATTTTCAAACCATCGGTAATCGCATCGTAGCGGATGTGGGGCGTGTTGCTGGCGATAATCGCGAAGTCAACGCCATTGTCTTCAAGTCTTTGCAACGCGTCACGGAAATAGGCGTCGTAGGCGCACCAGGAAGCCTCGTCGCCGTATCGGCCGCGATGGTTGTAGGAATAGTTGATGTTGACCGATTCGATGCACATCTCCGGCATGGGGGATGGGCCGGGGCAATTCAGACGGGCGTGATGGTTCTGGCTCAACTGGCATATGGCTTTGTAGTATTCAATTGTCGCCGGCCAGGCCAGACCGCCTAAAATTCCGATTTTTTTCATCTGCGACTCCCAATCTCCATGTATGGCAATCCCCAGCATGGGCCACTATCAGACATGGCCCTTAGGTATATCTGCGATGCTTTGCGGATTTTTGCAAGGATCAAAGATGCCACCCCGAAATGTTTCCAGGGAATCGTAAAACAGATCATCAATTCTCTGGCAAGGCTGGCTATAATGGGGGCACTTTGGCTATAAACGGCCGGTTAGACTGGGGCGGATTGATATGGAATTGAAGCAAAACCCTTGGACGCTAATCGCAATCATCAAAAAATGCGTTAAACAAAAACAACCGGGGATTATGTTTCTTTTCCTCAAAATGAATGACCGTGGTCTCGGAGGGCTTCAAGCAGGCTTTTATGGTACATTCCGGTCTTGCACCCGGGATAAAA
>Ga0316195_10000461_pt1 | contig 16283 bp, 12 predicted proteins | sample Phised1_MG_FD_204937 | JGI IMG/M metagenome (GOLD analysis project Ga0316195, IMG submission 204937) | Coastal sediment microbial communities from Maine, United States - Phippsburg sediment 1 | ecosystem: Environmental > Aquatic > Marine > Coastal > Sediment | place: USA: Maine | collected...
GACATCGCAGCGCTGCCCGAGGTCGAGGCAACCGGGGGCGATCTGAGCGGATCGGTCGCGTTCAAGGCCACCGATGGTGGCACGTTCGCCGATGACGCGACCGGACGGCTGTGGATCGAGGACGAGCCGCTCAACCCGATCGACGTCGCCGAGGGGGCAGCCCCGTCCGCCGCCGGAGAGATCGCCGTCGACCGTGGGCTTGCAGATGACGAAGATCTCCAGATTGGCGAGCAGGTCACGATCCTGACGCTCGCCGGTGAATTCGACGCAACGATCGTCGGTGTCACGTCATTCGGCGACAGCGACGCTCACGACTCCAGTGGCACGGTCTCGATCTCCTCTGCCGACGCGTTCGACTGGCTGAACTCCGGCCAGGTCGAATACGAGGACCTCTACCTGAGAGGCACCGTCGATCAAGCCCAGCTCGAAGCAGCGGTCGAACCGCTCGTCCCGGCGGGCTTCCAGATCCAGACGGGTGACGACTTCCGCCAGGACAAGCGCGACGAGATCGGCGCGATCGGCCGCATCCTCAAGACCACACTCCAAGCCTTCGCCATACTCGCGTTGTTCGTCGGCGGTTTCGTGATCTACAACACCTTCAGTGTGATCGTCGCCCAACGGGTGCGCGAGCTGGCGGTGTTGGCCGCCGTCGGAGCAACACCCAAACAGCTCAAGCGATCGCTCCGCTACGAAGGCTTGGTGGTCGGCATCATCGGCTCGGTGTTGGGTGTCCTCGCCGGTCTGGCACTCGCCTTCTTGCTGATGTTCGGGCTGGACCTGTTCGGTGTCTCGCTCCCGGGGAGCGGCGTCAAGGTCGCACCCCGCACGGTGATCGGTGGCATCGTCGCCGGCACCGTGATCACGCTCGCTTCCGTCATGATTCCGGCGAGACGGGCGTCACGGACCGAGCCGATCGAGGCCCTTCGCCAGGCTGCGGTCGAGGGCGGCACGTTGACATCCAACCGCATCACTGCCGCATCGGCATTGACCGGTTTGGGCGCAGCAGCGATGTTGTTCGGCTCGGCGGCTCTGATCGGTCTCGGCGCCCTGATGTTGTTCGTCGGTGTGATCGTCGCCGGCCCGATCATCGCGGTCGGCGGAAGCCGCCTCACTGCTCCGCTGTTCTCGCGGATGGGACTCGAAGGCAGACTTGCCACCGACAACATCGCCCGCAACCCGAAGCGCACCGCGTCGACCTCGAACGCTCTGCTGATCGGGGTGTTCCTGGTGACCCTCGTCACCGTGGCGGGAACCAGTGCGAAAGACTTCACGGTCGACAAGATCAACGAGCTGTCCAGCGCCGACTACGTCATCGAGAGCGATGGCGGCACGGTCGACGACCAGCTCGTCGCCGACCTCGAGGCGATCGATGGCGTCAAGATCGTCACGCCCTTCCGGCGCGAATCGGTCACGATCGACGGCAATCCTGGGTCGCTGAGCACCGGCGACATCGACGCGATCGTGACGGCGGCCAACATCCAACTCACCGCCGGGTCGATCGACGACCTCGGCCCGGGCCGAATCGTCGCCTTCGACTTGCTCGGGTCGACGATCGAGATGGGCTCGACCGTGTCGGTCATCGACAGCTTCGGTGACACCGTCGAACTCGAGGTCGTGGGGCTCATCAAGAGCTCGATCGACACCATCCAGACCGGGAGTTTCGTCGATCCCGAAACGTTCGACGGTTTCGTCGGCGATACCGCGCCCACGTTGGGATTCATCGACGTCGAGACCGGCGCCCAGACCGACACGGAGGACGCCATCGAGGATCTGACGAACCTTCGACCGGACATCACCCTGACCGCAGGCAACGAGCTCGGTCAGATGATCGGCTCGATCTTCGACTTCGTCATCACCGCCGTCAACGGCCTGCTGTTGATGAGCGTGGCCGTCGCCCTGATCGGTATCGTCAACACGCTCTCGCTGTCGATCCTCGAACGGCGTCGCGAACTCGGCCTGCTGCGGGTCGTCGGGATGGTCGACAAGCGGGTGCAACGAATGGTGCGACTCGAATCGGTGCTGATCTCTGCACTGGGAACGGTCACGGGTATCGCACTCGGCATGTTCACCGGGTGGGCGCTGATCTTCGCAATCGATCGGAAGTCCGAGGCCGGTATCCCGTTCAGTTTCCCGGTGCTCCAGATCCTCGTGGTGATCGTGCTCGGGATCGGGCTCGGGTTCCTGGCGTCGCTGATTCCGGCCAGACGGTCGACCCGCCTCGAAGTCCTCGACGCCATCGGTGCTACCTGATCCCGATCTCGGACATATCGCTGCGAACTTCGTCGGATGGACGTGGCCTCGGTCGATCGGCCGGCGGCACGGGTCGTCGTGGAGCGAGAGCCCCGCGCAGTTGATGGGGATTCGTAGGTCCACCAGTCGGTGAGCCACCGGCATGATCCTTGGCCTGGTCCTGCCGGGGCGATCGGCGGAGAACAGCGACAGCCCCCGAATCTGTGCCCTGTCGAAACTGGCGACGAGTCGGCGGTCGGGGGCGCTGGTCCGCGAGCTCGCCCAGCAGGCGATGCAAGCGCTGATTCAAGTGTGCTCGCGTCCAGCGCCTTCCTGCGTGGGCGATGGCGACAACGGTGGTCGAACAAACCGCTCGAACGCCTCAACCAGAATGATCCGTCAGCGCGGCGACGTCGCGCGGATCTTCCCCGCGGCGTCGATGCGGTCATGACTCGCCTCGTCGGCGAGATCCTCCCCGGACAACGGCGCGACTGGGCGATCGCGGCGACGCCACCCCGGCCAGATCGACCTCACCGGCACGATCAGTGAACGAAGTAGGTCTTCGACTCCTCGTGCCCGAACAACAGCCACAGTGTGAAGACACTCAGGGCGAGCGTCATGGTGCCACTCATCTGTTGTTCACCGTGCATGGCGACGAGGCTGTGCAAGCCGAACGCCGCGTTGCCCACACATGCAAGTCCGAGCGCGAACTGGGCGACCTTGCTGCCCCTTCCCAAGAAGAACGACAGGCCGATCAGAACACAGCCGATGGCGATCCCGCCGATGCCCAGGATGAGCAACAGATTCGGGGTCAGCTGGTGTTGTTCGAGCGTGTCATTTTCGTTGATGTGCTTGAGGAATCCTGCGTCGTTGCGGTCGGCGATCACGAAGATACCGAGACCGATCGCCACCACCCCGTTCAGTGCGGTGAGGATCATCAGGATCGTGACATAGATAGGGCGTTTCGTGGTCTCGGACATGGGATTCCTCTCACAGCACTCGAACGGGCGGGCAGGTCGCTCACGCCGGGCGAGAGCATAGGGCCGAGTCGCTTCCTGGTCAAGCTATTGTCGGAGGAAACGATCGCTGACACCGGTGGCCGCCGTCACGTCGAACATCTGTGCCGAAACGGTCGCTGACCGTCATCAACGTGTTCCTCCAGTGGATACTGATCTCGCCGCCACGACCACGCTCCCGAACGTCAGGATCGACGTCCACCCGACCACGATCCTCGCCGCGATCGTCGGGATCGGCGCGGACTCGTGAACCGCAACGTCGCCGAAGTCGCCCGCGCTCCGAAACAACGAGGCACCCAACGCGTCGAAGGCACGGCGTGGACCGACAGTGAACTCCGCGCCTTTCTCCGCGCGGCGGCCGGGCACCGCTACTTCCCGATCCTGTGGCTTGCCGCCAACACCGGCATGCGACGCAACGAACTCATCGGACTCAAGTGGACCGACATCGACTTCACCCGACAGCGCCTCGCGCTCAACCGCGGTCTCGTCGCCGTTGGGTACGAAGTCCACGAGACCCGCGGCAAGACCAAGACCGCCCGTCGCAACATCGCCCTCGACCTCGTCAACGACACCACCGTCGTCGACGTCTGCTTCAACCGCATCGTCCGACGCAGCAACGTGCCGCGAGTCAGGTTCCACGACCTGCGCCACACCCACGCCTCGCTGCTCATCGCCGACGGCGTCCCGATCAAAGTCGTGTCCGAACGCCTCGGACACGCCCACCCGTCGTTCACGATGCACACCTACCAGCACCTGCTCCCCGGCATGAGCTCAGCCGCTGCCGAACGCTTCGCGACACTCGTCGCCGACGCCAGCCGGTAGACGTCTACCGGCACACCCGACGCGAAACCCCTGGTCAGCGAGTCGACTCAACGAGAGCCGGTAGACGTCGCTGGTGACGCCGACTCGAACCCGAGAACGCAGAAGGCCCGGAACCTCAATGGTTCCGGGCCTTCCATTTGGTGGCGGGGGCAGGATTTGAACCTGCGACCTTCGGGTTATGAGGCCGAAACCAGAAGACCACGCGATGCCTGATCAGAGCGCATCGTGCCTGTTCCGCCAAGCAGTTCTACTCCTCGGTACTCCCCTTCACTCCCCACTGTTTACTGTGATGCTGGTACATATTTGGTACATGGCGAGCAGGTTCAGGATGCTCACGCTCCGTGGCAGCTGCCCCCGGTTACATGCAACCGGGAACCCCGTTCTTGAGCTGTCGTACACCTCTTCGGTAACCGGTTGCTGCGGTAAGAGAACCAGGTTCTCTGCAGCGAGATCCTGTGTGGAGCCAACCGTAGGAAGACGAGCGATACGACATCTCAGATCACACGGTCGTTGCCTCCGTCGACGGGGATCTGAGCTCCTGTCGTCTTCGAGAGGGCCCCATCCACCAGCGCGACGGTCGCCAGGGCGACGTCGACCGATGTGACCTCCGTCGAGAGCACGTTCCGTGTCTTGTACTCGCCCACGGTCAACCCGTACCGGCGCGCCGAGGTTTCGAGCGTCTCCTCGGTCCAGAGTGCGGTGTCGAACACCGCATCGGGATGCACGGCGTTGACCCGGATCCCGTCGGGTGCGAGTTCGAGCGAGAGCACCCGCATCAGCTGGGTCAGACCCGCCTTCGAGACCGAGTAGGCCGCCGCTCCGGCACCTGGCGCGGCGACGTTTCGTGATCCGACGAAGACGATCGCCGGATCGACCCCCTCACGAAGGAACGGGATGGCGTGTTTGACGAGCATGCGGTGAGACGTCAGGTTCACGGCGAGCGACAGGTCCCAGGTCTCGTCGTCGAGCACTTCCACGTTGTCACCTGTACGGAAGACGCCGACTGTCGACACCACGATGTCGATGCCTCCGTAGGTGTCGACGACCCGTCTCAGGGCAGCCGTGATGGCCGGTTCATCGGTGGCGTCGACTTCGAGCCCTTCAAAGCCCTCGGCGTTCATCATGTCGGTCACCGAGCCGGCGACATCGAGGCCGACGACCACTGCCCCGTGCTGCGCCAGGAGCTCAGCACAGGCGCGACCGATACCCGATGCCGCCCCGGTGACCACGGCGATCTTGCCGGTGAGCGTCGACGCCGGCGGTTGCCGACGAAGCTTGGCCTGTTCGAGTTCCCAGTACTCGAGGTCACGGAGATCATGTTCGTCGAGACCCGTCCACCCACCCGCCCGGCTGGCGTAGAACATCGCTGCGAGTGTGGTCGCCGCGATGTCGGCGGAGATCCGCGCTCGCTTCAGATTCTGTCCGTAGGTGCGCACGTGGCCGGACTCGAACATTGCCCAGTGGGGATACGGGGGCAACATCGTGAGAGTCGGATCGTCGGCCCGGTCGAAGTACGCCCGGTACCGCTCGGCGAAGTCGTTGAAGCCGGCCTCGCCGGTGCTGTCGACGACCGCAGGAAACGGTTTGTTGTGAATCACGTGCTCGGGTGTGAGCGGGCCACCGTCGAGCAATGATGCAACCGCTTCCACCGAACCCGCATCGATGCTGCCGGCCGGGAGCGAGAGCACCGCCCGGCCGGCGAGAGCGCTCGCTCGGCGCCGGCTTCGGGCAATCGAGATCGGGTCGTGTTCGGCGAGCGTCACGTCCGTCGGGGCGCCGAACTCGTCGCTGAGATATCGCGCCGCCTCGTCGACGAGAGCGATCGTGGACTCGTAGCTGGCATGGGCGTCGTCCGAGTAGGTGAACAAACCGTGGTGTTCGAGCACGACACCGTCGTAGTCGCCGAGCGACCCGCACACCTCGCGAAATTGGCGGGCCAGCACGAAGCCGGGTTTCACGTAGGGCAGGACCAGTACACGTTCACCGAATATCTCGGCGAGCCGGGTGCTGCCCTCTGGAAGGTTGGAGACGGTCACGATCGCGTCGGCGTGGGTGTGGTCGACGAAAGTGAACGGAATCAGGGAGTGGACGATCGCTTCGATCGAAGGGGTTGCCGAGGCAGAGTCGAGGCGCGCCCGCAACAGCTCGTTGACCATCTCGGCGTCGGTCAGATCCTCGATCTCCCCCAACCGGACAACCGTGTCGAGGTCGAGCCCGGTGAAACCCTCGACGCCCATCACGGCGAGGTCGAAGCCGCTCGCTTTCACCCACAGCGCCGCGTGTCGGTCGCCGAACCGATCGACGATCGATGATTTCACCGAGGTGTTTCCGCCCCCGTGCAGCACCAGCCGCGTGTCGCTCCCGATCAGTTGGGAGGTGTACGCCCGAAGCGCAAGGGTGTCGTCGACCGGCGCTTCCGTATCATTCCAGCGACTCCTCATGTCTGTTCCGCCGGCGACCGTTCGATCAGAGCCACCAGCTCGTCGATCGCACGATCGACGAACGCCGGGTCCTCGGCGCCGGCCTCGACCTCGATGATCCTGAGGCCGTCCGGGAGCGAATCGCGGAGCGCCGCCCAGAACACGGCGTCGGACTCGCGGTCGACCAACGCTCCCCCGGTGACGGAGTAGCTGCTGACACCGCCCAGCGGCATCATGAAGACCGCCTGGTCCCCGATGCCGGCGAGACGCTCACCGATCACCCCGGCAACCCTGGTCAGCTCCCCGCCGCTGGTGCGGGGTACGAGGATCGACGGATTGTGGAAGGTATGCGTGCGGTCCTGGTACAGGGCCGGCACGACGTTGGGTTCGTCGAGCATGACACCGATGTGGTCGACCCCGCCGGGCACGATGACCTGAGGGATCCCGAGTTCGGTGGCGACCGTCAACCGCTTCTCGTCGGCGGCGCGCAGACCACCGAGCAGCGCGTCGCTGAGGTCACCGAGGGCGTAGTCGAAGACGGCGTCGATCATGCCGTCCCGCATCAATTGCTCCATCGCCCGTCCGCCCGAGCCCACGGCGTGGAACACGATCGACTCGTATCCGAGCTGGTCGAGGCGCTCCATCGCGTGCACGGTGCCGCTGGTCAGTACACCAAGGTTCGAGATGCCGACGACCGGCCGGTCACGTCGGACCGCGGCACTGGTCGCGGCGCTCGCCATGCCGACTGCCGCCCCGGCGGCGTTCGAGAGGATCTGACGCAGGAGTGGGTTGACCCCCAAGATGTCGCTGACCGAGAACATCATCGTGATGTCCTTGATCCCGACATAGCTCGACGTGTCGCCAGACGCCATGGTCGAGACCATGATCTTGGGAAAACCGTACGGCAACTGCTGCATCACGGCGCAACAGTTACTCGTTCCCTGGGTGCCTCCGAGCCCGATCACAGCGTCGATCGCGCCGCTCTCCTGTAGCTCGAGAACCGCTGCGGTAGCGCCCGCCACCATGACCTCCGACGCGACCTCGCGCGACGGGTTCACACGAAGTTCGGTGAGAGGAACGCCGCCGCGCTCGGCGATGACCGCACTCGCAAGGTCGGCTCGAACCGTGCTGTCGGCGACGACACCGATGTCGATCAGGAAGGGAACGGCTCCGAGATCGGAGACCACGCTCGCAAGATGTTCGACCTCGGACGCCTTGGTGTCGAGCGTGGCCAGGATTGCAATGGTGGTCATGACTGTTCCTTGTTCGAGAACGTGAGCGACGAGAACTGGGTTGCTGCCTCGAGCACGGCGCGTTCGATCGGAAGCCGCTCTGTCGACGACCCGGTCCAGATGCCATCCGCCGACGTGTTGTCGAGCATGAACTGGGCATCGGCGACGGTCTCCATCGCGGCGCCATGACACACCAGGATCGTGTCGGGCGCGATCGCCCTGATCTGGGCGAACACCGCTTCGGTGTTCGCCGCCGTCTGGGCGATGTCGATGCCGTTGTCGTACCCGACGCGACCCCCCTTGGTGGTGCCGGCGTGGTAGCAGAAGATCTGCGGTCGCGCTTCGTCGACGATCCGGATCGAGTCCGCCACCGTGAACGCCAGGCCGATCGCCACCATGTGCATCTCTTCGCGAGCAAGCCGCAACATGTCGATCTCGTTCTGCAGGGTGATGCCCGAGCTGGTCAAGATCTGGTAGATCTCGCTGTCGGGATCGACGTAGCTGATCGATGGTCCGATGTTGGAGACCGAGTTGACGCCCATCCGACGGCAATCGTCGAGCACCATCCGCATGTCCTTGAGCGGATCGTTGGCGTTCAGACAGGCGCACACGAATGACCGGCCGTCGATCGCCGGCATGATGTCCTCGCGCGTGTAGTCCAGGGTCTGCTGGTTCGAGTCGAGGATCGGCCACATCATCGACATCGTCCCCATCCCGTTCGCTCGAAGTCGGGCACCCGAGAAGGTGTTGATGCAGTCGCAGCCGGCCTGCTCGAGGAGTCGGGCGACCAGCCCGCTGCCGGCGCTGGCGATCATGATCGGCAGGCGCTGTGCGACCTTGTCGTGGAGTCGCCCGAGGATGTCGTCGGTCGTTGTTCGTGTGGTGATCATGTCGGTCCTCGTCAGCTGCGGAGTGAGGCCCAAGGCATCTCGGTCGACATGTCGACGGTTTCGTACCCGTCGGGGCCATGGCTGGGGCCCAGCACGACGAACAGCCGTGCCGGCTCGACAGCATCGGGGGCACAGAACGTTGCGTGCACCGCTCCGTGCGGGATGAAGGTGACATCGCCCGGCTGCAGCTCTTGTCGTTCCTCACGCACCCACTGTTCGACGACCCCGCTGCGCAGCAGGATCACCTCCTCCTGGTTGGGATGGCGGTGGAAATCGTGGCCCTGGCCGGGCCGGATCTTGACGTCGAGCACGACCAGCTTGGCGGCTTCCGGCACGTTGGCCGGTCGCACGACCCAACCGAGATCTCCCCAGTCGAGCTGTTCCCATTCGACATCGTCGACACAGATGAAACACATCGCACTCTTCTCCTTCTAGAAGCTGATCGACTTGAACGCTTCGGTTTGGGCTTTCAGGGCTTGTTCGGTTGGCAGTCGTTCCATGCTCGAGGCGCCGTAGAAGCCGTTGACGCCCTTCGATCGCTGCAGCACGTAGGTCGCGTCGTCGGGCATCGCGATCGGTCCGCCGTGGCACAGCACCATCACGTCGGGACGTACCGAGCGGGCCGCGGCGGCCCAGGCGTCGACACGTTCGACACAGTCGTCGAGGGTCAGCGCCGTCTCGGCCCCGATGCTGCCGCCGGTTGTCAGGCCCATGTGGCAGACGATGATGTCGGCGCCCGCCTCGGTCATCGCGACGGCGTCTTCCTCGCAGAACACGTAGGGGGTCGTCAACATGTCGAGCTCGGACGCCGCTGCGATCATCTCGACCTCCAGCCCGTAGCCCATCCCGGTCGCTTCGAGGTTCTGCCGGAACACCCCATCGATCAGCCCGACCGTCGGGAAGTTCTGGACCCCGGCGAAACCGAGTCGAGCGAGCTCCGGGAGAAACACCTCCGGCGTGTAGAACGGGTCGGTGCCGTTGACGCCGGCCAGCACGGGGGTGTGCTTCACGACCGGCAACACTTCCTTGGCCATGTCGACGACGATCTCGTTGGCGTTGCCGTAGGCCAGCAGGCCGGCCAGTGAACCGCGGCCCGCCATCCGGTAGCGGCCGGAGTTGTAGATCACGATCAGGTCGATCCCGCCCGCCTCCTCCCACTTGGCCGACAAGCCGGTGCCGGCACCGCCGCCAACGATCGGTTCGCCGCGCTCGACCATGGCGCGAAAGCGGGTGAGGATGTCTGCTCGGGACTCGGCCATCAGTTCGTTCCCTTCATCACATCGTCAAAGGCGTTCAAGGCGGCCGAGACGAATGCTTCGTCGTTGATGTTGGCGTCGACCCTGGTGACGATTCGGTCGTCGGACTGTTCGACATCTGCCTCGATCGCCGAGTACAGCGCCTCATCGGCTTCGGGGTCGTAGAACGCTTGGCCGGGCGCATCGATCATCGAGACACCGCCCTCAGGAAGCAGGAAACGGACGGGCCCTTCGCAGGCGTTCAACTTGCCGGCGATGAACTCTCCGATCGCCGTGTTTTCCTTGGGGGTCGTACGCATCAGCGTGACCTGCGGGCTGTGGACGTGGAGATTGCGTTTGGCGAACCGCGTCGGCACGGTGTCGGGTGGCCCGAAGTTGACCATGTCGAGGGCACCCACGGAGCCCACGTAGGGCACTCCGCTCCGAGCGATGGCGCCGATCCGGTCCGGACCGGCGGACAGCACGCCACCGACGATGTGGTCGGCGATCTCCGTGGTGGTCATGTCGAGCACACCGACGACCAGACCCGAGTCGATCAGCTTCTCCATCGACTGGCCACCGGTACCGGTGGCATGAAAGACGAGTGGATCGAACCGACCGGACAGACTTTCGGCCAATCGGGTGACCAGCGGGGTCGTGACACCGAACATCGTCAGCCCGATCGACAGTCGATCGGCTGGAATCGGCGGAATCGAGTTGGCGACCATCCCCACCATCGCGTTGGCAGCATTCCCGAGCACCTGGCGTGAGATCCTGTTGAGACCGGCGACGTCGGTGACCGAGTACACCATCGCGATGTCGGCAGGCCCGACGTAGGCGGCCACATTCCCCGACGCCACGGTCGACACCATCAGCTTCGGCACGCCGACCGGGAGCGCCCGCATCGACGGCGTAGCGAGCGCCGTGCCGCCAGAGCCGCCCGCCCCGATGATTCCGGCGATGTCGTCTGCGTTGGCCACGACATAATGCTCGAGCGCCACCGACATGGCGGCCACCGCTGTGCCACGATCGCTCGACTCGACGGCGCGAGCGCCGTCGGGATGGTATGCAGCAACTTCGTGGGGCTGAACATCTGCGTGCGAGACGTGAGGCGTGGTGCCGACGTCGACGAACTTGGCCGGAACACCGGCTGCTTCGATGAGGTCCTTGATGTAGCCGAGCTCAGCGGCTTTGGTGTCGGCGGCGCCGACGACGAGGACGAATTTCATGATGGGAGCCCTCTCATGTCGTCGACCAGATGATTCGATTGACCTCGTTCTCGAGGTACTCCTGGCGTCCTGATACAGGTTGTGGATCGAGGTTGCTGGATGTCGCCTCGTCGGCGAGCGACTCGAGCGTCGTGGCCTTGTCGAAGATGTGTCGGCCGAGCGGGCCGTTCCAGTCGGCGTATCGGGCGGTTCGGCCGACCTCCAGAACGCCGTCGTCGATCAGTGCCTCGGCGACCAGCAATGACTGCGCCAATACGTCGATTCCGCCGATGTGGCCGTGGAACAGGTCGGTTCGATCCATGCTCTGTCGGCGCAGTTTGGTATCGAAGTTGAAGCCGCCGGTCGTGAAGCCACCCGCACGGATGATCTCGTACATCGCCAGCGACATCTCTTCGACCGAATTCGGGAACTGGTCGGTGTCCCAACCGTTCTGTGGGTCGCCGCGGTTGGCATCGATGCTGCCGAACAACCCGTTGCCGAGTGCGTAGGCGACCTCGTGATGGAAGCTGTGCCCGGCCAACGTGGCGTGGTTGACCTCGATGTTGACGCGGTACTCGTCGAGCAGGTCGTACCGGTCGAGGAACCCGTGAATCGTCGCCGAGTCGTAGTCGTACTGGTGCTTGGTCGGCTCCTGCGGCTTCGGCTCGAGCAACAGCATCCCGGTGAACCCGATCGAGCGCTTGTAGTCGGCGACCAGTTCGAGGAATCGGGCGAGGTGATCGTTCTCCCGACGCATATCGGTGTTGAGCAGTGTCTCGTAGCCCTCGCGGCCGCCCCACAAGACGTAGTTCTCGCCGCCGAGACGGTGGGTCGCCCGAAGCGCATTGCGCACCTGTGTGGCGGCGTAGGCGAACATCTCCGGGTTCGGGTTGGTGGCTGCGCCGGCGGCGAACCGCGGGTGCGAGAAGGCGTTGGCGGTCCCCCACAACAGCCGGACCCCGGTGGACTCCTGCTTCTGCATGGCACGGTCGACGAGCACGTCGAGGTTGGCTCGCGACTCAGCGAGCGTCGAACCGGCGGGAGCCATGTCGACGTCGTGGAAGCAGTAGAACGGCGTGCCCAGCTTCTGGAAGAACTCGAAGGCTGCGTCCTGCTTGGCGAACGCGGCTGCCATCGGGTCGTCGGTCGCTGACAGCCAGGGGCGGTCGAACGTGCCGTCGCCGAAGATGTCGCTGCCGGGCCAGTTGAAGCTGTGCCAGTAGCAGACCGCGATCCTGAGGTGGTCCTCCATGCGGCGACCGGCCACGATCCGGTCGGGGTCGTAGACCCTGAACCCGAGGCCGTCGCCGGGGTCGGTGCCCGCGGCCGCGACCGGCCCTGGTACGTCTGAGAAGAAGTCGGTCATGTCATCAGCTCCGGTAGGCCTGGCGGCCAACGCCTTGGATCGGGATGTCCTGCGCCGCCAGCACTTCGTGTTGGAGGGCGTACATGTCGGCGGCGGCCCGGTCGATGTTGCGGGTGAACGAGACGGAGCCGGCGAGGATCGGCGCCAGCAGGTCTTTGTCCTGTACACGAGCGGGTGTGTACTCGTGCTCGACGATCAGCGGGGTCGTGGCGAAGTCCATATCGAGCAGCTCGCGTGCCGCCAGCTGGTGGTCGAGCCAATCGACGCTGCGGTTCTGCAGATACGCCAGCGGATCGTGCCGAGCGGTGCCGGGCAGCTCGTGTTCGCACAGCACGGTCTGCAGCTTCCAGGCGTTGGCGAGATCGGCCGGGTCGGTCGACACCTCTCCGTTGACCCAGTCGCCGCGGTTCACGGTCTGTCCGCCGTAGCCCCAGCCGGCGACTCCCTTGGAGTCGACGACCTGACCCTTGACGTGCATGCCGGTGATCAGGAATCCGTACCCCTCGTCCTTCAGGTACTGGAAGATCGAGCGCGTGTCCTGGCCCATCAGAATCGCGTGCGACGGGTCATAGTGGATCCGGAACTGATCGCCGACACCATTGCGTTCGCAGATCTGGTGCAGGGCGATCCAGGTTCCTGGTGCATAGGCGATGTTGTTGTGGAAGTTGTCGCTGGCGGTCCAGCCGGGCATCGGGCACTGCTCGACCCGGTACTGCAGACCCCGGTCCTTGGCCGCCTGCAACAGCGGCACGAAGGTGGACTCGAACTCCAGCAGGTTCTGGTCCATCGACTTCGTCTGATCTCGGCCGACGAACCCACACACGGCCTCGACACCCAACAGCACGGCTGCATCCATCGCCGAGACCATGAAGTCGATCTTCTGGGCCCTCAGCGCAGGGTCCTCGTGGAGCAGGTTGTCGAAGTAGGCGACGTCGGCGATCTCGACGCCGGTCGATCTGATCGCTGCCAGCACGCGCTCGGCACGAGCTTGGTTGAACGGCTCTCGCAGATCGAGCGTGTTGGCGACCGGGTCGAGCATCGCCTCGGCGGGGACGTCGGAGAGGTCGGGGTGAATGGCTGCCGACAACTCGATGCTGTCGGCCCCGACGTCGGCGGCGTACTGCAACCACTCCTCGACGGCCAGGTCCGGATCTGGATCCCTGAGCTCGCGGGGCGTGAGTTCTTGAAGTGCGGCGGTCAGGACGCCGACGGGCATGTAGACCGGCTCGAATGACTTGACGTTGCTCATTGCTGTTGCTCCTTGGGGTCCTCGATCGTGATGGGGGTGCGCTGACGTGCCGAGTCGATCGCGGCGTGCAGCACCTTCTGCGTCTTCAGGGCATCGGCGAAGTCGGGCATCGGGATGACGGGGGTGCCACCGCCGACGATCGTCAAGATGTCGGCGGCCTGATTGACGAAGGCGTGTTCGTAGCCGAGTCCGTGGCTGTCTGGCCACCACGCGTCGGCGTAGGGGTGGCCGTCGCCACCGCGGGTGACATCGATGGTGGTCCAACCTGCGGTTCGGCCGTCGCCGCTGGCGTCGTAGAAGCCGAGTTCGTTCATGCGTTCGAAGTCGAACCGGAGGGCACCACGTTCGCCGTGGATCTCGAACCGATTGGCGTTGTGGTAGCCGGTCGCCAGTCGAGTCGCCTCGAACGATGCGATCCCGCCGCCGCTGAGCCTGGCGAGGAACGCCACGGCGTCGTCGACGGTGCTGGCACCCTTGGCGCTGGCGGTCGTGGCCCCCGAGCCGGCGATCTCGCCGCCGGCACCACCCTCGAGGATGTCGCGTTCTTCGATGAACGTGTGTTCGATCGCGCCTTCGACGACGGTGATCTCCTCACCGGTGACGAACCGCACGGCGTCGATGATGTGTGCGTTCAGATCGCCGTGTGCACCCGAGCCGGCAATGTCCCCTTGGAATCGCCACAGCAGTGGCGTGTCGGGGCCGCCCCAGCTCTGCAGGTAGCAGGCCCGGGCGTGGTAGATCCGGCCCAGAGCCCCCGACCGGACCAGTCGGTGGGCCAACGCCACAGCTGGAACCCGGCGGTAGTTGTACCAGACGAAGGTCTGTCCGCTCGAGAGGGCAGCGGCAGCTGCCATCGCTTCGGCGTCGGCGAGCGTGCCGGCCAGCGGCTTCTCACAGGCCACGTGCTTGCCGGCCTCGAGCGCCGCGATCGCTTGCTCGGCGTGGACATTGTTCGGTGTGCCGATGTCGACCAGGTCGATCGCAGGATCCTTCACGACCAAACGCCAATCGGTCGACGTGTTGCCCCAACCCCATTGGGTTGCGAACGTCTCGAGTTCGGCGGCGTTGCGTCCGGCGACGGTGTGCATCACCGGGAGCGGGTCGCAGTCGAAGAACTTGCCGACATTGGTCCAAGCGTTCGAATGGGCCCTGCCCATGAACTTCGAACCCAGCAGTGCGATATTGATCTGGTCGGTCATGGTCGGACTCCGTTCGAGTGAGTGGGGTTCATGCGTCGACGCCCAGGTACTGGCGCTGCAACTCGGTGTTGTCAGCGAGTTCGCGAGCTGTCGTCTCGTGCTCGATCTGGCCGGACACCATGATCAGTTGGCGTTCGGCCATCGAGGTCGCGGCACGCAAGTTCTGTTCGACGATCAGCACCGCGCTGCCCTCGGCGACGAGTTGCTGCACGGCCCCGATCAGGTCGTCGACGATCGTCGGCGCCAACCCTTCGGACGGTTCGTCCATCAGGTACAGGTCAGCATTGAGCAGCAGGGCGCGGCCGACGGAGAGCATCTGCTGCTCGCCGCCAGAGAGCTCGGCGCCGCCGTTCTTGCGTCGTTGGGCAAGGCGTGGAAACAGTTCGTACACCGCTGCCGGCGTCCAACGCTTGCCGCGTGTGCCCTTGGCCAACATGGCGAGGTGCTCGTCAACGGTGAGTGACGGAAACAGTCTGCGACCCTGTGGGATATAGGCGATCCCCTGACGAGCGATCTTTTCGGGCGGTAGCCCGTCGATCCGGTTTCCGGCGAACGTGACTTCACCGGCGGACGACTTCAACAGTCCCATCAGTGTGTTGCACAGGGTGGTCTTGCCCATCCCGTTGCGGCCGACGATCGACACCGCCTCGCTGCTCATCGAGAAGCTCAGCTCTTCGAGCACTTGCGAGGCGCCGTAACCGGCACACAGCCTTTGCACACGGAGAAGTTCTTCGCTCATCACGCACCTGCCTGACCGAGATAGATGGCATGCACCAGGTCGTTGTGACGGATTTCGTCTGGTGTGCCGGCGGCGACTTTCGCTCCGTCGGCCATCACGACCACCCGGTCGGCAACCTTGAGAGCGACGTCCATGTCGTGCTCGATCAGCAGCAATGTGACGTCGCTCGGGAGTGCTTCGAGCAACTCGATCAAGCGTTCGCGCTCACCGCGCGAGAGCCCCGACGCCGGTTCGTCGAGCATGATCAGGTCGGGCTCGGTCACGAGTGCGATCCCGATCTCGAGCTGGCGCTGCTGGCCGTGCGAGAGATCGCCGACCTTGTCGTCGAGCTGGCTCCTGAGCCACACGCGCTCACCGGCGACGCGGGCCTTGATTCGGAGTTCTTCGTCCTGCCTGTTTCGCCACAGCGGCAGGTGCCGACCGACCTTGCCGGTCTGGGCGAGGTACAGGTTGTCCTCCACCGTGAGCCCGGCGAACAGCCTGGTCTTCTGATAGGTGCGGGCGACCCCGAGCTGCGGTCGCAGCCGCGACGGCAGCGACGTGCAGTCGATCCCCTTGATCAGGACGCGACCCTCGGTGGGGGTGATGTCTCCGGCGATGGCGTTGAACAAGGTCGTCTTGCCGGCCCCGTTGGGCCCGAGAACTGCCAACCGTTCACCCTGGGCGACGTCGAGATCG